>Ga0224559_1000460_pt1 | contig 27282 bp, 28 predicted proteins | sample 714S33034metaG_FD_180676 | JGI IMG/M metagenome (GOLD analysis project Ga0224559, IMG submission 180676) | Peat soil microbial communities from Stordalen Mire, Sweden - 717 S3 30-34 | ecosystem: Environmental > Terrestrial > Soil > Wetlands > Peat | place: Sweden: Norrbotten County, Stordalen... | reverse complement strand
TGCCGTTGATTTTATTAGATATCTAATAAAATCAACGGCAGTCTCCTTTGCCTTTAGCCATTTCTAATATTTTGCACTTTCCTAATTCACATGCTTTTTGTGCATCACGACAGCCGAGTTCTTTGTTGCCCTGTATAAAATAGGCAACTCCTCGATTGTTGTAGACTTCGCCATAATCCGGATTTAGTCGGATGGCTGCGTTATAGTCTTCGATGGCTTGCTGATACTGGCCGGAGTTAGCGTAAGCATTCCCCCTGTAGTAATAGGTATCGGCATAAACCGGCTGAAGTCTGATTTCCTCGTTATAGTCCTCGATGGCACGCTGATACTGGCCAGAGTTAGCGTAAGCAAGCCCCCTGTTATAGTAGGCATTGGCATAAACCGGCTGAAGTCTGATTGCCTCATTGAAGTCTTCGATGGCTTGCTGATACTGGCCGAATTTAGCGTAAATAACCCCCCGAGCATTATACGCCAGATAATTATTTTTCGTTACATGCAAAGCATGGTTAAAGAGAGCGATACTGCTTTTCCAGTAACTGCATTGCTGCCACGTTAAAACTGCTAAAATGGCAAGGATTGCTATTCCTACCGGGAATAAAATCTTTTTGCGTATTTCTTCACTTTTAATAAAAGACGGAACACCCCAAACCAGCATAATGGTAATGCCGATAGAGGGCAGATAAATATAGCGGTCGGCCATCGGGTCTCCAACCTGAATGATTCCGATAACCGGCAGAATAGTTATCACATACCATAACCATCCCACGAAGAGATAAGGCAAACGTTTCACCGTTGCAATGACGGCAGCGCTGATAAATATAATCAATAAAGCGGCGCCCATGACTTGCCAGACTGGAAGCTGCTCTGAAAAAGGATAAACAACAGCCAGATTATGAGGCCAAAATGTTTTCTCCAGATAAGTCATAAAAGAAACAGGCGCATTGGCGATCCGAGACCCCAGGGAAAAGGGATAATCTTTTATTGACGGCTTATGCTGAGCATAATATGTGAGGATAGAAAAAACAGCTGAAAAGATAAAAAAAGGTATTTTTTCCCGCAACTGCCATAACGGAATTATTTCCGCAACCTTAGTTTCTGATAAGTTCTGGTCATAGGCCGGAGATATATTTTTCTTTAGAGCTACTTTTTTTGATTTAGTTTTCTTTCTTCCTTGATTTGTGGAAACAGGAACTAAATCCGGTAAATTGGCCCCGATTTTATGCAATTGAAGACGGTCCAGCGGCCAGTAATCGAGAAGAATCATGACCACAGGCAGGGTGACAACCATGGATTTGCTCATAAGCCCACAGACAAAAGAGAAAAGAACAAGCAGATACCTTCTTATAGCAGGTTTTTCCGTGTAATAGACATAAAGACAGAGGGTAAGCATCCAGAAAAAAGCGCTTAAGACATCTTTTCTTTCAGCTATCCAAGCCACCGATTCCACCCGCAATGGATGAAGAGCAAAAAGCCCCGCTACACAAGCACTGCGCCATATAGACCCGGTCATACGGTTAAAAAGCCAGAACAGCAATAGAGTACTCAGGATATGCAGGATAAGGTTGGTCAGATGATAACCACCAGCATTCAAACCATAAAGTTGATAATCGAGCATCAGGGAAATCCATGTCAGAGGATGCCAGAATTCGGCATAAGTTGTGCTGAACGCCCAACGAAATCCGTCCAGAGTGATGCCGGACTGGATATGACTATTCTGTGTGACATAAACGTCATCATCGAAATTGATGAAGTCATATTGATGCACCTGCCAAAAAACGGCAAGTGTAACAATTGTCAAAATGACATAAATGATCAGCGTCTGTTTCTTAGGATTAATATTTATCTTATTTAGCATAGTGATTTGTACAAAATACTTGTACCACATGTTAAGATAGAGTTCAGCCACTTTTTGATTATTTCCGATGGAAAGGTTGTATATTTGTCGTCGTGGACAGTTGTCATAATCAATGATTACTTTGTAATCAGTTTTAAGCCCCTCATCAAATTAAGGGCAGTATCCAATGCCTTTAGCAGATTCTAATGTTTTACAATTTCCTAATGCACACGCTTTTTGCTCATCACGGCAACCTAGCGTATTGTTGCCCTGTTTTAAATAAACAACCCCTCGATTCATATAGGCCTCGACATAATCCGGTTTTAAATGGATAGCCTTGTTGTAATTCTCAATGGCAAGCTGATATTGGCCTCGTTTATCATAAGTAAAACCCAGGTTATAATAAGCGTCGGCAAAAGTCGGTATTATGCGAATGGCATTATTGAAGTCGTCGATGGCCAGCTTATACTGGCCTCGTTCACCATAAATAATCCCCCGATTGTTGTAGGTATAGACATATTCCGGTGCTATGCTTATTGCTTTGTCGTAATGATTAATAGCCTCTTCAATCTTTCCTTCAGCAAATAGGGCAAGACCGAAATTGTTATGCGCCGGATAGTTATTCTTTGTTACTTCTAATGCATGCTTCCAAAGCTCAATACTATTTTTCCAGTAGCCGCATTGATCCCATGATAAAAATGTCATTATGGCCAGAAAAGTTATCCCTACCGGAAATAGAATCTTTTTTCTAGCTTGCTCGCTTTTAATCAGAAACGGTATTCCCCATGCCAACATAACCACAATGCCTATAGAGGGCAGATAATGGTAACGGTCGGCCATCGCGTATGGGTAGACTGAGACCTGAATAATTCCGATAACAGGGGCAATGGTTACCGCATACCACATCCATCCCACGAAGAGAAACGGCATACGTTTCACCATTACAACAACGATAGTGGTGATAATAATAATCAGCAAAAAGGTCCCCAGTATCAGCCATACCGGAATTTGAGCTGGAAAAGGATAGAAAACAGCCATGTCATGAGGCCAGAATGTTCTTTCCAGATAAGTCATAAAAGCAACTGGAGCATTGGCGATTCGGGAACTCAGAGGAAACCATTTTATGTATGTTTCCTGTTCGTTTGGGGTGTAAAATGAAACGATAACAAGAGCCGCGGACAAAATAAAAAAAGGTATTTTCTCTTTCAACTGCCATAAAACGAAGTTGCCTTTTTTCGATTCAAATCGTCCCAGCGGCCAGTAATCCAGAAGAATCATAATAACAGGCAGGGTGATAACCATGGGTTTGCTCATTAGAGCGCAGGCGAAGCCAAAAAGAACAAGCAGATACCTTCTTATTGCAGGTTTTTCTGTATAATAGACATAAAGGCAGAGAGTAAGCATCCAGAAAAATGCGCTTAAGACATCTTTTCGTTCAGCTATCCAGGCGACTGATTCTACATGCAGGGGATGAAGAGCGAAAAGAGCAGCGACAAAGGCGCTCTTCCAGATAGCTCCGGTCATGCGGTTAAAAAGCCAGAAGAGCAGAAGAGCACTCATTATATGCAGGATAAGATTAGTCATATGATAACCGCCAGCGTTCAAACCAAAAAGCTGATAATCGACCATGAGGGAGATCCATACCAGCGGCGTCCATAAGTCGGCATATTTTGTACTGAATGCCCAGCGTAATCCTTCCGGCGTTATTCCTGACTGGATATTTCTGTTCTGTGTGACATACACGACATCATCGTAGACGAAGTCATATTGATTCACCTGCCAGAAAACAGCAAGCGTAATAGCTGCCAAAATGATATAAATTATCAGAATCTGTTCCTTGGAACTAATGTTTATCTTATTTAACATAGTGATCTACCACCGATGTTTGTACCACATCTTAAGAGAGTTAAGCATTTTCTTCGAGAACGTAGGAACAGCAATAGTCAGTAAGGCTCTTGACCTTTAAACTGAATTTGGATTGAACCGGCACTTCAAAAACCTCTCCTTCTTTAAAAGTTACCCATCCGGTAGCGCCGGGCAGCAGGACATCGAGATTGCCGGCAAGAATTTCCATAATCTCCTTCTCCGTTGTGCTGAATTCATAATCTCCCGGAAACATGATGCCCAGAGTTTTTTTGGAACCGTCCGGAAAAATTACCGTCCGGCTGGTAACCTTGCCGTCAAAATAAATATTCGCTTTTTTGACAATTGTTACATCTTTGAATTCCATCATAGTTTATTTCCTTCTCATAGTTATTATTCAGTAATGTCTGATACTGCTGATTCATATTGTTTTACAATATAAGGTTCTTCTAATAAAGACATTATATTGGCTTTCCAGTTCTTGTAATGCAAAGTTTCTCTATGTTTTATCTGATCATCTGTTGATTCATAAATTTCAAATAAAACAAAAACATTCTTTGATTCTTTTTCTTTATAAAACTCAAATCTCCGAATGCCAGCTTCTTTTAGACTATTTTCAACATTATCTTTTGTGTACTTGATAAAGTCATTTATTCGATCAGGTTTTACTTTTAATATAACATGCACTATGATCATGTCGTGCCTTTTCATACCCCGCCAGCCACTTTGCGCAGCTCGGCAAGCAGATTATCCTCCACTTCAATCAGACCGGATTCCTGACGCTGTCTGGCCAAAAGGCTTTTCCTTTCCCCCGGCACGAATATCTCATCCACTCCGGGAAGTTTCTTTGTGGACTTAACCTTACTGATAATCTCTGAAACATTACTTACTAGCTTATCGCGTTCAGTTAAGAGTTCCGGATCAATGGCAAAAATCAGATGCCCCCAGTTGCCCTTACTGTCGCCGATTCCGCAGAAAGCGGCGCCAACCAGCGGCCCCGCCAGTATCTCGCCGATCAGCGCGAGACCTGATCCTTTGTAGCTCCGGTCGAAGGAGCGGATAGCGCCCGCGATTGCTTTTTGCGGATCAGTCGTCGGATTGCCCTGGTTATCATAGGCAAAATCAGATGGAATGCTTCTGCCCGCTGTCTGGGCTTCCACCAGTCCGAAATAGGAAGTTGCGGCTGTCGACATATCGAGAATGATAGGGTCCTGCCCGCTGGGAATAGCAACCGCCAGAGGATTCGTTCCGAACACAGGTTCGTATGATCCGTAAACGGCAACTCTTTGTGGTGAGCGGCTGAAAGCAAACCCGATCAGCCCCTCCCTCGCCAGACGGGAGGCATAGTAACCAATGGCGCCGGATGATGTGTTGGTGTTAAATGTCCCGGCAATAGCGAATCCGCTTTTCTTCGCCTTCTCCTTCACTATTTCCACCGCCCTCCCGACAACCAGCATGGCGTGGTTTTTGTTGCCGTTGATTCGCGCGGAAATCGGGGTCTCCTTTTCGATCACGATTTCTCCTGCATTCGAGTCTTTGGGAATGCCTTTGTCGATGAGTTTCACAACTCCCTGATTGTTGTCCCTAAGTTGGGCATAGAGCAGAACATCGGTGATGACCTGAACTTCTTTGTCGTTGTAGCCGTATTTCTTTACTGCCCGGCGCGTCAGTTCCTCAAGTTCTTTAATCGATATTTTCATAATTCTCTCATTGAATGTTTTTTCCGGTGATAGAGCTCCGGCGTAAATCAGGGCGATTTCATTTAATTGTTTTGCACATCATTTGTCAATTATTTTCCCGGGATATTTCCAGTTGTCACTTCGAGAAGTTTCCCTATAAAGGTGGCCTCTTGAGAAACATCTATACCTAACATTAACATGTCCGCAAATTTAGATGGCAATATTAATCGCACTATTGTAGATAAATCATATCATGGATATCAAGGCTAAGCAAAAGAGCAAAGTATGGTTTGTGTATATTTTGCGTTGTTCGGATGACAGTCTGTATACAGGCATGACCAACAACATCGAGAAGCGTCTTGCTGCTCACAGTCAGGGAACAGCGGCAAAATATACCCGCTCCCGAAGGCCGGTAAAATTACAGGCAACAAGCGCTACGATGGATAGAAGCGATGCAATGCGTTTGGAAATCAAAATTAAAAAACAGCCCAGAGCAAAGAAAATTGCCGCGTTAGAAAAACATGCTGGAAAAAATAAAAAATCTAAGCGGGAATAAATTTTAAAATCACGTATTGGAACATGTAAAAAAGTTGCGTCACGATATTTCTATCCAAGGCAGTTCTGAGCGTTCAGTTTTTCGCGATGTGATTGAAGATGAAAATGGCAAACTTTTTGTGCTGGGTGTCTTACTTGATCGGGAAAAATACATGTATGAAAAATGGCGCGGGCCTGTGGCCTTTTGTCATGGCGATTATCATCCGATGAATATTATATGGTCAGCTGATGATATTAAATGTGTAATCGATTGGGAATTTTCAGAATACAAAAGTGAGATTTATGACGCGGCCAATATTGCATTGACTTACAAGACACTTCTTTATATATTTACACTATGAAAAAGGAAGTTCTTATCAAAAAACGTAGGACCAAGCTGGTAATCACCATGGGACCGGCATTGCTGGACGGTGGAACCCTCCGGGAAGCCTTGAAGCTCGCCGATGCAGTCAGACTCAACGCCAGCCATAGCAAACCCGAGGAACGAACGCCGGTCCTGAAACTCATAAGAAAAATTTCGGATGAACTGGGACGTATAATCCCCGTCTTTCTGGATCTCCAGGGACCAAAATGGCGCATCGGTCTGCTGGAAGCGCCTGTGATTCTGGAGAAGGATAGCATCGGCGTCCTCTATGCAGCAGGCACACCCGCGCCTAAGGGTCATCCGTGGGCGGCGCCTCTGCCGCACCCGGAATTGTTCAAGGGCGCCAAGGTCGGCCAGATCTGGGTGCTGGACGATGGGGCGCTTAAACTTGAGGTCATGGAAATACGCAATCAGCAGATACTATTGAAGGTGCTGGTGGGAGGCCTGCTGAAGGCACGCAAGGGCGTCCATCCCATCGGATTGGATATTGCCTTCGATCCCCTGACTCCTCAGGATCTGGAAGACGTCCGCTGGGGCGTGGAGGAAGGCGTGGATCTCTTCGCCCAGAGTTTTGTGCGCCGTGCTTCCGACGTGCAGGCGCTTGGTCTGCATATCAAGGAACTGGGCGGCCCCCAGACCATAATCGCCAAGATCGAACATCCCCATGCCTTGGACAATTTGGAGGAGATTCTGCACGTGAGCTGGGGCGTCATGGTGGCGCGGGGCGATCTGGGGGTGGAGTTCGGCGTGGAGAAGGTGCCCGCGCTCCAGAAGCAAATTATCCGGAAGGCGCGCCAGGCCTTGAAACCCGTCATCACCGCGACCCAGATGCTGGAAAGCATGATCGAAAATCCACAGCCCACCCGGGCCGAGGCAAGCGACGTCGCCAACGCCATCTGGGATGGCACCGACGCCGTGATGCTCTCCGCCGAGAGCGCCGTGGGCAAGTATCCCCTCGAAGCCGTGCACTATCTGGACAGCATTGCCGCGGACGCGGACGCGCACTACAATCCCCGTATTGGCGTCTTGGCGGACACCCTGGAGGAGAATCTCTCCGGCCGCACGGACGTATCCGTAGCCTTCGCGGCCTGCCGCACCGCGGAGGAGATTGGTGCCAAGCTCATCGTGGTTTTCACCGAAGGTGGCGGCAGTGCCCGCCTGGTCTCCCGGCTGGCGGCGGATATTCCCGTCATCGGCGCCACCACAGACATCGGAAACGCCCGGCGCATGGGTCTTCTGCGGGGCGTTGAAAGCCTGCTCATCCCCCGGGCAAGACATCTCTCAGAAATGTTGGCCTCCATCCATCCGCTCCTGAAGACCCTGAAGGGGCTGGAGTCAGGTGATCGCGTCGTTATGACGCTCGGCCACCCGCTGTGGACCACGGGAACAACGAACATGATGAGGGTGGAGACGTACTAAGGAGGACGGTATGGATATCGAGTGTCCACATTGCCATATCGAGTTCAAATTGGATGATATTGTGCACACGTTGAAAAAGGGCCATTTCAAATGCCCTGTCTGCGGAAAAAAGATTCCATCCCCTCTGCCCGAGCATCAGCAAAACACCCCGCCCACCCCCATCGGTAAATACCTCGTGCCTGTTTTTATTCTTCTGGGAATTGTGGCTGCTTTCACCGCTACCTATTTCTTTATGTCGGCCGACAAGACATCGCTGCCAGTGAAGATTGTTGCTCCAGAAACAATGCCGCCCAATTCCAGTCCGCCCCCTGCCCAAGTAATCGCTGCCACTGCTCCCCAAGCCGCCCAACCGGCACGACAGACTCTGAACAAAATGCAGATAGTGGAACTGATTGCCGCCGCATTTCACAAAACCCATACCTATACGCTGCAAGGTGACTTCGTCTGTCTGGACATGGCCATCGACGTCTGGAACCAACTGAGAACGTACGGCATCGAGGCGAAGATCATGGGAGGGAATATAAATGAAAACATCACCGCCTGGAACTACCGGCAACTTGTGAGGGAAAGCAATCACGCCTGGGTGGTTGCCAAACTGAGTCCGACAGAGAAGGTGGCCATCGAGACAACAGCGGGCGTCGTCATCAAACCAGGGATGAACAATGCTTCCGCCTATTTCAAAGGCATTGAATTTGATAATCCGGGTGAAATTAAACGATTTGATTCTCTCCGGAAAAAAGCAAATGACGTATGCCGGGATGCCAGTGAGTTGATCAAGGACTGGAATGAAAACGTCGCTGAAAAACAACTCCGTCCCGACGAAATCATTGCCAAGAAGTCCCGAATTGAACAAAGAAAACAGGATTGCGAAAGCACTCAAAACAATCTGGAAGAATTCAAATCACGGGCAATTTATTACTAGAGAAATCAGATATTCACCCTAACCGGCAGAATAACCGTTGTGATGCCCTCCCACTGTAGCCGCCTCTGGATGGCAAAGGCCGTCTCGTTGTGGAGAATTCTCTGAAATACATTCTCCTGGCGGAAGACCAGCTTTCCCGTAAAAACTGACGATTTAGGAAATTCCTGGACAATAGCCTGACAAAGGTTGGTCGCCGTCTCGACGACATCTGTTCCTATATCCATGCGATAATCAGCGGCGTACCCATAAGAACGGGCTAACTTAACATATTTCGCAAGTTGTTCGGCGATCGATGACTTCAGTGCCTCAATTTCCGATGCGCCCTTAAAGGCGCCGGAATCAATCTCCGCCACGGATACAAAGATAAAATTGCGATAGAGCTTGGGAAATTCCCGAAAAACGGAAAGCCAGGAGTGCAGGCCGAACCCGTTATAACCGCTTACCAGAATAATGGCCGTCCGTTCATTCGGATTAGGTGGCTCTTCATTAGGAATTTGCCCGGACGGAACTGAAGACATAATTTCCTCCAGCTGACGCACACCTTGCCGTACTTTCCGGTAATGGTTCCGGATCAGATAGCACAACCCAATCAGAGCGGACGTAATGACCAGGGTGACCCATCCCCCTTCGCTGAACTTCTCATAAACCGTCACGATCAATATAGTCACACAGAGAATCAAGCCAATGAGATGAATAACGATGTGTCTAGCCCAAGCTTTGTCTTTATGTCGGTTCTGGAAAAAAAACTTAGCCATGCCGAATTGAGACAGGGAGAAGGTGAGAAAAACATTGATAGAATACATAACAACGAGGGCCGATACTGAGCCATGGGTATAGAAAAGAACTGCCAGGGAAGCCGTTCCCATGAGGAGAATGCCGTTTTGCATGGTGAGTCGTTCCGAGAGTGCTGAAAAACGCCGGGGAAGCCAGGAATCGACGGCCATATTAGCCATAACCCTCGGTCCGTCAACGAACCCGGCCTGAGCAGCGAGCACTAAGAGCGCACCTTCCGAAAACAGAGTGATAAAAGCCAAGACGCTGCCCAATGGCCAGCCGCTGAATGTCCGGTTTGCCAGGATGGCATTCATAGTCCTGCCCTCTATAGGTGTGATGGAAAACAGAGCATAACAAAAAAGAAGGCCGGCAGCGGTGACGGCAAGCGATACAGCCAGATATAACATGGTGCGCTTACCTGTCTGGACCTTTGGTTCCCGCATAACATTCATGGCGTTGGAAACGGCCTCGATACCCGTGTAAGTTCCACCGCCCAGGGAGAATGCCCGCAGAAAAATGGCCATGATTCCTATAAAACCAATTGTCAAGAGATCTTGATTCACACTTCCGTGGTATTTCTCCAAAACTGGTCCTATTTCGCCCAGATGGGTTCCCAGGCCATAACCGATGAGGAGAATATGGGTGATTATAAATACGATGAATATTGGCGCGAGAAAAGTGATGGATTCTTTCACGCCACGGAGATTCATAAAAATGAGAAGGAGAATCAACCCCACAACGAAGATCATCTTGTAATGCAAAAAAGGGGGGGGGAGAAAACTGAAGATGGCATCCCCGCAGGAAGCAAGAGAAATGGCGATAGTCAAAACATAGTCCACCAGCAAGGCCGACCCTGAAATGACGCCTGCCTGGGCGCTGATGTTATGGGTGGCGACTATATACCCGCCGCCGCCGTAAGGAAAATGTTCAATGATGCGGGAATAGGCGTAGGCAATAATGAACACCGTGAACGCTGTGGCAATGGCAATAAAGATGGCCAGGTAGGTATGTGGTCCCAGAGCCTTGAAGGCTTCTTCCGGCCCATACGAAGAAGATGATAAACCGTCAGCGCCCAGGCCGATCCAGGCCAGAATCGGGATTAAGGAAATTTTGTGAAAGAGGGACGGCTCGTTAATATTGCGCGGCGCACCAATGAAACTGCGTCTGATGCGTTCAAAAAACGATTGTTGCGGCTTGTCATCATACATATTCATGAAATGGGATTGTCTATATGAACGCCATCGGCAACGTATCCGCAAAGGAAACCATGTCTGTCGTTCAACGGTGTTCCCTTCTCGTCGTATATGCCGATCGCAAAGTGCCGGGCGACGATCTGCAAATGGACAGTCTTGCAATCCGCCATCTTAATCTGAATCGGTTTGCACATACTTGGCAATCCTTCTTCATTACTGCCCGAAATATTAAGTTCGTATTTCCCCGGTTCCACATCAATCGTATTGGTTTTCAGGGGCAGTACGGTGCCCATGTCTTGACCATTGAGTAAAATCGTATAATCGTCGTTGCGACTGAGATTTGAAAAAATTATTTTTGATGCCATAATATATGTAAATAAAATTCCTCAAACGCTATTTCTAATCCTTGATCGGTTCTTTCTACCTTGCGCTAGAAATTATTGCAAGTACTTTGATATAATATAGCTTTTACGACAAATTTGTATAATTTTGGTGACAGAATACTTATTTGAAGCTCTTCATAGAGAATCGGTGAATGGATGTCCTCAAGAGGGTTTTCCACCGGCATTTTGGGAGAAAAAGAGCTTCCCTTAATAATTAATCGCGTTCCTTCAATTCCGATAAAGGGGTAAAAGGTATAGTTAATTCATAGATACCCCGAGACAAAACAGTCTGGACAGGGAAGGGCGACTTTTCATACACTTTCAACATTGCCTTATTGGTGGCCAGAACATCGGCGGTAAATCCCTGGATACCCTCCTCACGAGCAGTGCGAATCAATAATTCAAAAAGATACGAAGCGATGCCTTTGCTGTGATATTCTTCGTCAACAATAAATGCCGTATCGGCAAAGGTATCTTGTTTTGTACGGGCGTATCGCGCCTCGGCAATGATTTTTTCGGTGCCGGAAATCTCGACAATGCCTACAATAGACATGACCAAATGATAATTCACATTAACATATTCCTGCATTTTTTTATGAGGCATTGTCTTTATGGAAGTGAAGTATCGGGAATAGACCGCCTGATCCGAGAATCGATAAAATAAAAGGCGCATCATATCTTCATCAGAAGGTTTAATTGGCCGGAAACAAACCTTCAGGCCGTCTTTAAATTCATGGGAACTGCATACTTTAGAGGGATAAAGAGCTCCTGATTCGGGAAAATAAATCTGGTCGGCGTAAATCAATTTTGCTTCTTTGGCCTGTCTGACGAGTTGGGCCCGATCATCGGGATGCGCAATGTCAATTAGCGCCTGCGCGCGCTCCCGCATTGTCTTTCCCATGAGATAAGCCACCCCGTATTCTGTCACGATCAAATCCATGGATTCACGATTGGTAAACTGAAAAGGCAGATTATCGACAGATATGACAATATTTGACATACCTTTGCGGTTACGGCTGGGAAGGCCAAAAATTGTCCGGCCTTTTTTCGACAGCGCCGCGCCCATAAAAAGCTCCTGTACATTTCCCGGACCGGCAGTGACATCCCCCTTGCCGGCATGCAGAGCAACATTTCCCGTCAGATCAATTTTTCTTGCCGGAAGAATGGCTATCATCCGGTCATTGCTGCCGATCACCTTCGGATCAGTAATCACATCCTCAGGCTGAAATTCGACAAGCGGATTGTTATCCAGCCACTGCATCATTTTTTCACTGCCCAGCAGATAGGAAGCGGAACTCTTGCCACAAAATACTCCTTTGCGGCGGTTAGTCACAGCGCCGCTCTTTATAAGGTCCATCAGAGCATCGGTGAAAAAAGGAGAATGGACTCCCAGATGTTTTTTTGTGGCCAACTGCACGGCCAGGGCTTCGTAGAGAGGCCCTATGCCTAGAGATATACAACTTCCGTCTTCAATTACATTTGCTATATTCGCGGCGATTTTCAGGAAAATATCTTCCAGCGGCCACCGGGGGATATAAAGCGGGGGTTCCGTCGATTCGACAAAATAGTTGAATTCATCCATATGAACTAGGGTATCACCCATGATGCGGGGAGCATTGGCATTGACCTCACCGACAACAAGATTAGCAGCCTCCATGGCCTGCCTTTCCACATCTACCCCGAGCAAACAAGCGTAACCGTTTTCATCCGGTGGTGAAATCTGAATGAAGGTCGCATCAATATGGATGGCTCCCGATTTGAATAGTCCGGGTATCCGTGAAAATCTGCTGGGAATAAGATCAACTCTGCCCGCGCTGATAGCCTCAGAAGCAATCCAGCCGGAAAAAAATGTCTTCAACCGGAACTTGCGCGAATACCTTTCATCAATGGGTATCGTATCCCCGATGCTTACCAATTGAATCAATTCCAAATCCTGCAGGTTGGGTTCTTCTGAAGCCATAAGATGTTTAACCAGCGTCCGCGGTTCCGCCATGCCTGTACCGAGGAAAATGGCCATGCCCGGTTCGATTTTGGAAAGAACTTCTTCTGGAGAAACGACTTTATACTTCCACATGAATTTTCACCTTTTTTATTTGTATGGTCTGCATGTTAAAGTTTCATGCCGTTATATAATACGCCGTTGCGTCAAAGGTTTTGACGCAAAATATGAACTTGCCTCGTATTAAGCTAATACCATTTTTGCTTTGAAGCTGCCGCCTGGTCGGCGTCACTTCCCGGTAGGGTAAAAGTTATTTTTTATTGCGCGCCTTTTAGTTGCGCATCCGGTCAAAGGATCAGCTTCGGCAAGGAGAAGGCGACGAGGCGTATTATACACGCGCTGAGGAAACTGACGACGCTGCCAACAAAGTTAGCCAAAGACCGGAGGGGCATTCCCGCAAGGGAGCGCATAGTAAATCAATAATTTACCTTGCCGATAATTACCGCCTGCAAGGTGGTAACTTACAAGCGAAGTGGTATTGATTATATGGAGATGACTTCTATGTGTCAAGAAAATAAAGTCAGCAAGGAAGTGGAGCCCCCCCAACAGGAGTCGGGCGCTTTTTCTAACGGGGTAAATTCATTTTTTCCGAACGGTTGGGGTAGAGGCTTTTATTTGAGGTGCCCTTTGTTTTTAAGAATTACCCGAAGCTTCTCCAGAGAATCAGCCAAGTCCTGAAACTCATCACCTGGACGCAGCTTGATATGGTTAATTTCTTTACCCTCCTGCAGCGCTTCTATTGCCTTCTTTAAACGGTAGATCGGACCGGCGATACGGTGGGAGTAAATCAGGGATATTATACCTACACAAAGCATGCCTAGACAAAGCACGGCCAAAAGCTGCATTCTTGTTTTAGCCCATTCTTCCACCAAGTGATAATATTGAATATTAAGTTTATCTTGAAGTATGCTTATTCTTTTTGCAAATATTTCGAGCTGATTGTTGACATCTTTGGGCAGATTGACTGTTTGCATTTGCTTAAGTGTTTGATCAATGGAAGAAAATTCCTCGACGATTTTCGATTTCTGTTTTTCTACTAACAACTCTCCGCTTTGAATAATAAAATAAATACAAAACAGGCTCATTAATAAAACGGGCAAAACACTCATCATAATATACTTAAACTGTACTGAGAAATTCACAAAATATTTTTTTCTCATTGCCTTTGCAGCCATTTTTTACCTCCTGTTTTATCAAGAATTATTCATTAAAAGAACATGTTCCGAGACTATAAGTGTATTTTGTGCCACTACAACCTTCATAGGCCATAGAGCTGAGTTTACGCCATCCTCCTGATGTTATCCTATTAGCAAGGACATTAGTAAACAAAGGGTTCTTTGATGAAGCATAGCCGATACTGGCTGAATCAAGAGTCTCGGGGCATAACGGATTGTGGTTTTTCAGCATAGAGTCGATGTAATAGTCGGTGATGGCGATTCTTATGCGGCTTACATCCTGTTTTTCAGCCGCCCTCTGGGCTTCCTCGCTAAGACTGCAGAATTTAGGAATAACTATAGCGGCCGCCAGGATTATGATTATGGTCACCGCGCTCATTTCTAGTGGGTTAAGGCCTGTTTTGCTGTGTTTTTTCATATTATAACATTATACATCAATTTTTAGCAGAAGCCTTCTTTTTTTCTACCTGCGCTCCTCTACGATTTACAACACCATCATCAGCACAAAGATTGCACTGAACGCATTTGTTTTCTTCATCTTACAACTCATTTGATTATTTGATACACTTATAAAATTTCTATATTGCTAAGCTGAATTTCAAAGAAAGAAGACTGGTTGTTTTGTTACCTGTCAAAATCACGAATGGTCTTTAATAAATAAACCCCCTCCGATAGGAGCCGAAGGCTCCCTATGATAATGAGACTAGCTGAAAACGAACAAAGTGAAGTTTGAAGCGTTAGTTGAATTATCCCGCATAAGCTTGGGGTAATGAGACCAATGCTTCAGAAACAAAGTGCATAATCTGAAGGTCACCTGCGACTGAAGCTTGCAGGTCGAATGAATGAAACTCAAATATTACAAACATAGTGCAGTAATATTTGTTAGTTGAATTATCCCATGTGCAAATCACCGCGGTATATCCCGCGAAGCAGAGGATAACGCGACCTCCCGCGAATGGCGCTTGCCCTCGACTTGATCGGGGGGCGTATTCCCGCAAGAAACCGCATAGTAAATCAAAATTTTACCTTACCGGCAATCCATACAAATCGACAAATCTTTCAAGGACACGCCAGTCTTTTTACTGATATATTTCAGTTGATCCACGGGCGCAAAATAACGGCCGCAAGTATCACAGGTTTGCATTTTAAAAGTGCGCCCCCAGATCTTTCTCTTATTTTCAGTTGTCTCCATTTCAATATGACCGGTGGGACAAACATAGGCGCACGCGCCACAGCCGATGCAGGCGTCCGATTTTTCATTATAGGGAGTGCCGACGGCTTTATAGGAACCGCGGGAAAAAAGACCGATGGCGCTCACGCCGACAACTTCTTCGCATACGCGCACGCAGGAACGGCACAAAATACATTTGCCTTTATCGGTATCGGCAACAAAACGCGGCTGAGTATCAACACCAAGCTCTTTGGCCAGTTTTTGCAGCACTTCGGATTCGGGGCAACGGGCCAGCAACAATTCCATTACCAGGCGGCGGACATTTTGCACCCGCTCACTTTTTGTATCTACAATCAGGCCTTCTTCCACGGCATAAAGACAGGAGGTGACAATCCGGGTCCGACTTCCTTTTTTAATTTCCACGACGCAGAGCCTGCAGGCGCCGGAACGCGATACTGATTCATGCGCGCATAGTGTGGGTATATTAATTCCCGCAGCACGAGCCGCCTCCAGCACCGCCGTGTCTTTTTTCGCCGTCACATTCTTGCCGTCAATGATTAAATTTATCATCTTCCATCCCACCTTTTATTCAACGGTTATTGCATCAAATTTGCAGCTTTCGATACACGCGCCGCAACGAGTACATTTATTATTATCAATCGTATGGGCCTTCTTCTTTTCACCGCTGGTTGCCTGCGTGGGGCACACCTTGATACACATGCCGCAGCCGGTGCATTTATCAGCATTAATGCTGTAAGTGATCAGCGCCTTGCAGACACCCGCCGGACAGCGGTGATCTTTGATGTGCGCTTCATACTCTTCCCGGAAATATTTGATCGTGCTCAAAACCGGATTGGGAGCGCTGCCGCCCAGCGCGCACAGAGAACCGTCGGCAATTGCCTGGCACATGGTTTTCAGAAGCTCTATATCTTCTTCCTTGCCTTTTCCGGCGCAAATGTCTTCCAGAATATCACTCATCCGGCGGATACCTTCACGGCAGGGCACGCATTTACCGCAGGATTCCTCCTTAAGGAAGGCAAGGAAGTATCTGGCGACATCCACCATACAGGAACGGTCGTCCATGACGATCATGCCGCCGGAGCCCATCATGGAGCCTACTTCGGTGAGTTTATCGAAATCAACGGGAATATCCAGCAGACTCTCTGGAATGCAGCCGCCGGAAGGACCTCCGGTCTGCACGGCTTTGAACTTGCGTCCGTTGGTAATGCCGCCGCCCATGTCGTAGATGATTTCGTAGAGCGTGGTGCCCATTGGGACTTCAATAAGACCAGTGTTTTTGATTTTTCCAACCAGCGAAAAGATTTTCGTTCCTTTGGAACCTTCGGTGCCGATGGATGAATACCAGTCCGCTCCTTTATTGATAATCAAAGGAACGTTGGCCCATGTTTCCACGTTGTTGAGTACTGTGGGTTTGTCCCACAGGCCTTTTTCCACAGCGTGGACATATTTGGCACGCGGTTCACCGGCGCGGCCTTCTATTGAAGCAAACAGGGCGGAGGATTCACCACAGACGAATGCTCCTGCTCCTTTGTTAATATGAATATCAAACGAAAAACCGGTGCCTAAAATATTGTTGCCTAAAAGTCCCTCTTCCCTGGCGGCCTCAATCGCTATCGTTAGGTGCGTTACGGCCAGCGGATATTCGTTTCTGACGTAGATATAACCATCGTGCGCGTCTACGGCGTAAGCGCCGATAATCATGCCTTCGATAATGCTGTGGGGATTGCCTTCCATGAGACTTCTATCCATGTAGGCTCCGGGGTCACCCTCATCTCCGTTGGCGATGACATATTTAGGAAAGCCTTGCGCCTTGCGCACCCCTTCCCACTTGACAGCGGTGGGGAAACCGCCGCCGCCGCGACCACGAAGCCCCGCCTTCTTTACTTCACTGATGATGCCTTCCGGTGTCATTTCAGAAAGAACTTTGGCCAGCGCCTGATAGCCATCAATGGCCAGATAATCGTCGATTCGTGTCGGATCAATCATGCCGTTGGAACCGAACACCACACGACGCTGTTTTTTGTAGAAAGGCAAGTCTTCTTCCCTGAAAAGGGTTTTTTTCGTTTCCGGATGGCGATAGAGCAGCCTGCTTATAACCTCTCCAGTGCCCACGGTTTTGGAAACGATTTCTGGAACATCTTCAACTTTCACTGACTGATAAAAATATTTATCGGGATGGACTATAACCATGGGACCTTTTTCGCAGAAGCCTAAACATCCGGTTGCGAGAACTTCCACATTCATGTTCTGTTTTTTTAATTCGGCCTCGAGCGCCTCTTTGACCTTAAGGCTGCCATAAGCGCGACAGCCGGTTCCGGCGCAAACCGTAACAAATTTTTTATTCGGACCATAATTTAATCTCAAATCATCTTTAATCGGTTGGGGTTGTGTATCGGGAATATTTTTCATCACTGCGCCCCCCCTTGTTTGATTTTGTCGATGATTTTATCTACCTTGTTCATGGTCATTTGGCCGTGGTATTCGGCATTAATGACCACAACTGGTCCCAGAGCGCAGGCTCCGACACAGTTAACGGTTTCGAGCGAAAACTTTCCATCGGGCGTCATTTCACCCGGTTTGATGCACAACGTGCGTTCGAACTTGTCCTGTAAGGCGGAAGCACCGCGGACATGGCAGGCGGTTCCCGTGCAGACTTTGACTATATTTTCGCCGCGCGGTTTTAAACTAAAGGCGGTGTAAAACGTGGCCGCTTCATACATACGGCTGAAAGGCAAGTTCAAAGCTTTTGCCGCTGTCTTCAACGCTTCTTTTGGCAGGTAATTGAAAGCTTCCTGAATATCCTGCAGTACGGCAATTAAAGAACTTTTATCCGCTTTGTGTTTCTTGACGATTTGTTTTGTTTTCACCACAACATCTCTGGCTTTTTTCATGCTTAACTCACCTCAATATTCTTAAAAGGCTTCCCTTTTTTCAATCCCAGGCCTTAAGGTACTTGGCCTTGTCCAATATCTTCTGGTATTCGTTTTCTACCTTTTTCTGAATTTTTTGAATTTCTGCTTCGCCCAGATGACGGAAGCGTCCCTGCGCCTTGAAATAATCTTTGACCGGTTTTAATTTTTTCGGCATTTCCGAAGAAACTTTATATTTGCCGTTTTCCACTTCATACAGCGGGAAAACGCCTGATTCAACGGCCAGACGTCCCATAGCAATGGCCAGATGAGAACCGCAACGCCAGCCGGTGGGACAGACCGTGAAACAATGAATGTAAGAAGGGCCTTTGATACTTTTGGCCTTTTCCACCTTACGGATAAAATCCAGCGGATAGCTGGGGCAGGCGGTAGCCACATAAGGCACGCCGTGAGCAACAATGATTTCAGCCATATTCTTTTTCCATGTTTTTTGTCCGGAACTGACTTTTCCCGCCGGAGCGGTGGTAGTGGAAGCGCCCATCGGTGTGCCGCTGGAACGCTGAATGCCTGTGTTCATATAGGCTTCGTTGTCAAAGCAGACAAAAAGCATGTCGTGGCCGCGTTCCATCGCGCCGGAGAGAGCCTGCATGCCGATATCCATTGTGCCGCCGTCGCCGGCCATACCGACAACTTTGATATAGCGATCATCAATTTTTCCTTTTTTGCGTAATCCCTTGAGACCTGCTTCAACACCTGAAGCAACTGCCGCCGCGTTTTCAAAAGCCACATGGATCCAGGGAACCTCCCATGCTGTTGTCGGAAACATGCTTGTGACAATTTCCATACAGCCGGTTGCGGAAGCAATGACGGTATTTTCACCCAGGGCTTTGCACATCAGCCGCACCCCCAGAACCTCGCCGCAACCTTGACAGGCACGGTGGCCGGCAGATAATAATTCTTTTTTGTTAATCAGCCGCGGAGCATATAAATCGAAATTTTCTACGATATTCATTATTCTCTCACTCCCCAAAATTCATAGGTGTCCACTGCCTTATTGGCCTTATCCGCAATAACTTTTTCGAACATATGAACAAAATCAGGTACGGTAACGTCACGTCCGCCCAGTCCGATAATATAATTGTAAATCGCGGGGCGCTGGATTTCGGCATACAAAGCCGATTTGATTTCCGAAAACACGGGACCGCCGGGACCGCCGAAAGAAACGGCGCGGTCGGTGACAATCAATTTTTTCGCATTCTTTACCACGGCCTTGATTTCCGCAAACGGGAAGGGACGCCAGAGCCGAAGTTTGATCAGACCGGCTTTGACGCCTTTGGCACGCAGTCCATCAATAGCCATTTCCGCCGTTTCGCCCATGGAACCCATCGTCAGCATCAGGATGTCCGCGTCTTCGGCCTTATAAGTTTCTACCGGCTTATAGCTGCGGCCGAACATTTTCGCCCACTCGTCCCAAACTTCCAGAATCACTTTCTTGGAATTTTTCAGCGCTTCATCTTTAGCTTTCATGATTTCTGTAAAATAGTCGGACATGGAAAAAGCGCCCATTGTGACGGGCTTCGCGGGATGCAGCGTGGCATAAGGAACGCGCGTCGGCAAAAATTTATTCACCAATTCCTGATCAGGGAATTCCAAAGGTTCGACCATGTGTGTTAATTGAAAACCATCGATATTGACACAAACCGGCAACTGAACATCTTTATGCTCGGCGATTTTGAATGCCTGAATGGACAGGTCAATCGCTTCCTGACCGTTTTCCGCGAAAAGAGAAATCCAGCCGGAATCGCGCTGCGGCATGATATCGGAATGATCATTTAAAATATTCAAAGGACCGGAAACCGCCCGGTTGGCTATTCCCATGACAATCGGCAATCTCATTCCCGAAGCAATCGGCAGGAGTTCGTGCATCAGCATCAAACCCTGAGAGCTTGTCGCCGTGTAGACGCGGGCGCCGGTGCCCGACGCGCCGATAACCGCGCTCATCGCCGAATGCTCGGATTCCACCGTTACAAATTCCGCGTTTATTTTACCATCAGCCACGAGATCGGAAAGATGTTCCGCAATGTGTGACTGGGGCGTAATGGGATAAACGGCCGCCATATCAATGTCGCACTGTCCTACGGCTTCCGCTACGGCAACTGCTACTTCCATTCCAATGCGTTTTGCCATACTTATCCCTCCTCCACCATAGCTATCGCTCTTGGCCAGCATTCGTGCGCGCAAATACCGCACCCTTTACAATAATCCATGTTCGCCTGGAAAAATCCGTCTTCGCTTTGCTGTACGCAGCCTTCCGGACAAAAAATATAGCAAATGCCACATTTAATACATTTTTGATTGTCCCAAACGGGCCTTTGCGCACGCCAACTTCCCGTATGATATTCACTGGCGCTGCCCGGATCGAAAACAACACAACCCGTTGTAATTTCCTGCCAGGTAGCCAACCCTTTTCTTTTTGTCATGATTTAAATACCTCTTAATTACTTGTTTTAATCTCTTCGTAAGCCCTTTTCATTGCGTTGAGATTTTTCTGGGCTATTCTGCCAAAACGATGTTCCACCGCTTCTTTCATTTCCTCGAGTCCCATGACACCGATAACTTTCAATAGCGCTCCGATCATCGTGGTGTTGGCAATGGGCACGCCCATTGCCTTGCGCGCGATGCCGGTACCGTCAACAGTGGCTACAAAACCACTGAAGTTAAGTTCTTTTTTGATTTCCTCCGGAGTTTTCGGCGTATTCACGATCAACTTTCCCTCGGGCTTTAAACCGTCGATGACATTCACCAGGCCGATCAAACTTGCGTCCAGCACGATCACAACATCCGGCTCGTAGATTCCTGAACGGACTTTGATTTTCTTTTCATCAATACGGCTGAAAGCGGCAACAGGTGCTCCTCTTCTTTCCGGACCGAAACTGGGAAATCCCTGAGCATATTTCCCCGCGCTGATTGCCGCCACGGCAAGCAGTTCCACGGATGTTACCGCTCCCTGACCGCCACGTCCATGCCATCTAACTTCTATCATTTATCTTAATCTCCTTATAATGTTACAAAAAATGACTGTCATTCATAATATAGAAGTAAATTTCAGTCAACAGATTTTCACAATAGCTAAAAAGATTTGTTATATCGATTATATGCGCCACTTTCGCTGCTCGGAAAAATACAGATCATTACCTTGAAAATCGTTGATAACCACGAGCGGAAAATTAATGACCGTTAGTTTTCTGATCGCCTCTGGACCCAAGTCATCATAGGCAATCAGTTCCACTTTTTTTACAGATTGAGACATCAACGCGGCAATTCCGCCGATCGCGCCAAAGTAAATGGCTTTGTGTTTTTTGATGGCCTCTACCACTTCAGGCGAGCGATTGCCCTTGCCGATCATTGCCCGAAGGCCGCTTTCGATTAATTTGGGAGTGAAAAAATCCATCCGGTAACTGGTTGTGGGACCGATGGAACCGATAACTTTTTTCGGCGGTGTGGGCGAGGGGGCCGCGTAGAATAAAACTGTCTGCGATAAATCAACGGGCAGTTTCTCACCTTTGAGCAGAGATTCATACAAACGCCTGTGAGCAACGTCGCGGGCAGTGTAAACTTCCCCGCTCAACAAAACCATATCTCCGGCATTTAGCGAGGTAATAACTTCTTCAGTCAAAGGTGTTTTAATGCTTCGTACTTTGTTCATTTTTTTCTCTTTCATCATTCCCGACTCTTGTCCGGCAAGGAACTCCGGTGAATGCATGGGCATATAGAGTTATCGGGAATCCAGTTTATCTCTTTTCTTCTTCAGAAGCCTAGGGGAGATTTAACCCGTTAACTTTTGTTCTGAAAAACTAAAAAACTTACGGGCGTCCTTCCTTGCCCGCCGAACAGAACGATAAAAAAGGAAATAATTTATTCATAGTCTTTGCAAGTAATCTTACCAACTATTAAGAAATCTTTTGCCATTTTTTCAAGTCCTGAAAAAAAGCCCTGTCGCCCTCAAGAATGCCATCTTCTTCGCGTATTTTTTTGATATATTTTTGAATGCTGTTATTACAGAAGGTAGCTTCAATGTCATCTGAAAATTCATTATAAGCCATTTTTTTGGATATAAGATTTTCTTCATATAAATCTCCTATTGTTTCATAAATTCCTAGAAGATTCTCAACTTTTCCTTCTGTAAATTTACCACCATCGTTTTTGAGAATTGGATAATTTATATTGTTGCTTGATATTGCATTGATTAATTCAGAGTACTTGGGCGAGTCTAATTGTTTGGACAAATCAAGAACGTAGTTTGCAGAAGCAATTTTATTACTGGCAATTAAGGCATCTGATTGAATTTTTGTTTGAATTTGAAGAAAATATAGTTGAAGAATTCCAAAAATAATCCCACCGATGATGGCTAAACTTTGAATTATATCAATGAACTTTTTTAAATAGTCCCAAAATTTTTGTTTATTCATATAATCTTCTTCATTAATTCTGAAGTTTTTCCTCGTAGGTTTATAACGTTACGGGAACATCTACAAATCTGGAAATCCAAGGACCGCATACCAGTTTTTATATTTTTACTTTAATCATTTCACAAAATAGTCTCCTTGTGGCGCGCTACATGACACTGTATATTCACCGCCACCGGTAATGATGCAATATGGCACGGCATCATTTCGATATTTACCGCCAGAGCGGTAACCCTGCCGCCCAGTCCCGCGGGGCCGATGCCCAGATTGTTGATACTTTCCAATAATTCTTTTTCGATCTGCTCCACGCGTTCATCAACTCTGTTTTGTTCACCCACCGGCCTAAGAAGTGCTTTTTTCGCCATAACGCAGGCCTGCTCCAGCGAGCCGCCGATGCCCACCCCGACTATTATAGGCGGGCAGGGATTGGCGCCGGCACTCGAAACCGTTTCCAGAACAAATTTTTTAATGCCGTCAATTCCCGCCGAAGGAGTCAGCATTTTCGCGGCGCTGCAATTCTCGCTGCCACCGCCTTTGGGCATGGCGATGATTTTCAAACGGCTGCCGGCAACGATATCAACATGAATGATCGCGGGTAAATTGTCGGTAGTATTTTTTCTGGTGAAAGGATCGCAGACGGATTTGCGCAAATATCCTTCATTATAGGCCTGCCGCACGCCTTCTTCAATCGCCGCGTGTAATTCTCCGCCTATGATATGAACATCCTGTCCGAGTTCAACGAAAACAACCGCCAGACCGGTATCCTGACAAATGGGCATTTTTTTACGGCAAGCAATATCCGCGTTTTCAATTATTTTTTGCAGCACCTGCTTGCCGGTTTCCGATTCTTCTCTGGAGAGCGCATGGCGCAAAGCGCCAACAACATCTTCGCCCAGAACTGTATTGGCTTCGATAAAAAGTTTTTTTACCGCTTTGGTTACGCGCTTGGTATTTATCCGCCGCAAAGTGCTTCTGGCTTTAGTTTCCGTGTCCATAAATTTTATTTTCCATCAAAACTTTTTTTATCAGTAAATGGATGGCGCCACAAAATACCCTAAAGGGCACACGAGCTCCAGAGGCAAGGCGCGCGAGTCCTGAGAAGTGAGGCGTATATTTTCCATACGCCGCAACGCCGAGGGACGAAGCGCAACGCAGCATATGGACTTTTTCCGGTGTCATCATCACATGCCGCGCCGAAACTCCAACGACTTGGATATCGACATCTTATCTAAATATTTCAAATCTCCGCCCATCGGCACACCTGTGGCAATGCGCGTCAACTTGATATCTTTTTCTTTAAGCATCCGGGTAATCAGCAAGGCGGTAGCTTCGCCGTGAACATTGGGATTGGTTGCGATAATCAATTCTTTGACTGAGCCAGTGTTGATCCTTTGCATAAGCTCGCCTAATCGCAGATTTTCCGGCCCGATTCCGTCCAGAGGCGCCAGAGCGCCGTGAAGAATATGATAAGTCCCCCGAAATCCCCCGCACTCTTCAATCGCCGCCAGGGCATCCGGATCTTCGACAACACAAATCACGTCTTTATCCCTTGTTGTATCGCGGCAAATATAACAAATATCTTCTTCCGTCAGGTTTAAACAAATCCGGCAAAGCTTGATTTTTCTTTTGACTTCAATAATACTTTCCGCAAGCTTTTTCACATCATCTTCCGTGGAGCGCAAAATATAATTTGCCAGCCTTGCGGCAGTTTTTTCGCCAATGCCGGGAAGCTTGCCCAACTCAGAGATAAGCTGTTTGATTGGTTGTGCATATGCTTTCATAAAATAAACCTTTTTCCAAATTTTAAATCAAAGCGCTATCTTTGTTGGCAGCGTCGTCAGTTTCCTCAACGTACAACTAATACGCCTCGTCGCCTCCTCCTTGCCGCCTCGATATCATCTTTGATTTAAAAATGGCATTACATACCGGGGATATTCAATCCTCCGGTAATTTTCGCCATTTCCGAGGAAGCCATTTCCTGCGATTTGCGGATTCCTTCATTGACCACCGCAATAATTAAGTCCTGTAACATTTCGATGTCTTCGGGATTGACTACTTCCTTTTCGATTTTTAGTGATACAATTTCAAATTTGCCGTTCACTATAACGCGCACCATTCCGCCGCCGGCCTGCGCCTCGACGGTTTTCGTCTCTAATTCCTGCTGGAGCTGACCCATTTTCTCCTGCATCTTTTTTGCCTGCTTCATAATGGTACTAAAATTTTGCACTATTTCTGTCCTCCTCTTGTCTTGATGAACTCCCCGAATATCTTAATTGACCTGCACTTTGCAACGCCGTCAATTTTTGTCGCCCCGTACGTTAATTTCTACTATTTTGGCGTCGGAAAGTTCATCCATAATTTTCTGTAAAAGCGGCTGGTTCATCGCTTCACGTTTTATATCGTTCAGACCATTAGTCTGCTTGCGCCCGTTGTTGCCATTCGCGTTACTATTTTCCGCGTCGAGCGTTGCAATTTTTATCGCCACATTTTTCTGAAAAAAAATCCGGGCAATTTGTTCCAGTTTTTCTTTTTGCGTTGTTTTTATTTCCTCTAAAAAAATGTAGTTCTTCGGAAAGCCCAGTGTCAGGGAATCGTTTTCGTAACTGACAATTTCAGCGGAATCAATTTTTGCCCCCAGAATAGCGCTTTCTTTTTTGATAAAGTTTTTAAAATTATCACGGAGAGCCTTCAAATCCCCGACGTTATTATCAGCAGGGTGGGAATTATTCTCTTTATTTGTATCAGCAACAATACTGCTTTTAGTATTATAATCTGCCGGTGTTTCTTTTACCGAGTTGTTTTCTGAAAACCGCGGCTCAGAATTATTGACGGCTGCCGGCAAACCCTGTTGGAGTCTTTGTTCGATGTTTTCAATTGTCGCAATAATTTCACCAAGGGGAATTACCGGTTCCAGATAAGCCATTTTGACAATTATTGTTTCGAGTTTCATGCGCGGTTCCTGGCTGCGGAGAAAACTTCCCTCTTCCGCGATCAGGATTTCCACAAAGCGCTGCAGGGTTTCGCGTGATATTGCCTGCACCTGATTTTTCAGCTTTTCAATTTGTTCCGGCGCGATATCAAAAGAAGAACTGCCATCGGCGGCAATTTTAACCAGAAGCAGATTTCTAAAATGCTTCACCAGTATTTGATAAAAATGCTTCATGTCGATGCCGGCCAGATATGCTTCTTCGAGAATAATCAGGCAGGCGCCGGCATCTCGCTGCAAAACCGCCTCGGAAAGACGGAAAAGATATTTCCGGTCGGCCAGACCCAAACTTTCTTCCACATCATCATCTTTGATATCCATTCCGGCATAGGAAATGACCTGATCAAAAATACTTTGCGCGTCGCGCATACTGCCGTCGCCCGCTTCGGCAATCCATAAAAGCGCGCTCGGGCTGATTTTAATTCCTTCAGCGGCGGCAACCCGGCCTAGATTTGCGGCGATTTCCGTGAGAGATATTCTGCGGAAATCGTAGCATTGGCAACGCGAAAGGATGGTGGCGGGAACTTTATGACTTTCGGTTGTGGCAAAAATGAAAATTACGTGGGACGGCGGTTCTTCCAAAGTTTTTAAAAGCGCGTTGAAAGCTTCGCGCGTGAGCATATGGACTTCGTCAATAATATAAATTTTGTATTTTGCGGCAGCCGGAGCAAACTTGACATTTTCCCGCAGTTCCCGGATTTCATCAATGCCGCGGTTGGAAGCGCCGTCTATTTCCCGCACGTCCAGCGAGGAGCCGTTAGTAATTTCTCGGCAATTGGAGCATTCATTACAGGGCGTGGCCGTTGGTCCTTTTTCACAATTGAGCGATTTGGCCAGAATTCTGGCAACCGAAGTTTTTCCTACGCCGCGCGGTCCGCTGAATAAAAAGGCATGCGCCACACGACCCTGGCCGATGGAATTGCGCAGAGTTTTGACAACATGTTCCTGACCGGCAACGTCTTCAAAGGTTTGCGGGCGGAATTTTCGTGCTAGTACAAGGTATTCCAACTGAGCTCCTGATGCCGCTTTTGCTTTCTTCGGCTAACTTTGTTGGCTTCGTTCTCGGCGTCCTCAACGTATTATTAATACGCCTGCGGCGCCTCGTTATCCTTTGAAATCAAAATGGCAAATTAATTACTGGTGACCGGGTTTACCGCAACACATGGTGGTATTTGCTGCCGCTGCTTCCTTCCGGACCTGACGGGGTTAACAAGCCTCCGTTGCGCGGGACCCGGCCACACTATTTAAGATAGAACTTTCGGACTTTGCAAAACCTTACCAAATGTCATTGCGAGGAGCCCCTTAGGCGACGTGGTAATCTTAATGACAAAGTATTGGCTTTGCACAGACCTTTATTTATATGTGGCTTTTAATTGATAAATGAACAGGAATCAACTCAAATTTTTGATATTGATTTTTAATAAGCGATGTTACTGTTTTAACAGAAGATTGCCATAATGACGCTTCGTGATCGTTACCAAATCAAGCAAAGCGTCCCTTTCATGTTTCCCTTAAGAAAGGTATGCATTTGGTACATTATCAAAAAAATCTATTTTTTTTGAATTGCATTAATCAAATTTAAAGTATCGAAATAAACTTAATTTCGTA
>Ga0224559_1000459_pt1 | contig 27334 bp, 28 predicted proteins | sample 714S33034metaG_FD_180676 | JGI IMG/M metagenome (GOLD analysis project Ga0224559, IMG submission 180676) | Peat soil microbial communities from Stordalen Mire, Sweden - 717 S3 30-34 | ecosystem: Environmental > Terrestrial > Soil > Wetlands > Peat | place: Sweden: Norrbotten County, Stordalen... | reverse complement strand
TTTTTCCTTTTTTCTTATCCGCTTTTTAAGCTCTTCAACAGTAATCCACTTCTCAACTTTCATCGAAGGAGTTCTTGTCATAGATAATAATATAATTTTTATTAGTTAAAAAGGTTACGTATTTAATTATAAATAATTTCATCATATATTCGGGAATATATTTAATTTAAAAAAAATAAATTTAATATTAATTTTATCAAAAAAGGATATTTTAAAAAAATTTTAGAATATATTCTTTTTAACAATCCTTGAAGATGTCTTCGTCAAACTCCATACCTTTAATTCTTTTTATTATCTTACATGTGCTGTCAAGTAATGAAGTTTTATATCCCTCTATTTTTACAACATCAGCATTGCTGCCCCTTTCAAGTAGTTGTTTTTTGAGTTCGTCAATGTTGTAGTTTTGATCAGAACCAATGGTTATTATATCCGGTTTTATCTTTTCCACTATCTCAAACATATCACTCTCACTTCCAAGATAGGCTTCATCAACTGGTTTCATCATTTTAATCACTTCCAGTCTCTGTTCTTCATCAACTACCGGTATTCTTTTCCTTGACCTTACAGTTGAATCCCTTGCAACAACAACCACAAGGTGAGCATCAACACCCCCAACTTTCTTTGATTCTTCAAGGTAATATCCATGACCCGGATGTATTATGTCAAATGTTCCTGTTGCCATAACGATTATAATATTTGCACCCCTGTATGATTCTGTAATATTGTTTATAATGATTTTCAATGTTTTAATCATTGAAGTTCAATTATTTTTCTCTGTTCCATGTATTTATACTTCGTCAAACAATAAAAACTATCTTGTATATATAAATAATTAAAGTATCATAATTTCTAATATTATTAATATACATAATATAAATTGATAAATAATAAAATCTCATATTTTACATCTAAAAAACTTTTAAACCCCATTTTAGAATTGATCATATCGGATTATGGGCATATAGAATTACTATTTAGCAAGTATTTTCGGGTATGTTTAAATTAAGTAATGGTAATATTTATGAATTCAAAACTAGCGAAGGGTAGCTTTTTACTGGTAATTGGGGCCTTTTTATTTCGTATAGGGGGTTACATTTACAAGGTTGCCATGGCCAATTTGTTAGGTCCTTCAGGATATGGTATTCTCAGTTTAACATGGCCACTCCAGAACTTCTTAATAATGATTGCTACAGCTGGTCTTCCACCGGCCATTGCCAAAAATGTTTCGGAGTACTATGCTAAAGATGACCCTGAAATGGTTAAAGCTGTTATAAGTATATCTATCCGTATGATGATAGCTCTTGGACTCATATTCAGTGTTGTTATTTTCATATTGGCAAAACCTATCGCTATAGGATTGTTCAACAAACCAGAGGCTGTTATTCCATTCCAGTTAATTGCTCTTATAACACCATTCAGTGTTATTGTTGGAGCTTTAAGGGGAACTTTCCAGGGTTTTTATCAGATGAAAAACATCCTGATAACAAGGGCTTTTGAACTATTTTTCATGGTAAGCGTCGCTGTTGGTTTGGTCTATGGTGGATTTTATGTTGCAGGTGCTGTTGTTGGTACTGCTGTTGGATTTATGATGGCTATGGTAGCAGCAATCTATCTATTCCAAAGAGATGTACGTGGTAAAATCAACCCTCCAAAAAAATTATTAGCAAGATCACGTAGGCAGTTAACGACTTATGATAAGTACAGAGTAGCTAAGATGTTAATTTTATTTTCAGTTCCTGTGGTTATAACTGGATTAGCAGAGTTAGCACTCTACGATACAGGAACATTAGTTATTGGTCATTATATGATCAGTAGTGATGCAGGATACTTCAACGTCGCAAGTACAGTTGCCAGATTTCCACTTATAATATCCATGGCTGTTGCAACATCTGTACTTCCAGCTGCTGCTGAGGCTATGAGTCTTAACGACCATAATCTTCTAAAAACATATGTTCTACAGTCATATCGTTATGTTTCATTCATTGTTATGCCCCTCTGTGTTGGAACCATAGTATTTGCAGCACCGATTATAAGTATTCTATTTGGAAATGCATATCTCCCGGGAACTGTATCTTTACAGATACTTGCAGCAGGAATGCTTTTCTTTACATTGTATACCATATCTTCAAGCATTGCTCAGGGACTTGGAAGACCCAAACTTCCAATGTATGTGCTGATCTTGGGAACTGTAATCAATATTGTGCTGAGTATAATTCTTGTACCGGCTATAGGTATTAATGGTGGGGCCATTGCCACAACAGTTGCTGCACTGGTCTTAATGTCTGTATTGATGTGGAGAACTTTAAGACTTGCACGGGTAACTCTGCCAATTATTGAATTTGGAAAGATTATTATAGCTTCAATTGCTATGGGTGCGGTTTTCTTAACATTTCCACAGACAAAATTATATTTAATTCTGGCTTTGATCCTATCACCATTTGTATATATTGCAATTCTCTCGGTTATTGGTGGATTAAAATTAGAAGATGTAAGGATGTTATACAAAGTCAGTAGTAGATTAGGACCTTTATCCGGTATTATTACTAGTTTGATAAGTTTAATTGAAAGATTTGCAAGGTGAATACTAAGCTGATACAGTTATATTTTTATAATATAGTTAATACTAACAATTTTTGGGCATTGGGATTAAATAACTAAAATAAAATAGGAAAACTATTCATATAATAAAGTGGTTTAAAATAGTGATTTCACCAAAATTAATTAAAAATTAAAATTAAAATGATGATACCAAAGTTAAAGGGATTTGAAATAAAATTTTGGTGCTGTTTAAAAATTTTTATTTGTTATCTTCTTCCATATACTCTTTAATCTTTTTATCTTCCCATTCTTTAGAAAATAATCCGCGTTTTCTATACACCGATATTCCCTGAGCTGCAACAAAAATCCCCCAAATGAATGCTACAATCAAAAACCACCAGATTCCCGGGGATGTTAAATAATTAACAACTGCTAGGAATATTATAACTACAATATAAACTATTAAATTTGTATAAAAACCTTTTAATTGATTTACTCTTTTTTTGGCTCTTTCATAATTTTCATCCATACTTATCACCAGAGTATCTAATTAATATTTTCTATACTATCCTTATGTTATAAATTAATAATAAATTTTCACTAAAAGTTTTAAAAGGTCATTAATAATTAGTTTACTGTTGAGATGTCATGAAAGATTAATTAATTTAATTTTTAATTTACCTATGAATCTTAAGAACATTATTTATGAATTTATCATTTTTATTACAAAATCAAAAATAATAAGCAGCAATATATTGTTTAAAACGGTTTGAATTTTGTTTATTTTTGTTATCAAAATAAAATTCTGGCTACATTTTATGATTTTTTATGTGTCAAAAGTTAAATCATTCAAACCATAAAAAAATTAATATAAATCAAATAATAAATTTTTTTTTTATGAACAAATCAATATTACTCGATGCGGAAGAAATTAAAAGGACTGAAGGTTTAATAGAAGAGAACCATCTTAAAAAAGTGAATTTAACCAATGAATATGAATTATTGAGGGTTAAAGATAAAGATTTAAATATTGTCCTTTATAAATCTGGAAAAGTGGTTCATAACGGGAACAATGCAGCTATAAAATTTTTAAATGATATTTTAAGAAAAGAAGAGAACTATGATTATATTTTAGGTTCAGATGAAACAGGTAAATGGCAATGGTTTGGACCGTTAGTTGTGGTTGCAAATGCTTTAAAACCTGATGAGATTCTTCAATTAAGGAAACTGGGTGTGATGGATAGTAAAGATATTAAAAAGCCTAAATTATTGAAATTAGCTAAGAACATAATAAAAATGGATTTTATCCGTTATTCTATTGTACTAACACCAAAAACTTATAATGAATATTATCATGAATTTCATAAAGAAAATAAATCACTTAACGATTTGATGGCATGGGCCCATTTTAAGGTTATTAAAGAACTTCTGGATCGAACCAAGTTTATAAATGCCAAGTTAGTGATAGATCAATTTGACTTCAAAAAAATGGAATATCATCTTCAAAAAATAGATAAAACAAATTTGGAGATTATACAAAAGACTGGTGGTGAATCAGAAACTCCAGTAGCTACTGCGAGCATAATTGTAAAATATCTTTTTGAAAAGGAAGTTGATAAATTAGATAAAAGATATGGACTAAACCTAAGAGATTCAAATCCCGGAGATATTGATCAAGAGATATTACCCGAAGTTGCAAAAATTCATTTCAAAAATGTTAAAAATATGTAGAATGGTTTAAAAACAAATTAGATATTATAAACCCTGATATTTAAGCGCTTCTTCAAAATTTATTTTACCTTTATAAAGTGCAGAGCCAATCACAACCCCATAAGTCTCGGTTTCACTCAATTTTTTAACATCATCGAGGGATGTTACACCACCAGAATATACAACTGGTATATCAACAGCTTCTAAAAGATCTTCAAGGGGATCCATATTGAATCCACTCATCATTCCTTCAACATCCACATTTGTAAAGAGTATACCTCCAGCACCTTTATTTTCTAATGAAACACCTAATTCTGGTGCTGTTTTTTCGGTTTTTTCTGTCCAGCCTTTAACAACAACTTTACCCTCCTTACTATCCAAGGCCACTATGGTTCTTTTACTTCCATATTCCTTTGAAATTTCTTCTATATTGTTTGGATTTTCAACGGCCATGGTGCCTAAAATAACCCTTTCAACACCTATATCCAGGAGATTAGAAGCATCTTTTACTGTTCTTATACCCCCACCTAACTGCACCGGTATGGAAACGGTTTTAATAATTTTTTTAATTATTTCTAAATTATTTGATGTATTGCCGAAGGCACCATCAAGGTTTATTACGTGTAATATTTTTGCACCTTTACTCTCCCATTCTTGAGCTACTACCTCCGGATTTTCAATAATTATCTGTTCTGTTCCGGGTTTACCCTGAACTAACTGTACACATTTACCGTTTTTAATATCCACTGCTGGTATAACATACATTTTAAGCATCTACCCCAATTTTTTTAATATAACTGATTGGATTTTTAAATTAATAGTTTTAACATTAATTCTCTACTATTTCTTCTGATACTTGTAGATAATAAATACTCCCAATAGCATTAAAAGACCAAATCCTAACTCTTCATATGTGAATGGTTCACCAAGAACTATAAATGCTATGAAAGCACCGAATAGGGATGTGAATGGAAATATTGATCCTGTTCTTAACGAGCCAATTTTCCTTATTGCATAGTATATCATTACAAACGAAAATCCTATACTCACAAGCCCTATAAAAAGTAGATATGGCAGATGGTCTAATGGTATTTTAAGGTTTAAACCAAGTATCAGCGATAATATTAAAAGTATAATTCCGCCTATGGAACATTTTAAAGCACTAACTCCTAGCAGGTCTCTTTTATTACTTAAAAATTTGCTCATGGTTGTGTCTATACTCCAGAAAAATGCAGCAACAATCACTAGCAAAGTTCCCAGGTTTTCGGATACAGAAAATTCATGCAGATTTCCATTGGTTGCTAGGAAAACTGTACCAATTAACAGGAGGATTAAACCTATGCCTTCTTTTTTTTGAAATCTTTCATTTAAAACAAGGATTCCTACTATTATAATGAAAAGTACTTCGGTATTTAATAAAAGAGAGGCGCTTACGGCTGTTATCTGATTTAATCCTGTTAAATATACTACAGGTGCGATCACGGAACCGGCTAACGAGGTTATTATGAGTACAAGATAATCCTTCCTTGACATATGTGTCTCTGCTTTGGACTTGGAATCGAGCATTCCCATTAATCTATTGTTAAATCCCGAAAACCGTATAGCAAACAGGAAAATACCAGCTATACAGTAAACAAGTGCTGAAAGTGCTAGTGGATCAAGATCCTGAAGTAAAATTTTGCTAAAGGTATTCCAGATACCATAAAGGATTGTTGCAGCAAATACACTGATATATCCCCATTTCTTATCTGAAATAACAATTTGGTCCGCCATAGTATCCCCTGATAACTGTTAGTGCTGTTGTTCAACTTCTTATGAAATTAATTCTATACTGTTTATTAATCTTCTTGAATAAATGAATGTTAGTAAATCAAACATAATCAATAGCAATAATTTAATATATCATGGAGTTTAAAGAGCTGTTGGATATTGTTAAAGTTATTAGCACAGTATAAAATAATAAAAAATTAGGATTAAAAATAATGAAATGGGATATTGTATCAATATTATCATGTTTTTTGTTAGGTTTCTATCTGATATTTTCACCTATATTGATAGGTGTGGGTCATGCAGACTTATTTAAGACATTAACAGGCATTTTACTGATGATTATGGGAATAGGTGTATTTTACAATAAAGCTTTTTTTTCTCCAAATATTAAAAAGTTTCTTTTAACATTATTCGGGTCATGCATTTTAATTGGAATAATTCTAATAATTTATGATATTATTCTCTCGCTTACAATCTACAACCTCTTAAATCATGCGAATTTACTTTTTTTATTATTATCATTAATAATTATAGTGTCTTATTTTGTTATATTGGTCGTTGCAAACAAGAGGGAATTTTCAATAGTTAATAGAGGCATTGAATTTGTAGCGGATAGTAACTATGGTGAAGCATTAGATTATTTTGACAATTTATTAAAATTAGACCCTAAAAATGCTACTGTGTGGTCATATAAATCTCAAACTTTTTTATTGCTCAATAGATATGATGAAGCATTAAAAAGTGTGAATAATGCATTATTATAAAATTAGGGTTTAAAAAGTTCTTTGTAAGATCAACTATTAATTCTACTAGAAATCGTATAAAAGCCCAAGTATTATATTATCTTAAAAAGTATGATGAATCAATAGAATATGCGGATGAAGCTATAAAATCATCAAAAACTAATTATAAGGCTTGGAGAATCAAAGGGCTTGCATCTGGTCAATTAGGGAATTACAAAGAAGCAATTAAATGTCATGATAAGATATTGGGAAAGTATCCTGATGCTGCTGAAACATTGAATAATAAAGGTTACGCATTAGCAAAAATCAAAAATATGATAAAGATCTTAAAATGTATAGATAAAGCACTGAAATTAATACCAGAAATGAGCATATATTGGATAGTAAGGGATTTATCATGGAAGAATTAGGAAAACCTGAAACAGCAATAAAATATTACCAAAAAGCAGTCCAAGTTAACCCAGAATTTCCTGTATTTTTATATAATAATGGTAAAGCTCATCAAAAACTTCGAGAAAACCGAGAAGCATTGGAATGCTTCAATAAAGCTTTGAAATTAGATCCTAATTATAAAGATGCCCAGAAGGCAAAAGAGGAAATATTATCAAAGAAATTAAAGAACTCGAATATTCAATGTAATAAATAGATTATTTCATGTTAATATGGATTATATTTGTAATGGGTTTGATATTATTAATTAAAATTAATTTTACATAATTCGGAAATCAATACACATAAGAGGTTCAAATGGTTAAAACAGCGTTCAAAGTGGCTTACATCGGCACACCCTTTTATGGGTTTCAAAGACAGCCAAAATTTCCAACTGTAGAGGGAGAACTTTTCAGGGCATTTAAAAAATCAGGGATAATGGATGATCCCAAAAGATCAGGATATTCAATTGCGGGCAGGACAGATAGGGGAGTTCATTCACTTGGAAATGTTGTATCGCTTAAACCGGATTCTGAAGCAACTATTAATCAGATTAATTATTATTTGCCCTCAAGTATTCAGATAATAGCTAAAGCTGAGGTTCCAGATAATTTCAAGCCACGATATGCTAATTATAGATATTATAGATATGTTTTTTTCAAGGATCCCTATAATAATACTGCTTTAGATTTAAAAAAAATGCAGAATGCTTCTAAAATATTTGAAGGTGTAAATAATTTTCAAAACTTTACAAAAAGATGTGAAAGGACACCTATAAGATTTATCAAAGAGATGAATATTTCGCAAGACAAGCTGTTCACAGTCATTGATGTGGTTGGTCAAAGTTTCCTTTGGAATATGGTTCGAAAAATGGTTCAGGTGATTACAATGGCGGGTTCAGGTAAAATGGATGAAGAAGATATAAAATTACTCTTAAATCCTGATATTTCTGCTTCAATTACACCTGTACCTCCTGATGGACTCATATTAATGGATGTAAACTATGAGGGGATTGATTTCATATTCGATAGATATGCTAAAAATAATTTCTTTAAAACAATCAAAGAGGAATATATCACTAGAAAAACTATTGCTGCAGCAGAAGAGGAGATGATTAATTTTTTAAAACTTCCTTAAAATCCCATGCAAACCATAAATATTATGAAGACTATAAATTACATATAATTAGCATAAAATTACCCAGATGGAGGAAATCACCTGGTTTATAGAAATGTTAGTTTAGAAGGTATGAAAGGTTCAGATTTATTTTTAAAATCAGATAGGACCAATAATTCCCATAGAGGAATAATAGTCGGATTTGACCCGGGGCTCACAGTTGGAATAGCTATACTGGACCTCAATGGAAACTTGATATCTCTTGTAAGCTGTAAGGAAATAAGGCGTTCTGAAATAATTAGCCATATAATAAGTTATGGAAATACAGTTTTGGTTGCAACAGATGTATATCCGATACCAAAAACTGTTAAAAAACTTGCAACAATTTTAAATTCTAAGATATGGTCTCCATACAAATGCATGTCAATTGAATCTAAGATCGATATTGTTGATTCATATCTACAATATGAAAACAATAAATCGCTTGAAATTTCCAAAAATGCACACGAGAGGGATGCACTGGCAGCAGCTGTAAAAACATATCGTGATCATCTTAACAAATTTCGACAGATAACTAAACGTGCTGAAAAGGTAGAATTGGATGATAGAGCTATTGAATCCGTAAAGATGTTGGTTATAAATGGTGTATCGATAAGTAATGCCATAAAACAAATATCTGAAGATATTAATAAAGAAAATACTATTTTAAAAGGTCCAAATAATAATTTAGATATTATTAATATATCCAAGCTCGTTATAAACCCTAATGGGCCTGGAATGAGTAGCATGGAACCAACTGCTGATGATACACATGAAAATATGGGTAAAACAGATTATGATGACGTGGTAGTATCCAAATTGAAACATAAATTAAAGTCGCAAAAAAGATATATTGATAATCTAAAGAGAAAAAATATTCTTTTAGAGGAAGATAATCGTTATTATAAGACCGAAAATTCTAAACTCCAGTCCAAGGTTGATAAACTTCACAACAACTACACCAAAAAAATCCTTCAAGAGAAGGAAGTATCATCTAAAATTGCAATAATTAAACGTATCCAAGAAAAATACAACGAAGAAAAAGCGAGAAGGATACAATTAGAAGAAGAATTAAGGTCGTTAACCGAGATAAAATCTTTAAAAATATCTGGAAATAATTTGCCAGTAAAAATAATTGAATTCTTTACAAAAGAGGGTATAAGGGAAGCTTGTGACAAATGGGAAATTAGAAGGGACGATATTGTTTTTTTAAAAAATTCTGAAGGTGGCGGATCACAAACAGCTTCAATGATAATCCATTTGGGTGTTAAGGCAGTTATAACAATGGATAAAATATCTGATCCCGCAGAAAATATATTTGAAGAGAATATGGTTCCATTGATACCTGCAAACAGCGTAAAAATGACTTCTATGACTGAATTTTATCTTGTAAACTCCAATGATTTCAAAATGGAAATTGAAAAATGGAATGAACATGTAAACATTCGGAGGGAACAGGAAAATAATAAAAATCTCCTAAAACTTGTTGGTGAGTATCGGGCCCAGAGAAGAAGACCATAAATATTTCTGTAAAATAACTATTAATAAAACTTTAACTCATTTTATTTTTATACTATTCTTAATTTTTTTATTTATTAAATGGAGTTTTTGTCATGAAAATTGCAACTGTAATTGGTACAAGACCAGAAATAATTAAAATGGCCCCGGTTTTAGATGAAATGGAAAAAATGGGGATTGATAATATTTTAATTCATACTGGACAGCATTACGATCATGAAATGTCACAGCAGTTCTTCCAGGATTTAAAGATTAAAAAACCCGACTACAATATTGGTGTAGGTTCAAATTCCCATGGAAAACAGACTGCAATTATGATGGGAAGTATAGAAGATGTTTTGATAAAAGAAAAACCCGATATTATAATGGTACAGGGTGACACCAATGCAGTTCTTGCAGGTGCTTTAACAGCTTCCAAGTTGCATATGGCTGTTGGGCATGTGGAGGCGGGTTTAAGATCCTATGACAAAACCATGCCCGAAGAGATAAACAGACAGATAGCAGATATTTGTTCAAACATATTCTTTGTTCCCACAGAAGAATCTGCAATAAACCTATTATTTGAAAATATTAATCCCCATGAGATATACATAACAGGAAACACAATTGTTGATGCATGTAACAGACATTTAAATATTGCAGAAAATGAATCCAACATTTTAAATGAACTTAAAATTACAGATGACATTTTAATACTTACAATTCACAGGGCAGAGAATGTTGACGACCCTAAAAGGCTTAAAAATATAGTAGATGCACTTCTGGAGCTTAATAATATTATGGTGATATTTCCTGTTCATCCAAGAACAGTTAAGACACTTAAAAAATTCAAATTTTATGATAAACTCGAAGAAGCTCCACATATCAAACTAATTAAACCATTAGGATATCTTGATTTTCTACTACTCATTTCTAAATCAAAATATGTTATGACAGACTCGGGTGGATTACAAGAAGAAGCCATAACACTTAATATTCCCTGTATAACTCTGCGTTATAATACAGAGAGACCTGAAACTGTTAAAGCTGGTGGAAATGTTCTTGTAGGCACAGATAAAAATGTAATAGTGGATACATACAAAAGGATATCAACCGACTCCACACTCTACCAGAAAATGAAAAATGCCAAGAATCCCTATGGGGACGGTCAATCATCGAAAAATATTTTAAAAGCAATTATAAATGGATATGAAAATGGGAAATTTGATATTAAAGTGCCTGAAAATGTGAAAAGATTCACTGGGCGGGAATTTATTAAGATTAAGGACAATATAACTGTATCAGAATATGAGAAAATACATCATGGTTCAACTATTAACATGATCTTCATTGACAATAAAATCAAATTCCCATATCCGGATACCAACATTAAGAATAAAAATATCCTTATTAACAAATTTAAGTCATGATAATTCATATTTTATATACCCGTTAATATTTTATTCAATTAAATTTATGCAAAGGTTTATCTGATTTATATTCCAATGAAAAACAGTGAAATATGTAATATAAAATATCAGATCTTGGAGAAATAAATGAAAATACTTGTTTTTGAATTTGCAACTGCAACTGGATCAGATGATCCATCCTTCATAGCAGAGGGACATGCAATGCTCTATGGACTGTTAGAAGATCTAAAAGATTTTAAAACATATCATTTAATTTCCAATGATTCCCAGTTAATGAACACTCAATCCATTCCTGTGACTGTCAACGGAGACCTAGATGAATGGCTTAGAAACAACATTCATAATTATGATGCATGCTTCCCCATTGCACCCGAAGAGAACAATTTGCTTCATGATCTCACATCGATAATTGAAGAGCAAGGTGTTACAGTTTTAGGGTCAAGTTCAAATGCTGTGAAGTTAACAACCAATAAATTTGAAACCTACAATGCTTTAAAAGATAAATTTCCAATAATAAAAACTGAAAAGATATATTTCAATGATTTAAATCAAAAATCTGGGGGAAATGAAGAATATTACAGATCCCATATGAAAAATGGGTTGTCAAAAGTTGTTAAACCTGCTGATGGTGTTTCATGTTCGGGGGTTATGGTTGTGAACTCTTTAAACGAATTTTCAACAGCCAAGGATCATATACATGGCCTTACACAACTTCCATACTGCATTATCCAAGATTATGTTACTGGTGTCAGTGTTAGTGTCAGTCTTTTATGTAATGGTGATAAAGCAGTTCCTTTAAGCTTGAACTTTCAATATATCGGTTTAAATTCTGGTGGAATAGAATATGGTGGGGGGAAGGTTCCATTTAAACATAGACTTTCTGAAATTGCAATGGAAACAGCGAAAAATGTTATTGAAACAATTGATGGGATTAAGGGCTATGTTGGTGTGGATATGATACTTGACGAAGATAGTAATGTGGTCCACATAGTCGAGATAAACTCAAGGATAACAACAGCCTATGTTGCACTCAGAAAGATTATTAACTTCAACCTTGGAGAAGCCATAATAAAATCTGTTCTAGGGGAACTACCCAATGATATAACATTAAATGGAAGTATAAATTTTTACAAAGAGGGTAAAACTCTCAGGATCAGGGTTTTAAAATGAAAATCGCAGGTTTTGATATAGGTGGGGCAAATACAGATGTTGCTGTGGTTGATTTTGATGAATCAGGTAACATAGTCGGGGTTGAAACAGATTTTGTTTATCTGCCAATGTGGACGAAAAAAGACGAGTTATCAGGAGCATTGACAAGACTCCTCAGAGAATGTGTTGACGAAGTTGAAGGAGTTGGGGTTTCAATGACCGCTGAACTTGTTGATGCTTATAAAACAAAAAAAGAGGGTGTTATTGATATTTCAAACAAGTCATTTGATACATTTAATGTACCTGTGGGATTTGTGGGACTTGAGGGAATAATGGAATTGTCAGAAGTGATGGATAATCCAATGATAGTTGCAGCAGCTAATTGGATTGCAACAGCACCTCTTGCAGCGAAAATAGATCAAAACTGTATATTGTTAGATATTGGAAGTACAACAACAGACATTATTCCCATTAAAAATGGTAAAGAATGTGCTGTGGGTAGATCTGACCTTGAAAGATTGAAAACTGGAGAATTGGTTTACAGTGGTACTTTAAGAACTAATGTGGCGGCATTAATTGAAAAAATACCGATGGACGGGGCAGTGTTAAGAATAGCTTCAGAACTGTTTGCAATAACAGCCGATATTCAGATGATACTTGGAAACATCAACGAAGAAGAATATAGTTGCGATACCATGGATGGTGCTGGAAAATCTATTGAAAAATCTATGAGAAGATTATCAAGGGTTGTATGTGGAGACATGGATGTGTTAAACCCGGATGAAATTAAATCCATGGCAGAATACATATATTCAGTACAAGTTTCAAGGATTTCTGAAGCCCTTCTAGAAGTTTCTGAAGGGAATAATTTATCAAAAGTCGTTACCACGGGCCTTGGAATGGATATTTTAGGTGCTAGGGCATGTGAACTATCTGGTATTGAATACATTGGAATGGATACGCTACTGAAAAAAGAGGATTGTACAGTTGCCCCCGCTGTTGGAACAGCAATTTTAATGGAACAGTTCATTAGAAATAATAATAAAATCGACTAATTAAATGTTTCAAGTGGTATAATTCAAAAAAAAAGAGAATGATTAAAAAAAATAATATTAGAATTATATTTTTTTTATCCAGATAACCGTTAAAATTGTTAATATTTTATTTACATTTTAATTTATAAAATTTTTTAAGATTATTAGGATTTAAATTTTTTCTATATTCAGTACCATACCTTTTTTATGCCCAATAAATACGCAATAATGTTAGCTCCAAGGTGTAGGAATACACTAATCACGAGTATAATCACAATCATTTCAACAGGTATAACAACAATAAAGGATGCAAATACGAGTGCGCCTACAACAAAGTCTAACTGGTCTAAAATTGGAGCTGGTCTTCCACTTTCAAGTTTTAATCGCCTTTTAATAAAGCTTCCACAAGCATCACCTATTAATGCCCCTCCACCAAGAGTGAGACCCAATAAAAATCCTTGTATAATATCTCCTGTAATTATGCTCTGTGCAACTCCCACTAATGTCCCGATAATAGTCCCGATAATAGTCCCTCTCCATGTTACTCCATTTCCTAGTACTCTTCGGCCGTCACTGAATTTATGGTTAAAATCCAGAGGTTTTCCGCCTCCAATTGCTAAAGCTGTAACGTTGGCAAGGTATGCAGGTAACATAAAGTATATAGCATATGCTGATAAATTTATTACACTGACTACACTTGAGTCCATAGTTTACCTCCAATTTAAAACAAGATAATAATTATGTTAGCTACTTAAATAACGTTTTGGGTGAAATAATGGTTATAAAAAATACTAAGAGTCTGTGTCCGGAGTGTCTTGCAGTGCTAGATGCTGAAGTATATGAGGATAAAGACAAAATAATGATAAAGAAAACGTGTAAAGAGCACGGTGAGTTTAATAATACTTATTGGAGCGATTCAGAAGTTTATAAAAAAGCAGATCTGTACGGGAAAGTTGGTACGGGAATTGAAAACCCTCAAACCATTGCTGATTCTGAATGTCCTCAAAATTGTGGGTTGTGCGATGAACACGAGAGCCATACGGTTCTTGGGCTTATCGATGTTACCAATAGATGTAACATGAAATGTCCAGTTTGTTTTGCTAATGCAGCAGTTTCAAAAACTTTATACGAGCCAACCTATGAAGAAATTAGGACAATGCTCCAAAATTTAAGGAATAACAGACCAGTTCCTACACCAGCTATACAATATGCTGGCGGTGAACCAACTGTTCGTAAAGATATTGTTGAATTAATAAAACTTGCAAAGGAAGAAGGATTTAGGCACACACAAATAGCCACAAATGGTATGAGACTTGCCAGACTTCCTTCACTTGCAGAAGATCTTAAGGAAGCAGGATTAAATACTGTTTATCTTCAATTTGATGGAATAACAGAGGGTCCATATCTCAAATTAAGAAATAGAAATATGTTAGATATTAAGCTTGCAGCAATTGAAAACTGTCGTAAAGCCAATCTTGGAATTGTATTAGTACCAACAATTTTGAAAGGTGTTAACCACGACCAAATTGGTGATATACTCCGTTTTGCAGCTAAAAATATTGATATTATTAGGGGAGTAAACTTCCAACCAGTATCATTTGCAGGTAGAACACCAGCAGAAGAGGTTGAAGCTCAACGTGTAACAGTCCCTGATTTTGAGAGAATGGTGGAAGAACAGACAGATGCTCAGATAAAAGCGGATGATTTCTATCCCGCCAGCTGTGTAACCCCCGTTTCAGATTTTATAGAAGCAATAGATGGAAATCCAAAGGTATCTTTTACATGCCATCCGCATTGTGGAGCAGCAACATATGTTTTTGTTGAAGAGAATGGAATGGTTCCAATTACACGATTCGTTGATGTTGATAGATTTTTCAATCTTTTATCCAGTAACACGGAAACAATGGAGGAGGGAGGACTGGTTAATAAGGCAAAAATTATTGCCAGGGCAACTGTAGCACTTCCAAAAACAGTGGATATGTCAAAATCTCCAGAGAGTGTTGATTTAAGAAGCATACTTACCGCTGTCTTTAGGGATAGATCATATAAATCTCTTGGAGAATTCCATAAGAAAACACTTCTTATATCATGCATGCATTTCATGGATCCATTCAACTTCGACCAAGATAGGGTTAGAAGATGTGTTATCCATTATGCTGTGCCTGATGGAAGAATAATACCATTCTGTTCCATGAACACTATTTACAGGAAAGAGATAGAGGATAAATTCTCCAAACCATTTACTAAAAGCTCTAAATAAATTTTTCAATAATATTTTTTGGTTGTATCAATTGATAATCGAAACACCGTCCAGACTTCATCTGACCCTACTTGATCTTAATGGTATCTATGGTAGGATAGATGGTGGAGTAGGGATCACATTAAAAAATCCCTGCCTCAAAATTAGAGCAGAATCAGTCCATGATGGGGTTGAAGTGGAGTTTTCAAAATCTTGTCAACTTATACAGGGTCTTGTTGAAGATTATACAGTTAAAATTGAAAAGTCTGCCCTTAATATAAAGAATGCACTGGAAATTGAAGGTAACTTTAAGTTTAGGGTAGATTCGGCATTTCCTCCCCATTCAGGATTGGGATCTGGAACTCAGCTATCATTAGCAGTTGCCAAACTCATATCCAACATGAATGGTCAGGATTTAAAGGCATTAGATCTGGCGAAAATAGTTGGAAGAGGTGGAACCTCGGGTATTGGTGTTGAATCCTTTGAAAACGGCGGTTTCATAATTGATGGAGGCCATAAATGTGATGAAAAACAGGGATTTCTCCCATCATCAGCATCGTGTGCAAGTCCACCACCAATTATTGCAAGGTATGACTTTCCAGAGGATTGGCGTATAATTCTTGTGATACCCGATGTTGAAAGGGGTGTTTCAGGTGCTAAGGAGGTAAATGCATTTCAGACTTACTGCCCAATACCACTGGGCGAAGTTGAGAAATTATCACATCTCATGTTAATGAAACTCATGCCATCTGTTTTAGAATCTGATCTTGATACTTTTGGAGAGGCTGTTAATAAAATACAAAATATAGGATTTAAAAGAATAGAAAATAAACTTCAAAATCCATATATAACGAAAATTATGGGTGATTTAAGGGTTGCTGGCGCTGCTGGCGTTGGTATGAGTAGTTTTGGCCCAACTATCTTTGCTGTGACAGATACCAATGAACTAGATATAGTGAATGCAGCAAATGATGCACTTAAGGATGTTGGTGGTGAGATTATCAGTACACGTGCTCAAAATAGTGGTGCTAAACTATTAAACTAGACTTTATGAAGGTATGAAACCATGGAAAAGATAGAGGGAAAAGTTTGGAAATTTCGAGACAGTATTGACACAGATGTTATAATAGCCGGAAGGTATCTTCGAACCTTCAGCCTAGATGATCTATCAGCACATGTAATGGAAGCTGAAGATCCTAACTTTGCTAATAATGTCCAGAAAGGAGATATAATAGTTGCTGGATGGAATTTTGGATGCGGATCATCGAGGGAACAGGCTCCAGTAGCTTTAAAACATGCTGGTGTTTCAGCAATAATAGCAAAATCTTTTGCACGAATTTTCTATAGAAATGCAATAAATGTGGGACTGCCTGTAATCACAGCTGATGTTGAAGTAGATAAGGGAGATATTATGTCTATTGACCTTGGAAAGGGGGTTATTGAAAACATGAGCACCGGAAAGAAATTTGAAATAAAACCCTTCGACCAGTTCATGCTGGACATTCTCAACGATGGTGGACTTGTAAAACACCACCTCAAAACAAAGGAATAGTGTAAAATTTTCTTATCAAAAATTTTTTAAAGATAATACTTTTTTGATGATATTGAATCATTATATCAAATAAATTATAAGATATTATTATAGAATATTTTAAAATATTGTATGTTTTTAAATATTTATTAAAGAAATTAAATATGCCAGTTAAAACAAATAAAAACTGGATAACTAAAAATTATGTTATATAAAAAAACTAATTTGAATAAATATTTTATTTAAATTTATTAAATTCAAATTTAAGGGAAGTAAAAAATGAAGTGTACTGTTTGCGGATCAGAATCCTGCGAAATATTAAAATCTAAGGGTAAATTAACTAGGGAACTTTTATTAAAATGTAATAAATGTGGAAACATTTTCAGAGAAGTTGTAGAGGTTGAAAAACCAATTGAAATAAGGGTAGTAGTAAGTGAATATGAATCATCCCACAAAACATCGGTGAAATTATATCCAGATGAATTTTTAGAGTTTGAGGGTGTACTGGATCTGGATGGTCGTCCGGCTGAGATAACATCAATTGAAAATAAAAGAAGTGGAAGGGTAATGTTTGCACCTGTAACTGAAATAGATACAATATGGGCCAATTACATAGACACACCTTCACGTGTTGGAATTTCAGTTGATTTTGGTGGAAGAATACTCTCAAGAAAGGTTGAAGTGGACAGGGAATTTGAATTCACAATAGGGGATATTGTCAAAATCGGAGATGTACTTTTCAAGATCAGGGGAATTAAAACCCAAGATAGAAAAATGAGAAAAGGTTTTGCAAAGGCATTTGTTGTGAAAAGAATCTATGGAAAACCTGGAGATGACCTCAAGCGTTATAAATACGATCTAACTTCTAAGATAATTAAAGTGGTTACCGTGCCTAACGTTACAAATTATGATGATGATGAAGAATAGAACAGATCTGGTTTCCAAATTATTAGAAATGGGCTATATAACGTCAGATATTGTTAAGGATGCAATGGAAAAGGTTCCAAGGGAAGAATTCATGACCCCTGAAACTAAAAACTACGCATACCTTGACAGACCAATACCTCTGGAAGAGGGTCAAACAATCTCAGCACCACATATGGTGGCTATTATATGTGAAAAATTGTCTCTTGAGAAAGGAATGCAAGTTCTTGAAATAGGAACGGGATTTGGATACAATGCTGCAGTGGTTTCCGAGATAATAGGGTCCGAGGGACATGTTTATACAATCGAGAGAATAGAAAAACTCAAAAATATTGCAGAACAGAATTTAAAACGTACAGGTTACTTAAATAATGTAACTGTGATATATGGTGACGGCACTAATGGATATGAAGAAAAATCTCCCTATGATAGGATATATGCAACTGCAAGCGCACCAAAAATTCCTGAACCCCTTAAAAAACAGTTAAAAATTGGCGGAAGATTGTTGACACCGATTGGACGTGATACATCAGTTCAAGAACTTTTATGTTTAAGCCGAGCGGGTAACGATGATTACAAAACATATAATCTTGGTGGGGTTGTTTTTGTTCCAATGATTGGGGAACACGGATGGCCAGAATAAATAAATAGGATCTACATAAAAGAAATTAATCCCTATTTTTCCTAGATCTTTAAATCAAATACTAATATAAATAATTAATTCTAGCGAATAAAATAAGCGTTATCATATTTTAAAAATATTTTAGGAATATAAACATGAAGATATACATCGATACCTTTGGATGCACATTCAACCAGGCCGATTCACAGATAATGGCAGGCCTACTAACAAATAATGACGGAACATTAACAGATTCTCCTGATGATGCAGATGTAATCATAATGAACACATGTTACGTCAAGCATCCAACAGAGCAGAAAGTCATTAATAATATCCAAAAAATGAAAAAACAGTTTCCAAAAAAGAAACTGATAATCACAGGTTGCATGGTTGAAATAGATCCAACTAAACTTGAAAGAGCAGCACCCGATGCAAGTTGGATAGGTCCACATAGGATCCAATCCACACCATACATAGTCAGATCTGTTCTTGAGGGCGAAATAGTCAGATCAACAGGATATTCCAATGAATCTAAGGTTTGTCTTCCTAAAATACGTTCAAATCCATTGATACATATTATTCAAATTTGTGAGGGCTGTGATGGTGCTTGCACTTACTGCTGCACCAGATTTGCCCGGGGACCACTGCAAAGTTATCCCTCCATAATGATCAAAAGGGAAGCTGAACAGGCAGTTGCTGATGGATGTCTTGAGATACAATTAACCGCCCAGGACTCTGCAGCATACGGCAAAGATACTGGTGAATCTCTTTCATCTCTAATGAATAAAATAGCTGATATAAATGGAGAATTTAGGATAAGAGTGGGTATGATGCATCCAAAAAGCATGATAGGGGATGTTGAAGGAATAATAAGTGCTTTCAAAAGGGATAAATTGTATAAATTTTTACACATTCCAATTCAAAGCGGCAGTAATACTGTTCTTAATGAAATGAATCGCTGTCATACTATAAAAGAATTTAAAACTATAATATCTAGGTTTAAAGATGAAATACCGGAAATTTCTATCTCAACTGATATAATAGTGGGATATCCCACAGAAGATGAGGAAGCCTTTTCTGACACTCTGAAATTAATTAGTGATATAAAGCCTGATTTACTTCATATTTCTAAATACATGCACAGGCCAGGCACTACCTCTTCCAATCTTGAAGAAATAGATCATGAAACTATGAAAAAGCGTTCAAAGGCACTTAAACAATTAAAGTCAGAGATTGCCCTAGAAAAAAATCTTGAATTAGTTGGAACCAAACAACATGTTCTAGTGACGGGTAAAGGAAGTAAAGGAGGATATGTTGGACGCACAGATTCATATAAAACAGTAATTATCGAATCTGCAGAAATTGGAACATTTTTGGACGTTTTTATTACCGATGCAAAGTCCACATATTTAATGGGTTCAATTGACCAGTGAACAATTGAATAAACCTTTTTCAACATTAACTGCTAATCGCTTTTTAACATTAAGTATGTGTTTAATTTTTATTATTTCCAATTCTCAGCGCATTTATTATCACAACAAGAGTTAATCCCATGTCTCCAAACGCCACGGCCATCCAAAGTGAAACAAATCCAAGAATAGTAAAGAATGCAAACGAACCTTTAACTATTATTGACAGTGAAACATTTTGTTTAACAACTGACATTGTTTTCCTGCTTAAATCTATAATATAACTGATTTTTGAGATGTTATCATGCATCAATGCAATATCTGCAGTGTCTATTGCTATATCTGAACCTGCTGAACCCATAGCTATACCCACATTGGATCTTGCAAGTGCCGGGGCATCATTTACACCATCACCAACCATTGCTACATGTTCATCCTTTAAAATGAGTTCATTAATAATTTTAACCTTATCCTCTGGTAATAATCCAGAATAATGTTTATCTATCCCAATTTTTGAAGATACTGCCTTGGCTGTACCTTCATTATCTCCTGTAAGCATGATGGTTTTAATATTCCTTTCTTTGAGACTCCTGATTGTGCTTTCTGATGATATTCGGATTTTATCCATTAATCCGATCAAACCAATAACATGGTCTTGATCAGCAATTATCAAGACGGTTTTACCATTTATCTCCAATTTCTCGATTAAATCATCTGGAAAATCATTTAAAATGGTCAATAAACTTTTTCTACCAACATAAAACATTTCTTTGTTGATCTGACCTTTAACCCCCTTTCCTGTGACAGATTTAAAATTAGTGATTTCTAAAAGTTTTATACCTTTTTCTTCAGTATATTTTACAACAGCTTCGGCTATTGGGTGTTTTGATTTAGATTCTAAAGAACCTGTGATTTCTATTATTCTGTCTTTACTGTAATTGTTTAGGGGGATAATATCTGTTAATTCTAATTTACCCTCTGTAAGAGTTCCAGTTTTATCAAATACAATTGTCCTGATTCTCTGCATTTCTTCTACATATTCCCCGCCCTTTATCAGGACTCCATTGTTAGTACCGGCTGTTATTCCGGACACCATTGAGACTGGCGTGGATATGGCTAAAGCACAGGGGCATGAAACAACTAACAGTACTAATGCCCTATAAAACCATGTGTCGAAATTTAACCCTAAAATAAAGGGTGGAACAGTTGAAACAATAACTGCCAGAAGCAATATTGAGGGTGTGTAGTAGTTGGAAAATTTGTCGATGAATGCTTCAGTTTTAGATTTATTGTTTTGTGATGTTTTAACCAAGTCTATTATTTTAGATAGGACTGTTTCATCCGATCTCTTTGTAACCCTTAATTCAAAATAGCCCTCTTCATTAATTGTACCCGCATATACTGTATCTCCTTCATTTTTTGTTACTGGGATACTTTCCCCTGTTATTGCAGCTTCATTTACGGAAGATATGCCTTTAACTATAATTCCATCTAATGGTATCTTATCCCCAGGCATAACAACTACTATTTCATCCACATCCACTGCGTGTGCATGCAATTTAAGGTTTTGACCATCTCTTTTAACTGTTGCTGTTTGTGGAGTAAGTTTCACCAGTGAACCAATGGATTTTTTAGCTCTTTCTCCTGCATAATCTTCTAAAAATTCAGCTATAAAAAATAGAAATATTACAGATGCACCTTCTGCCCCTTGACCAATTGAAAAAGCTCCTACAGCTGCGATGGTTATTAATAGGTTGATACTGAATTTTCCTTTAAATAGTGATCTAAATCCGTTGGGCACTGTTTCGTATCCTGATATAATAACCACGGTAACATATAAAATTTCTGCTAAAATCTTTTGACCGGTAAAGAAATCCAAATATAATGCTGTGGCCAGTATTATAGCTGATATTGCAACGATATAGATGGTTTTAATTCTATTTTCTGGTTCTTTGTCTTCATAAATATTCGCTGAGCAATATTTACATGTATCAGGGTCGTCAGTGTTGGGTTTGTTGATATTATTCTCGAGCATGTTCAACACCTAGTTTAATTATTTTTTTTACATGCTCGTCTGCAAGGGAATAATAGGCCATTTTGCCATGTTTCCGAAATTTAACAAGATTTTTACCACGTAAAAGTCTTAACTGATGTGATATTGTGGATTGATTAGCATTTAATGCAGCGGTCAGATCACAAACGCAGAGTTCTCTTTGATATAGTGCTTGTAGGATCTTGAGTCTTGTTGGATCTCCAAATATCTTAAAATTCTCAGCTATGGCTATGAGAATATTGTTATCGAGCATTTTAGATTTGACTTCTGCTACAGCTTTTTCATCGCTACATTCGATTTCACAAACATCATCAACTTTCATATGTATGACTGTGCATATGAACATATATAATTATGTTTTAATATTTTACATAATTGTTAAATTATATTTAATGGATAATAATAACAAGTATTTCTCCTTCTTTAGTGTGTTAATTGGTAAATTCATTGTTTCGTAAATTTACTTAACTTTATTAATCGACAACTAATACATATAATGAAGAAATGGTCTAAATCAAAAAAATCGATTTTATTTCTAATATTTATTTGATAAAAATTATTATAATCCGGATTATAAGTTTAAATTAATAAAAATGGGTGATTTAATGTCATATCTTGTGTGTGAAGAATGCGGAAAAAACTATGAACTTAAGGAGGGTAAAGACTCTTTCAGTTATGAAAAATGTTCTTGTGGTGGTAAATTAAGATATACTGACACATTAAATGGAATTAATAAAAGGGATATGACTTTAAAAGGCTCTGAAATCACATGTGCAAACTGTGGAACCAAAAATCCTAACGGTTCAATGATATGTTCGGGGTGCGGAAGAAGATTGGAATCAGATCAACAGTTTAAAAATATTAACTCATCATTAAATAGGGGTATAAGTTGGATTGGGATTGCTATCGGATTTTCTTTTTTTTTAACAACTATAATATTTGGTATTATTGCAATTTTTGGTACAAACATTCCCCAAAATGCTTCAGACATCTCATACAACCTTTTAGTACAGTTTGGAATTCTAGCCATGGTTCTGCTTGTTGTGTCTGGTTTAATAGCTTCATTAATTGGTGGCAGTGCAAAATATAAAAATGGTCTTATAAACGGTGGATTGGTTGGAATAATCCTTGGATTGATTGTGGGTGTTACTTCAGGTTCTGTATTATCTGTTGAGGCTTTAGCAATTTGTGGATCTTTAACAGGGCTTGGTGGATTATTTGGAACAATTTTAAAGCGGAGATTTAATAAATAATTATGAGAATAATATTTTCTAAAAATTAAAACTTTTATTTTATTAAAATAAAAATAATTATAGATAAACTTACAATCTGCCTCTCATCAGTTTTTTACTGAGTTTATCCATTTTCTTAGCATCATTTATTTGTCTTTCCATCTTACTATCCTCAATTAAAACTCCGCCCTGATATCCACATTTCATACAAGTCCATATCCCTGTTTGGGGCACGAGTATTTTAATCCTTTTTGAACCACATTTAGGGCATAATTTTATTTTTCCCATAAAAAAAATCCCTCCTACAAAAATAATCATATTTCTTATAGATCTTTGTCATATTAAATCTATTTATTTTGGATAGGATCGTAGCAGAAAATCTTTGAAATATAATATAAAACAAGTATATAAAAACTCTTAAAAACTCTAGAATTCTGTATTGGATAATAAAAGTTAAAATAAGTGCCGTGGGCCGGACTTGAACCAGCGACATCCAGATCTTCAGTCTGGCGTTCTCCCAACTGAACTACCACGGCAAATGGGCCGGACGAGATTCGAACTCGTGATCACCTCCGTGTCAGGGAGGTATCATACCCCTAGACCACCGGCCCAAAATGAGTCCATCTTGAATATAACTCTATTCCTATTTAATGTTTTGCATAGGCGAACCTAATTCTGCTCTCGCATTAGACCTATACCTTTATAAACAAATGTAGATTCAGGATATAACATTTACTATGCAATTACATGAAGATATACTTGACTATTGGTTAAAAGAAATCTCGATAAGAATTCCAGAGAACTACTCGTTGATGAACTAACATTGAAATCAAATATCACAATAAACAAGGCACCTGTAAATCCACCAACCTAACCATAAAATAACTCCAATAAATACAATACAAAAATCAAATTCAACCAAATGAATACAATATCAAATTCAATACCAATGCAACATACTGGAGTAGCCAAATATTTGGATTAATTATAACAATTCTGACATTCGAGGGTTACTTTAATTTATCAAAATGAAAACCACTGCTTTTCCCATTTCTAATCTAAAAAAAAAAAAATTAATAATAATTAATGGAATCATATAAAAAACCATTTAAATTCTTAAATTTATCAAATTAAGTTGAATTATATTTTAACGCAATGTTTTAGACTAAAATATTCATAAATTATATAAAATACTCTTAAAAAATAGGCGAAAAAGGATTTAAGTCCGTTGAAAATGGTAGAGTAATAAATTTTATATGAGTTGGCCTACATAGTAAAGAGGGAAGAAAAAATTTAGTTAAAATTTAGGGGGAATTTTATTGAATATAGGAGATCCAATTAAAACAACTGTTGAAGAAATTCGTAAAGTTTTAAACATAGAAAATGTGGTCGGAGAAACAATAGAATCCGATGATAAACTTTTAATTCCTATTACTAGAATGGGTATGGGATTTGGAGCAGGTATGGGTGAAGGTAAAGGTTCAGATGATATGAGTGGCGGTGCTGCCGGAGCTGGTGGGGCTGCGGGTATTGAACCAATTGCAGTTATAGTTGTTTTCAAGGGAGTAAGTGGTCCTGAAGGAGTTAAGGTAATGTCATTAAAAGCTCCAGACCCATTAACAAGGGCTATAAGCGAAATAAGTAATGCTGCTGTTGAAATTATGGGCCAGGGCAGCAAAATGATGAAGGAAAAAGGTCAAAAAAAGAAAGAAGCCAAAATTGACACTAAAAAAGGTGAAGCTGAATTTAAAACTGATAAAAATAAAGTTAAGCTTGATATTAGCAAGAAATAAATAACTATTAAACATAATTACGGAGAACAACAGTGATCAACCTAATATTCCTCATAATACTTGTTATAATAATATTAATAGCAATATTAATAGCAATTATTATGTTGATCCCATTTCACATAACTCTAAACCTGAATAATAAGGGTTTAGATTATGAGGGATACTTCAAGGTAACTTGGCTCAGGATAAGGATTCTTCAAAGGGAAATACCAACAAAGGAAGAAGAGAAGGAAGAGAAAAAGAAAGTTGAGAAGAAAGATAAGGCAGAATGGAATCTTAACAGAATTATAAAGATTTTCAACCTTTTTTTAGAATCCATGCCCTATTTTGAGAATATCTTCTATGCGCTTTTCAGATCCATCACAATAGAAAAATTAAACTTGAACCTTACTTTAGGAATGGACAGTCCAGTAGATACAGCACAAATGGCTGGTTTTTTCTGGTCTCTAATTCCGACTGTTAATTTAATTCCTAAGGTCTCAATTCATATGAATCCTATATTTATGAAATCCACATTTGAGGGAAATTTAGAATTCGAACTTAAAATCAGACTCTTCTGGATAGCTTTAGAAGGGATAAAGGCCATCACTAAAAAGCCTGTAAGAAGTTTAATAAACGAGGTTAGGGTCTAAAAAAATAATAATAAATAAAATTATTATATAATGTTTCTATTAATTGTATCCTGATATTTATGGTATTAAAACAGTATTGGCAGTAATATGACTCCAAAAACAAAAAAGGTAAAGGAAGTTGGTAAGATGTTTCAGATCGGTGAAAGAACTTTTTATCCGATTATTGAAATTTCAACAGTTGAAATGGAAACATCATTTGCTGAATCTATCTCTCCAATAGCATTAGTTGTTGTAGAACCATTAAAAAAATATATATTACAACTAACTGAAGATGAAGTTGATTCAGCCGAGATCATAGATCTTTTCGACTTTACATAGGTCATAAATCCATGTGTGTAGGGATAGAACCATTAACAACGATTATCTTACAGCAAACAAGGATATTCATTGTATTTCATTGGAGTAGTGCACTGATATCCGAAATGTTCATTTTATTGGTATCAGCCAAAAGGATAAATGAATTAAATATCCATGGTTGTTTGAAAGATTTTTGAAAAATAAGAATTTCAGTTTTTTTTAAGGGTTATGAAATAAAAAAATGGAATTGATAAAAAAAACTATTTTTAATCAATTTTCATGAATTCTGAATTTGATGCACCGCAGATAGGGCATTTTTCAGGAGCTCCATCTTCCACAGTGTTACCACATAGTGCACAAACATAATAATCAACTTCAGAATTGTCTCCAAGCTTCTCTAATGCCTGTTTATAAAGGGTTGCGTGGATTTGTTCAACCTTATTTGCAACATCAAAGGTCCAAAGTGCTGTATCATTTTTTTCAGCCTTTGCTTCTGCAATAAAGTTAGGATACATATTTGTAAACTCTTCTGTTTCACCTGCTATGGCTGCTTGAAGGTTTTCTTTAGTTTCGTCTATTCCGCCAGCGATTTCAAGGTGATTGTGAGCATGTACAGTTTCAGCTGCTGCTGCTGCTCTGAACAATTTTGCAACCTGTTTAAAACCTTCTTGATCAGCTTTCTTAGCAAAAGCCAAATATTTCCTGTTGGCTTGTGATTCCCCTGCAAATGCATCCATTAAATTTTCTTTTGAGCTCATATTTCTACCTCTTTATATTTATTAAAAATAATACCAGTACACTTAATTTGGTATCTACTCCATTAAAATTGTTTTGCATCTGTAGAATTCTAGATGAATTTATTGAGTTTAGATAATAACTCTAACATAATCCAGTTATAACCCGTATAATTTCAAAATAAATATCATAAAAAAAAACGTTAGATAGTACTTTGATAGAAATTTATTTAGATTTAGGTATTAGGTAATTAAAATAGGTTGTAATTATTTATATTTTGATGTAATAATTTAAAATTTAGAACAAATAAAAAAAGAAGAAAATTAGGCTGTTTTAACAGCCATGTCAATGTCATCTGCTTTGACAGTTTTTCTTCCAGCGTGTTTTGCAAGCTCTACAGCTTTTTTAGCGA
>Ga0224559_1000457_pt1 | contig 27374 bp, 29 predicted proteins | sample 714S33034metaG_FD_180676 | JGI IMG/M metagenome (GOLD analysis project Ga0224559, IMG submission 180676) | Peat soil microbial communities from Stordalen Mire, Sweden - 717 S3 30-34 | ecosystem: Environmental > Terrestrial > Soil > Wetlands > Peat | place: Sweden: Norrbotten County, Stordalen... | reverse complement strand
GCCGTTCTCACAAACAGGGAGTGCCTCTGGTATGTCGTCGTGGCGATCGCATATGTTTCCATGGCAGATAGAGGTAAGCATACCTCAGGGGTTAAAACCCCGCCGATCTTGCCAATTTGTGCCGGGGATGAATCCCCGGCCTACCAGCCCGACAATATCGCAAAAAAGGTATAATCGCTAGAAGGCAAAGGAAGTCGAATGAAGCAGAAATTCATCCCCGTGGAAGAGTCGTTCAAGCAGTGGAAGAAGGACCCCAAGTACGTTGCTGCCTATGACGCGCTGGAGGCAGAATTCGCCCTTGCATCGGCCATGATCAAGGCGCGCGCTGACGCAGATATGACCCAGGAGCAAGTCGCCAAGGCCATGGGAACCACCCAGGCCGTGGTAGCCCGCCTCGAAAGCGGCAAGGTCCTGCCTTCCACGCGGACACTGGAGCGATTCGCGAAAGCCACTCGCACCCGTCTACGCATCAGCTTCGCGCGTGAATCCCTGAGCCGCGAAGCTGCCCGATTCCCACCGTCGTGTAAGCGCCCCGATGCGCTTGCGGCGACCGCAGCGTTGACAACAGATCAGCCTCGGGGTGTAATTGAATTGTTGGTTGTGGTGAAGGAGTTCACCCTTAACCGTTGTCCACGTAATGGCTGGACAGATGATGACTCCTGACAGGGAATCCTGTTGCGGAGTCATATCCCAGCACGATCTCCCTATACAACGTGTGCGGCAAAAGCCCGAGCGGCGACCAGAACTGTTCTGGCCTGCATCGGGCATTTGCGCGGGTGTGCAACGCCGCGTGCTGTATAAACTGAAAAGGAGAGATGCTTTGCAGAAATACCTGTACATTGCCGTCGGTGGCGCGCTCGGTTCCATTGCCCGCTTCTGGGTTGGCTCCACGATTTCAGGCCGCATGGGTATCAAATTTCCTTACGGCACTCTCGTCGTTAACCTGTCAGCCTGCCTGATTATCGGCTTCACGCTGTCCTTGCTTGGCAAGCGAGCGGAAGTCAATCCCGCGTGGAGATTTCTCATTCCGGTCGGCTTCATCGGCGCGTACAGCACCTTCTCAACCTTCGAATGGGAGACGCTGTCCACGCTGCGCTCGGGGGCGTTCTTCCTGGCCGCACTCTACACAGTCGGAAGCGTCATTCTCGGCCTCATCGCCGTCTGGGGCGGTTCCTTGCTGGGTGAGAGACTCTAAGCCCTGTGCCATGCGCGCTTGCCAATTCTCAGCCGCTGGTGCTCCAATCCATCGTTGCTCGGTCAGAGTCTCACAGTCTCACGAAGCTGCCGGCGCACTGAACGGAGGCCACGCATGTTGACTTCGGGAAAGGCCGTTAAGGTCTCGATCTACCTGGGCGATGGCGCCAAGCATCACGGTATTCCGGTTTATACCAGCATCCTCGATTTTCTATTCCACAACGGCGTCTACGGAGCCACGGTGCTCAAAGGCGTGGCCGGGTTCGGATCGACCCACCGCCTCCACTCCGCCCATATTCTCGAGATCTCCGACCACCTGCCCATCAAAATCGAGTTCATTGAGACCCGCGAAAAGGTCGATGCGATTCTACCTGAGCTTGAGAAGCGAACCGGCTCCGGCCTCATCGAGATACAGGAAACCACCATCGTCATTCCGCCGAAGCACTGACCTTTGCACCCGGCGAACCTCGGCAATGTCTATTCAGCCGAAGTAAACGGTGAAGCCGGCAGCCCCTCGCCGTTGAACAGGTTGCACTGCGGGCTGTTGGCCCAGCCATAGCGCACATACACCGGCGCGGCCACCGATTCGCTCGTCGCCACCACGGAGTGTCCTTCAATCCTGGCCGTAGCCGGGACAAACTTGCCATCCGCCCCCGCAACCTCAAAGCCGGTAAGTTCTCCTCCCTGGGCCACGAGCCCTTTGGCGTGATGATCGAACCACACTCGGATCGCATTCCCTTCCGCTGTCGCCTGGCGATAGATCGGCCCGGAGTAGTTGATGTCCTCGCCATAGCTGAGCGCCCGCGCGGCCAGGGCCAGCCGATGGCCCACATCCAACTTGTCGGTCGGATGCACGTTGTCAGGATTGCCGATGTCGATGGTCACGGCCATGGCCGTATTGGTCAGCTCGAGCGCCTTCAACTGCTGCTCGCGAAGCTCGGCCCAATCCTCGGTTGCGTTCGATTTGAAGTTCGAAATCTGCACGTAGAGAAATGGAAAGTCGCCCACTCCCCACTGCTTGCGCCAATCCTCGATCAAGGTGCGAAAAATGCGATTGTAGAGCGGCGCCCTCGCCAGCGCGCTGTTGCTCTCGCCCTGGTACCAGATCACGCCGCGGATCGGAAACGGCGTCAGCGGCGCAATCATGCCGTTGTAAAGCATCGCCGGGCCCCAACTGGTGAGTTGCGGACGCCAGGGAAACTGCGGCTCTGGCTTGCCCTGCGCCTTGGCTTCGTCACGCTGGCGCTGTTGATCCTTGGCTACAAGCGGCGCATCGGCTTCCTGCTCGGTCATCTTGCCCCATGAAACGAACAGCGGCGCAAGGGCTGCATCCGCGCCCAGCGCGGCCATGCGCGTCCACGCCCCGGCCACCGTCCCGCCCCAGGTGGAATCGATCACGCCCACCGGCACATGCTCCCGGCTCTCGATCTCGCGGGCAAAGTACCAAGCCACAGCAGAGAAATCCTTCGCAGTCTCCGGCGTTGAGGCAGCCCAGCCGGCATCGAGTTCGACATCGTTCTGCGGAAACTCAATGGCTTTCTTCTTGACGATGAGCAACCGGATGTTCGGATTACCCGCATGGGGCAGGTCCCCGTCCGCCGTTGCCGCCTGGCGCATTGCGAACTCCATGTTGGATTGGCCGGAAGCAACCCACACGTCGCCGACAAGAATGTCGTCGAGCTTGATGGTGTCGGCAGCGGGAGACGCCGCTTCACTGCCGGCGGCCGCAGGCGATCCTGTAACGGTCAATTGAAATGGGCCGCCGGCTGCGCCCGGCGAAAGGTAGACGCTCCATCTGCCCAGGGGTCCAGCCTTGGTCGACCGGGTCTCGCCGCGAAAGCTGACGCTGATCGCTTCCCCAGGCGCGCCCAACCCCCAGACGTGTACCGGCAGGTCCCGCTGGACAACCATATGGCTGGCTAGAATTCTGGGCAGAATGATTTGCGCGGGCAGAGCCGCGCCCGGAAGAAAGGTAAGCAGGAGCAGAAGACGCAGATTCAAGAGGAGCCTCACTTTGAGAAACATGCTTGAAGACAATCCGCTCGGTTTTTTGGGCGGAGATCTCCGGAAAGAAAACGTTAGCAGAGTGAGGGGCCACTCGTAAGTCCAAGAATCGTTCGCGCCATCGCACGGATTGCCTCCGCAAGCTTTTCTTTCACTCAAAGCCTTCACGACCCGTGGCACTCGATGGACTTTCTTTCACAATTGACGCTTCCTGCGTTGACAGCGCCTTCCCCGCTCGCACAGAATCCGAATAGCGCGGGCATTCAGGCCACCGGCGCCGCTGCGGCAACCTCTCGCGAACTTTCAGAACCATGCGGCAGCAAACTCCGGCCCGAGAGAAATGAAGACCCCACATGAGTGATCCAACCCCGCAGCATCTCAAGAACCATGCTCGCTTCGATCCGCCCTATCACATGGTTCTGGCGGCCGTCCTGGCTGTCAATTTCATCGTCGCCATTGCCTTTCTCGTGAACCACTTCAACATCTACGCCTCATGGCTGCTGATTCTCTCCATCGCCGCGTTCATCCCCATGATGAAAATACGGTCCTATCCACTCAAGGTTCAGGACCGTGTGATCCGGCTTGAAGAGCGGCTGCGTTTGCAGGCCCTGGCTCCGGCGGAGTGGCACGCGCAAATTTATCGCCTCACTGAAGACCAATTGATAGGACTGCGCTTTGCCGGCGATGACGAGGTTGTCGAGCTCGCCAAGCAGGCGCTTGAACATGATCTGGACCGCAAACAGATCAAGGAACGCATCAAGAACTGGCGCCCTGACACGTTCAGAGTCTGAGCGCTGAGATCGTTGCGGCGGCTCCCGGCATCGGGATTGTGGAAGCCGCCGCGCGAGTTATTTGTTTGGCGGCTCCGCTGAATTCTCGTTCTCGGCTTCGGCTAATGCCTCGGTGTCCAGTCCGTGCTCCTCGCGGTAATGCTCTACAGGCATCTTCCCGTCCCACCACGCCCAGTTCATCGGGTACACATCGGGATCGAAGAACACCTGGTAGAAGTGCCACACGAGGATCGCCAGCGTGGCCAGAATCGCTTCGTAGAAGTGGATGGCCGTCGCGACATCGACCCACCAGCGCGCCAGCAGGTCTCCAACCCACACCTTGGCCCACAGCATGATGCCGGTAAGTCCCATCAGCGCCGTGCCCCACACCAGCGCCCAGTACTCAGCCTTCTCCGCATAACTGAAGCGATTGAACTTGGGCTTCTCCTTACTCAGGCCCAGGTAATAGCGCATAGTTCCCCATGCGTCGAATGCATCCTTTGGCACCGGCGCAAGAGCACGAATAAGACGCCGTCCTTCCCTCGCAGCAGCAAGATAGAAAAGATGATAGACTCCAGCGCCGATCAGGATAACTCCCGCGACGCGGTGGATGATGCTGCGCAGGTGCTCGCCCATGCCCAGCGCTTCGGCAAACCATGAATTCGGGAACTTGAGGGCAAACCCGGTTAGCACCAGAACAATGAAGCTCGACAGCAGCACCAGATGCTGCCAGCGCTGGTTGGTCGTCATGCGAACCATGTTGGGATTCTGCATCCTTCGCCGCGTCACAGCCTTGCTGCGCCAGATGATGAAGTTATGCAGGAACATCAAGCCGATGACCGCGACGATCAGCGCAAGATAGAACCATCTTACCCAGCGAACCGCAATCGAACCAATGTCGTTCGAGCGGCTGCCATCCAGATGCACCTTGGTGAGGGTAAACTTCTGAGTAACTCCGCGATGACACTTACCGCAGGTAACATCGAGATTGGCCTTGTTGATAGTCGATCGCGGATCGCTCGATGGAAAGATGTTATGCACGCCATGGCAACTTGCGCAGTTAGCCACCACCAGCGATCCGCCCTCCGAGGCCAGGCCGTGATAACTGTCAAGGTAAGTCGAGACGCGGTTTCCCTGCACGCCGAATTCATCGGAAAGCCGCACTCCTTCGTGGCAGCGCGCGCAGGTAGTCCGGGCCAGGTTCTGCTCCGAGACTGACGAGTTAGGATCGATATGCGCCTTGATCGAGTGGATCCCGTGGCAGTCCGTGCAAACCGGGGCCAGCCCATTGCCGCGGCTGATTCCCTGCCCGTGAATGCTCTGCATGAAGGTCTGCTCGACCGCGGTATGACACTTGCCGCAGGTCGCGGGAACATTGAATTTGTAGATTGGCGACTTCTCATCGTTGGCGGGAAGAATCTCGTGCGATCCATGACAATCCGTGCAGACCGCGGCCTTGGTCGATCCCTTTTCCGTAGCCAGCCCATGCACGCTTTCCTGGTACGACACAAAGGTCTGCGCGCTCTCACCGTCTTTTTCAATCAGAAATTTCTGCCCGTGACACCTGCCGCAAGTCACGGGAATATTGCCATGATTGACGGGCGACTTGGCGTCATCGGCAGCCAGAATCTCGTGCGCGCTTCCATGACAATCCACACAAGTTGCCGCCGGCGCTCCACCGGCCTTCGTCACCTTGGCGTGCGTGCCGCGCGCATATGCATCCTGCGCATCCGCATGGCACTGGGCGCAGGTGATCTTCTGCGGCGGCGCTTCGTGGACCAGGCTCTTCACATCCTTGTGGCAATCGACACAGCTGAACATGCCGCCGTGCACAGAATGCTTCAGCTCGTTTTCATCCACGTACAAGCTGACCTTGCTGCCGTTTGCATCTTCGCTCAATGTGGCGTCGGAGTGGCAGGCGAGACAGTCTTTGTCTTTCAGCTTTTGCTCAGCGCGAGAAGCAGAGGCCCAAACAAATAGAGATACAGAAAGAATAAGTGCGAGGTTTCTTCTCAAGGCGTTCACGGCTATAAGCAGATGCTTCGGCGTAAACGCCCGCAGTGACTGGAATCACATCGCAGAGACGGGCCAGATTTCGCTTCACGTTTCCGCATGAAATTCCATTTCGATTTTTGTTTGCTGGGTTAGAAGAAGTAAGCGCTCAGCGTCAACACCAGAAGAGTCAGGCCGATCGCGATAGCTGTGAATCCAACTACCTTGGAGAAATTGATCAGCCACAGCGGCGGCGCGCCGGGTGCGATCCTAGCCTCCAGCTTTCCCTGCTTGGCCAGCCTTTCATACTCCTCCTTGCGCTTGTGCTTGAACTCCGCTTCGCTCTCCACGCCGGTAAAAATCACCATATCCATGGGGAAGCTGTCAGGGCGCAAATGGGTATTGACGAAGTGAATCGAGAAGATGAACAGAATGGCCAACAGTCCTTCTTCACTGTGGATCACCAGCACCGCATTCAGCGCCCATCCAGGCAGAAATCTTGCGAAGAACGGAGCAAACCACATTGCATATCCTGAGAAGCCGATGACGACCATGCCCCAGAAGACCGCCCAATAATCGAATTTCTCCCAATAGGCATAGCGATCGAACTGCGGCTTCGGGCCCAGCCCAACCATCCAGCGAAGGTGCCCAACCAGATCCTTCACGTCCTTCCAGTTGGCCACCATCGAGATCGGCCCCCAGAAGATTCCCTTCTCCCGATTGATCAATCCGCGCTGAACGATTTCTTTCACGTGGATCAGGAACGCAATCGTCAACACCACTGCAAAAAATTTATGAAAGAAGATGATGGTTCCGAATCCGCCTACACTGCTGGCAAAATGCCGCGCCCAGGCGCTCTCGCTGAATCGCATCGGCAATCCTGTTGCCGCCAGGCCCAGGAACGTGGTGAATAGAACAGCGTGCATATATCGCTGCTCCCGCGTGAAGCGCACGAACCACCGCCCCTCCGCGCCGCCCTGCCCTTCAATTCCCTGTGCGATCGGGCCTCCGTCTGCCGCCTGCTTAAGATCGGACATTCTTGCCTCCTTTTGGCGATCTCTTTTTCAACTGGTCGTATCGCGAGCGGATCAGCCACAGTATGGTGTGAATCATGAAGAACGTAAGCACGCTTGCCAGCAGAAGATTCATGAACAAGCGGATGAAATAAAGCGCCGGATTCAGCTTCCGGTTGCGCGCGTTGGCATGAGGCTGGTATTGAACAAAGCTGGCGTTTGCGCCCACATGACAGCGCCCGCAGGTCTTCACCAGGTTGGCCGGGGCAATGGGTGAGCGCGGATCGGACGCAGGCAGAATCTCGTGCGCTCCGTGGCAGTCCCAACAGCGCGCCGTCTCTACGTAGCCGCCCAGCGAGCCCAGTTGCGAGTGGAACGTATCGCGATAGGTGCTGAACTTTTCTTTATGGCAATTGCCGCAGATGGGCGTGGACTGTGTGCGAAAAGCCGCGGCCGTCGGCTGCTCGATGGCGTGCGAAGTATGGCAATCGGAGCATACCGGCGCGTCCAGATGGCCCGCCGCAACCGCCTTTCCATGCACTCCGCCTTCATAATCCGCGGTGATTCCCGCGTGGCAGTTTCCGCACGTCTTGGGAACATTGACCTTGTAGGTTGGACTTTGCGGATCGGTGTGGCTCAGAATGTGATGCGATCCATGACAGCTTTGGCAGTTCGCGGCCACCAGCAGGCCTTCCTTGCTGAGCGCAAACCCGTGTATGGAGTCGATATAGGTTGGATAAACGTTGTTCAGGCTGTGTTTCTTCGCCATCGCATCGTTGCCGTGGCATGTGCCGCAGGTACGCGGGACGTTGAGCGGATAAACAGCCGACTGCGGATCACTCTTGGGAAAGATCGCGTGCGCATTCCCATGGCAACTGGTGCAAGGATGCTCCGCGCGGGATGCATGCACGCTTCCAACCAGCCCTGCCGCCTCATCTGTGTGGCAGGTGTCGCATTTCACCGGAGTGATCTGATCCGGATGCGGGTAGTCCTTGATGGTGGTGTGGCAATCGCCGCATTTCAAAACGCCGTGAATGCTGGCGCCGAACTTGTGCGCATCGACCCCGACGTTATGCCCGGATGCGTCTTGCATGCTCGTATCCGCGTGGCACGACAGGCAATCGGTCTGCGCCTGCGCCGGTCGGGGCGCCGCAAAGAACAGAAGCGCGGCCAAGGTCAACACAATGGAGGAAACTGTCTTCATCTCAGCTCCGAATACGCCTGCCGGCTGCAGGTGCGAATGAGAAAGGCTTGCGGCCTTTCTCATCCGGTTTACGCGCCACGGTCAGGACATTGCTCGCCCACCTGCCTACTTCTGCAGTGTGCGAATGAACGAAACCACATCCTTGATCTGGGCGTCGGTCAGTTTCCCGGCATACGCGGGCATCTTCGTCCCTTTGCCGTTCTTTGTTGAGGCGAAGAGCTGCGCGTCGGACGCTTTGATCATCGCTGGGTCCTTGAACGAAAGAATCTTCATGCTCTTGCCCATCGGTGTGGCGGCCAGTCCGTCGGCGCCATGGCACATGGCGCACTTGGCCTTGTAAGAATCTGCGCCGGGCGCCTGTGCGAAGGCAGGCCCTGCAATGGAAGCGGCCAGCAAAATAATAAAGGCCGTTCTCAATCCTCGAATCATGGTTTTGCTCCTTTGCCGGTCCCTTGCCGCTCGTTGGCAGTTTCCCGGCGTAGTCCCCTTCATACAGGCTGCATTTCAGCCTCGTATGTGACACAGGCCACACATCGGAAGAATCGCTGTCACAGAATGTGCCGGAAATCACTTGATATCTCCAGCCCCGAGCCGTGGGGCCGTTTTCGCGCCAAGGTGATACAGGTCACATGCCGCAGTGTGTCCGTTCAAGCACAATATGTCCGCTGCCGGAGGTGAAAAGCGATGGGCACTGTTGCGTTACCCGATGCGAAGACCATGTTGACTCTCCCTGGGGATGCCATACGCCAGATTCAATGGCGCTTTGCCGACCGCTTCGATCTGCAGATGCTCGTCCAATCCGCGAGAAGTGTCGCCCGAGGAACCGTGGCGCGCCTGGTCGCAGCCGGGGAACGCAACACCCACGAGTGGACGCCGGGCAAAGCTTCGATGCTGGAGGCCTTCGATCGCGCCGGCATCACCGCGGTCTTCATGGAGCCGGAAGAAGGCGGCTTCATCTCCGGCCCAAAGAACCTGGCGCTAGCGCTCTGCGCTTTTGAGCTTGCCTGGGTAGACGGCGGCGCGGCTACTGCCAGTCTGGCCAGCTTCTTAGCTCTGTCGCCCATCCACGAGCGCGGCACTCCGCTGCAAGTAGCCCGCTACATGACGCTTGCGGCTCCGCCGCAAAACGGCAATTCCCGAAAACCCTGGCGCGGGGCCTTTGCCCTCACCGAGCCGATCCCCTATGTCGGCGTCGACACCGGCATGTTGGGCGGGAGAGTGAGCATAGCAGAGTGGAAAGACGGTGAAGAGCCCTGGCTTCAAGTAGAAAAGCGCGGCCGGTTCATTACCAACATTGCCTTTGCCAACTTCGTCACCGCCGCGGTCAACTCCACCGATCCGCGCATCAAAGGCAGTTGCGTTGTGATTCTTGAAGACGGCGACGAAGGTTCATTCGATCGTGGAACTCCAACCAAAAAGCTCGTTCATCAGCTTTCTTCCACCGGCGATCCCATCTTTAGTCTCAAAGTTCCCGCCAGCCGCATCGTGGGCGGATACACCGTCAAGGAAGGCGTCATCGTCCCCGCCTTCAACCACAGCGAAATCATTGAAGCGGTCTTCCGCCGCACCCGCGTTCCGGTTGGCCTGATGACCGCGGCCAAGCTGCTCTCGGCTATCGAGCCGGTCATCCGTTATCAGCGCGAGCGCTTCCGCGGTGCCGAGGGATCCAGGCCCGGCTCGGTTCGCTATGAACAAGGCATTCAGCAGCGTGAAGATGCGCTCCACCGCCTGGTGGACGTCTGGGCCACCGGCGAAGCCGCCACCTCCCTCGGCTTCGCCGCTGCCCGCCTATTCGACGTCCTCGATCCCATCGAGAAGATGAAGACCGCGCTCCTCCGGGCGCGCGGCATCCACGGCGGGCGCGCAGAGATGAAAGCTCTGCGGGAAAGTGAACAGGCCGCCATCGAGCTGCTCTCGCTCAGGGCCAATGACCCCGACAATCCGCGCCGGGCCGAGCTCGAAGCCGATCCGCTGGTCGAGTATGTCCTGCTTGACGCCGAGGCCAACGTAATTTGCCCCGCAACCAAGCTCTGGAACACCGGCCACGGCGCAAACATGCTGCGCGAGGCAGTGAGCCTGATGGGCGGCTACGGAATCACCGAAGACTGCCCCGGCTTCCTGGCCAACAAGTGGATGGACGCGCAGTTGGAAGCTACCTACGAAGGCCCCGAAGCCGTTCAACGCCGACAGTTGACGGTGACCATGACCAGCGAGGTCTTTCTGGCTGAGTTCCGTGCCTGGACCATCGAGATGCGCCGCATTGCCTCTGACCATCCCGGAACCGGCGCATGCACGCTGGCCTCTGCGATGAACCTCTGGCTCTGGACGCTGAATTATCTGCAAAGAAACACCGACCCCGACGGCGGCAAGCTCTATCATGGGCAGCGCCAGGGCGTGACCTTTGCACTCGCGGATGCACTGTGCTGGCTGCTCGCCTCGCGTTACCAGATTCTCGACGTACTTGAACTGGAAGCCCGCGGTGGCAGCGATGCGGTAGCCGCTGAAGGTCTCGCCGGGACTGTGCAGTTCCTCGGCGACCTTTGCCACACGCAGGCCGCTCAGGCCGCGGGCGAGGTCTCGCGCATCTGCGCCGAGCTGGTCTTCGGCTACAACGCTCACCCGTCCTGGGCCGATGAAGCGCACAAAGGCTGCTTCCTGGCCAGTGAATTGGAGTTCTATGAGGAGACCATGCCGGGCATCGCCGCGCTTGCCGTCGACGTGCTGGATGCCGATGGCAATCATCCGTTGAAGGCGGGACCATGTGCCGGGTGTGCCGGGTCCAGCGAGTTCCTTCGCTTGCAAAACAAGCTGGCCACCTGCCTGAGCGGCTGCCGTCTGGCCAAGGACCGCGCCGCCGAGACCGTCGCCAAAGTCATGATCCCCGAAGCCCTGGACTACCCCGCATGAGCCTGGATACCACACCCGCCAACTCGCTAACTTGCTATCCCCGTGAAGCGGGGGCTAACTCGCCGCATTTGCTCAGAACCTTTCAAAACTGCCGTTGCCCAATTCATCAGGCGCGTGTGTTTGAGCTCTCACATCGGAACACACTTCGATTCTTGGGAGACGCACATGAGCGTTGAAACCGCAACCACCGGCTCACCCGCACCCGACCTCGACCGCCCATCCATGGAAGTCGATATCGCCTGCGCCGGTTTCGGCCCCGCCATGGGCGGCTTCCTCACCACCCTCACTCGCGAGTGGACCGGCCATCCCGACGACCCGGCTTTCGTTAGCAAGGCCGCACCTGGAATGCCATTGCAGGTCCTCTGCTACGAGCGCGCCGACGACATTGCATCGGGCGTCAGCGGGGTCGTCACCCGCGCCCAGGGCATTCGCGCCAGTTTCCCCAATCTGAATCCCGCCGAAATTCCCATGGCCGCCAACGTTGGCAAGGAGCGAGTTCTTTATCTGCTCGATCCCATCGGAGCCAGCCGCCGCTCCGCGCTCTTGCGCCTCGGCGATACGCTGCTTCGAGCAACCGGTCGGCTGCTCCGCGTCCGCGATCATGCTTTCGAACTGCCCTGGACGCCGTCCTTCCTCCATAAGAAAGGCGGGCTCGTCCTATCCATTGGCCAATTCAACCAGTGGGTCGGTTCGCAACTGATGGCCACCGGTCTGGTCCAGATTTGGCCAGCCACGCCGGTCAGCGCGCCGATCTTCCTAGACCATGGCGTCGCAGGCCTGCGCCTCGCCGACCAGGGCGTCGATCGTTCCGGCGCTCCTGCCGACGGCTTTTTGGCCGGAATGGACATTCGAGCCCAACTCACCGTAGTTGGCGATGGCGCCGTCGGCGCGGTCGGCCAGCAGATCGACCACAAGCTCGGTATGCCGGAGGGTCACGCGCACAGCGAGTGGGCGCTGGGCATGAAAATGGTCATCGAGCTGCCGCCCATCGAATCGAATCAGGACTCTCCACTCAAGCCCGGCGCCGTCTGGCACACCTTCGGTTTTCCCGAGCCGGAGATCTTCGGCTTCCTCTACGTCCATCCCGGAAACCTCGTCTCGGTCGGCATTTTCGTACCTTCATGGCTGGCCGACCCCTCGCGCACCGCGTATCGCTACCTCCAGCACTACATTCAGCACCCCGCGCTCTGGCCCTACCTCAAGGATGGAACCTTGCGCTCCTGGGGCGCGAAATCTCTCGACGAATCCGGCCGTCGCGGCGAGCCCTTTCTCGCGGGAGACGGCTACGCCCGCATCGGCGAAGCCTCCGGCTCGACCAACGTGCTCACCGGCTCCGGCGTCGACGAAGCCTGGACCACCGGCACTCAACTGGCCGAAGCGGTCGTGGAATTGCTCCGCGCCGGCAAACCCTTCACCCAGGAAAACCTTGCAGCTACGTATGAAACTCGCCGCCGCGCAAGCTGGGTCGAGCGTGGCGCGCGCCAAGCCGAGAACGCCCGCAACGGGTTTCACGACGGGATCGTCAAGGGCATGGTCGGCATGGCCCTCGCCGGACTGACCAAAGGCCGTCTTTCGCTCGGCCCGAAGGTCTCGCCGTCGAATGAGCGCCTTCTTGCTTCCACGTTTGGCATCAAGCCCGAGAAGCTCGCCGAACTTGCGTTAGCAGCGCAAGCAGGCGGCCGTCCGCTCCACGATGCCGTGCTCTCGGCCCGAGGCTGGCCAGAAATTGCCCTCGATGGCCGTTTACTGGTCACGCAACAGGATGCTCTGCTTTTAGGCGGCAAAGTGCAGGCCATGCCCGGATTCGCCGATCACATCGTACTTCGCAACAGACAGTTGTGCGCCGAATGCATTGGGAAAACCTGCATCGCCATGTGTTCCGGCCAGGCCCTGACCCAAGGCGCCAACGGTGTACCCGATTTTGAAAGAGAAAAATGCGTCCACTGCGGCGCATGTCTGTGGAACTGCGCCAAGTCCGCAGGCGACCACTCCAACATTGACTTCCATGCCGGCGCCGGCGGGTTGCACTCCGCGGAGAACTGAGGTTTTGCGCAGGCGGCGAACGTTGGCGATAACCTATGCTTTGAAGGGCACACGCTTTACAGCCTGCCGATAAACTACGCTTGGTAACAGGGCATGACTTCAGTCGTGCCGCAAATGCTGAATAATCCACGTGGGCTTTAGCCCTTGAGGGAATTCTTCATGGCAACTACACTCCACATCGTCGTTTGCGCCGGTATCGTTCCCGATCCGCTGCAAACCCTCGAGCCCATCACCACCCCCAACGGCCCCGGCCTGAAGAACGAAATGGTTCTGCCTGCAGTCCTCGATCCATGGGCCGCCTGCGCGCTCTATGAAGCAGCAGCCCTGGCCGCAAAGAACCCTGGCAGCAAAGTCTGGCTAGTAAGCCTCGGACCCAAGGCCAAGCTGCAACAGGTCATGATGACCGTAGCTCAGAAGGTCAGCTTCGAGCTGGTTCCCATCGACGGCCCCATCGGCGGCTTTCCCGACGCGCGCGCGACCGCGGCCGTGCTTGCCGAAACCATCGCCGCCATCCCCGGCCTCGATCGCGAACGTCTTCTCCTTTTCGGCGGCTGGGAATCGGCCACACGCGGCGCCGGCGTCACGCTCCAGCTAGTCGGCGAGCGCCTCGGCATCACCGATCAGTTCCAGGGCGTAGACCAGATCGAACTTCGCGACGACGGCTCTTTCGAGGTTCTGGAGCGCGTCGAAGGCGGCAAGCACCAGGTCTCGGTCTGCGCCGGAACTCCTGCCGTCCTGGGCTGGGCCACCGGCAACCTCGCCGAGCCGCGCAACAATCCGCAGGTCGGCATGGCCAACATGCGCACCATGATGCCCGCCCTTCAAAGAGCCAAAGCTGCACCGCTTGCCGCCAATGGCCTGAGTTACATTTCCGTCGCCCTGCCCAAACAGCAGCGCACAACCAGGGTGGTCAAAGACCTCACGCCCGACGAGATCGCCCGCGAGCTGGTCGAGTGGATTGGAACGGAATGATCTCGATCAAGGCCCGACTTATGAGCTCGCGGAGAAGCCATGTTTTGTATCAGTCGTCCACCGGCTTCACCGACCCACAGGGGGATGAAACCAAGTCCGGCGATTCCGCCGCGAACCTGCTAACTCGCCATCCCCGCCTCAGCGGGGGCCAACTCGCCGAATTTGTCTGCGACACCTTTTCGTTTGGATTGTTCAACTTGCAACCCAATTCAAATCCTGTTTCTTTTTAGTCCCCCACAGGCGTTGCCGACCCACGGAGCGATGAAACTAGGTTCGACGGTACCGCCGCTAACCTGCCTACTCGCTATCCCCGCTTCAGCGGGGGCTAACTCGCTGCATGGAACCGAACACGCCGTTCCCATTTGGATTGTTCAACTTGCAGAAGAATCGGAATCTTGTTTCTTTCTAGGTTTGTCCCCGGTTCAAAATGTCAGCTTTGTGACCGGTCCGTACCACCCCCCGCGAGCGCACCCCTCAACCCTTGGTGTTTTCCGCTAAACCACTGATTCCACGTATATTCCCTAAACTCTGCGCAAGAGCCGCTATAAAAACAAGGGAGTTATTCCAGCACGCGCTTGAAGATCGCGTCCACGTTGCCCAGTTGACGCGTGTAATCGAACGTCTTCTCCAGCTTCTCCGGGCTCAGCAGCGCGGTGATCGCCGGATCTTTTGCAATCTCATCGCGAAAGACCAGGTCCTCTTTCCACGCCTTCATGGCGTGCGCCTGAACCAGCCGGTAAGCATCTTCGCGCAGCATGCCGGCCTCGGCCAGGTCCAGCAGCAACTGTCCGCTGAAGATCAGCCCGCCCGTGGACTCAAGATTCTTTTTCATCCGCTCGGGATAAACCAAGAGCCGGTCGATAAGGTTCTCGGTCTTTGCCAGCAGGTAGTCAACCAGAATGGTCGAGTCGGGAAAGATGATCCGCTCGACGGAAGAATGCGAGATGTCGCGCTCGTGCCACAGCGCAATGTCTTCAAACGCCGCCTGCGCATTGCCGCGCAGCACCCTGGCCAGCCCGCTGATTTGTTCCGAGGTGATCGGGTTCTTTTTGTGCGGCATGGCCGAGGAGCCCTTCTGTTTCTCGCTGAAGTACTCCTGCGCCTCGCGCACTTCGGTCCGCTGCAGGTGGCGTATCTCGATGGCGATCTTGTCCAGAGTGCTGCCGATAATGGCCAGCGTGGAAATGTAGGCCGCGTGCCGGTCGCGCTGGATCACCTGCGTTGCCACCGGTGCCGGCTTCAGGCCCAGCCGCTCGCAGATTCGCTCCTCGTGCTCCGGCTTCAGATGGCCAAAAGTCCCCACCGCGCCGGAGAATTTGCCCACGCGCATATCCTCGGCCGCGGCTTCGAACCGAATCAAGTTGCGCTCCATCTCGGCAAACCAGTTCAGCAGCTTCAGACCGAAAGTCGTAGGCTCGGCGTGAATCCCGTGCGTGCGGCCAATCGTGGGCGTGTGCTTGAACTCCAAAGCGCGGCGTTTGAGCACCGCCAGCAGTTCGACAAGGCCGGCGCGGATCAGTACCGAGGCCTCCTTCACCTGCAACGCTTGCGCCGTGTCAACCACATCATTGGAAGTCAGCCCGTAGTGCAGCCAGCGGGACTCCGAGGCCAGCCCTTGCGCGGTCAGCGTCTCAGCCACGGCGGTGGTAAAGGCGATCACGTCATGCTTCACCTCCGCCTCGATCTCCTGAACGCGCGCGGCGGAACATCCACCTTTAGTGGCAATGGCCTCGGCCGCCTCCTTGGGAATCACTCCATCTTCGGCAAGCACAGCGCTGGCCGCCGACTCTACATCAAGCCAGCAGCGATACTTGTTCTCTTCCGTCCAGATGCGGCCCATCGCCAGCCGTGTATAGCGTTCGATCAACGGGAAACTCCTTTAGGTCAGGGCTGGTAGGTCAGGGCTGGTAGGTCAGGGCTTTAGCCCTGACAATGAAGCCGACCATGAACATGGGCTTCAGCCCCTGAGGTATCTCTTGAAAGCCGCTTCCAACTCTTGATTGTACGAGGAGAGCGCCTTCAGGAGCGAGGAATTCCCAAGCGCTGATAGAGTTCGTCGTACAGTAGCCCGCGCCCCGGCTTGTAAGGCTGGAACCACTCGCCGTCGATCACCAGTTGCGGAATCGCCCGCTTGCCCACATGGCGCATCACCTCGGCCGAAGCTGCCGGGTCGAGATCCACGTTGATCTCGGTATAGGGAATTCCGTTCGTTTCCAAAAACTGCTTGGCGGCCAGGCAATCCCGGCACCAGGAAGCCGTGTACATCTGCACGTTCATGGGGCAATTTTACTGCGCCTGCCCTGCTACCATCTGTGACGATGACCGCTGATGAAATCAAGACATTGCTGAATCTGAAGCCGCACCCGGTCGAGGGAGGGTGTTTCCGCCGCACCTACACCTCCGACGGAACAGCGGTGTTGCCACGCGGAACGCGCCCGATGGGGACGGCGATCTACTACCTGCTGGAGTCGGGAACTTTTTCGGAGATGCACGTCCTCGATTCCGACGAAATCTTCCACTTCTATCTCGGCGACCCGGTAGAGATGCTTCAACTGCAACCCGATGGCCGCTCCGAGACATACATACTTGGCCCGGATTTGGCCGCAGGCCAGCACGTGCAGCTCGTTGTGCCAGGGGGAGTCTGGCAGGGCGCACGTCTCATCGACCAAGGCAAAGTTGCGCTGCTCGGTTGCACGGTAACTCCCGGCTTCGACTTTGCCGATTACCGCAGCGGGAGTTATGCCGAGTTAGACGCACAATGGCCGGCGCAGGCTGCAACGATCAAGGCCCTGACCAGAAGCTAACTTGGGCAGAAGCTAACTCGATCTGCGCTCCCGAAAGAAACTCCGCAGCAACTCCGCGGACTCATCGGCGAGAATTCCCTGCTCCACCTGCATCTGGTGATTGAGTTGCGAATGATTGAGGACAGAAAGTACCGATCCAGCCGCGCCTGCCTTGGGATCGGGAGTTGCAAAAACTAGGCGGTCGAGCCGGGAATGAATCATCGCCCCGGCGCACATCGCGCACGGCTCCAGCGTTACATAAAGCGTGCAGCCGCTGAGCCGGTAATTGCCGAGCGCCGCAGCCGCCTCGCGCAAGGCCACAATCTCGGCGTGCGCTGTCGGGTCCAGATCGCGCAGCACGCGATTCTGCCCGCGCGCAACAATCGCTCCGCCGTGGACGACCACCGCGCCAATCGGCACCTCGCCAGCCTCCGCGGCCAGGCGGGCTTCGGCGAGAGCAGCTTGCATGGCATCGAGGTCGGTCATTCGAGCCACAGACTCCGAAGGTGCGTGAAGTTAATCACGCTCAGCCCCTGTGACTCCAGGGAATTGCTCAACGGGAAATCTATCGTGAGAATGACATGCGTCTTTGCCAGGCCAGCCAGAGAAGCATCGGTCAGGCCAAGCCACATAAAATCGTTTGTCGCTATCGTTGCCGCGGGAGTCCACTCCTCCGATATGACCTGAATCTGGCTCGAAAAATACTCGGACCAATCATCCTTGATCCATCTGGGGAGTGAGTTGGCCAGATTGGAGACCTCGGTAAGCACGTGAGGAGTTGTTCGAAGCACAGAGAACAGCTTCAGGGTCTCAGAGAGCAGGTCAACATCTTCTACTTGAAAACTATTGAGGCGTTTGAAGGTGCTCGCAAGCTCCCGATCGAAGCTGGCGCACCATTTGAGCAACAGAAGGTTCGAGTCCAGAATGGCGGGCTTCCCAATATGCGGCTTCAGCAACGGGTTTTCCCCCAGCGTCATGCCGCGCGCTCCCTAAGCGCGAGAAACTGTCCCTTAGAGCCGTCAACCACAATGATCTTGGCAATCCGCGATCCGTAAAAGGGGGGGCGCCCTCCCAGGACACCGGCGGCACTGCTATGGGCGATTCCGAATCTCGGATTTGGAACGCTGAAGGTTAGAGCCCAGTTGTCGCCCTCACGTTCAATTTCCTCCAATCGAAGATCGCTCGCATCGATGGAAAGCTCTGGGGCCAGCTCCTTGAACTGCTCCCTGGCGATTTGAATTACTTCTTTGATCTCGATGCTCATGTGCGCCGCCCTCCTTACGTCTCCATTCTACCCGGAAATAGCGTTGTAAGCCGCCTGGGCTCTCATGGTTATGTCTTCGTCCCTGATTACGACGCCGGCTGCTGCTGCGTCATGCAATGCAAGGTTCCCAGCCCCCACACCAGATCCACGCTATGAATTCCAATCACCTCGCGCCCCGGAAATGCCTCGGCCAAGATATTAAGCGCCACTCGGTCGTTGGGATCGTGAAAGGTCGGGACTAACACCAACCCATTCGCAATATAGAAATTCGCATAACTCGCCGGCAGGCGCTGACCGCGGAAAATCACCGGCCTCGGCAGCGGCAGTTCGACCAATGTGAATTGTTTGCCATCCAGCGTGCGCGCAGCCTTCAATCGGGCCAGATTCTCGGCCAGAGGCTCATGGTTAGGGTCGTTCGTGTTGGGCTCCACAGCTGTCACAATGGTCGCCGGCGCAACGAACCGGCTGATATCGTCCACATGCCCATGCGTGTCGTCACCGGCCACGCCTCGGCCCAGCCAGATCACTTGGTCGATTCCCAAATAATCGTGAAATGCCTTCTCCATTTGCGAGCGACCGACTCCAGGATTGCGCTCCTGCACCTCGCTCAGCAGGCACTCCTCGGTGCAGAGCAGAATGCCCGCGCCGTTCGTGTCGATCGAGCCGCCTTCGAGAACCAGCCTGCGCCTCGCATTTCCAGAATCGGCGCCGTCTTCCAGTGCGGCGACAGGCTGCCACTCGGGCAAGCCGAGAAGTTCAGTCACGCGACCAGGCACCTGGTCGTCGAGCTGCCAGTCGGAGAATTTGGCCCACGCGTTGAATTGCCAGTTGGTCACAGCCAGTTGGCCTTCAATGTTTCGAATGAAGATGGGCCCAGAGTCGCGCGTCCACACCCGATTAGTCGGCCACAGATGAAAGCTCACTTTGTCGACATGCGCCCCGGCACGCTTCAGAATGCCTCTCACGCGCGCCTCTGCCTTCTCGTCGTTGACAAGAATGTCGACCCGCTCCCGCTCGGAGAGCAGCCGGACAATCTCTGCATAAAGCCATGGAATGGCCTGAAATTTGCCGGGCCAGTCCTCGGGATTGTGCGGCCACGCAAGCCATGTGGCTTCGTGGCGCTCCCACTCGGCAGGCATGCGATAGCCCAACTCTCGCGGCGTCGTTGCGGCCATGACTACTTTGAATCTCCATCCGCGGGCCACGCATTCACCGGATCGAGAAAACGCTTGGCGATAGGCGCATAGGCATCGATGCGCCGGTCGCGCAGGAAAGGCCAGTTGCGGCGCGTGTCTTCAATCAGCCCCAGGTCGATCTCGCCGAGCAGAATCTCTTCCGCGTCGTGCGAAGCCTTGGCGATTACGCGGCCAAACGGATCGGCCAGAAAGCTTCCGCCCCAGAACTCGATGCCCGGCCCGGTGGCGCGATTGCCGTTCACATCGCCATGCTCCAGACCTACACGGTTGACTCCGGCCACATAAACTCCGTTGGCGATGGCGTGCGACCGCTGGATGGTCTGCCACGCATCATACTGCGCGGCGCCAAACTCGTCCTTTTCCGTCGGATGCCAGCCGATGGCGGTGGGATAAAACAGCACCTCAGCACCCTGCAGCGCGGTCAAGCGGGCGGCTTCGGGATACCACTGATCCCAGCAAACCAGCGTGCCCACACGCCCAAATGCCGTGTCGACAGCTTGAAAGCCTAAATCGCCAGGCGCGAAGTAATACTTCTCGTAGTAAAGCGGATCGTCCGGGATGTGCATCTTGCGATAGACGCCGGCGATAGATCCATCGCTGTTCAGTGTGACTGCGGTGTTGTGATAAAGCCCCGGCGCGCGGCGCTCGAAAAGAGAAGCAACGATCGCGACGCGATTGTTCCGCGCGACCTCCGCGAGCTTCTCCGTCGACGGCCCAGGAATCGGCTCGGCCAAGTCGAACAGCTTGATATCCTCGCGCTGGCAGAAGTACTGTGCGCGGAAGAGCTCCGGCAGGCAAACGATGTTTGCGCCCAGCCGCGCCGCCTCTTCAATGTGCCGCGCCGCCGACGCTAAGTTCGCCTCCGGGTCGGGTCCCATCCGCATCTGCACGAGACCCACAACGTATTTGCGCATATTCAACATAGTTCGCCGACGACCCTCCCGCACAATTCTATTGCCGGATGCAGCAAGGCCAACCCCTTCCAATGGGATTGGCCTGAACGGTCTGCTGCATGCAGTGCCTACTCTTCGAGAATCAGAACCGCGGCCGCGATCGTGGTGGTCCACAGCCCGCGCTTGTCGCCCACGGCGGATTGGGTAATGTTGCTGGTGCGCACGATCTTGTTCGAGATGCGGTAGATCTCCTTCTTCTCGTCCCAACTGGTATCCGGATCGAATTCGACGTCAAGGGTGGTAGCAAGCATCTCGGCGGCCAGCTCCTCGGCGTATTCGCCCGCCTGCTCTTCGGTCTCGCCGAAGCTGTGGTGCTCGCTCAGGTAGCCGTAAGTATCGCGGTCGGCGGGAATGGCCACGCCGATGCTCGAGACGATCAGCCGGTGCGGCTCGCGCGTGGAGTTCTCCGCGATAACCGAAAAAACTACCTCGCCGTCATGCAGATATTTGAGCCCTTCCTTGCGCGGAATGACTTTGCACTGCGGCGGAAATATCGAGGAGACGCGCACCAGGTTCTGCGAGGCGATGCCCGCATCCCGAAGCGCCAGCTCAAAGGAAGTGAGACGCTCCTTGTGTTTTCCTACTCCCTTGGTAAAGAAAAGCCTCTTCGGGACCATGCCTTTTCCCAATTTCTATGTATCCTCCTTGGATTTGAAGATTGCCGGCAGCGCACAACGTTCCCGCATGAGTCTATCGCATTAGGGCGGCTGAGAACAGCATTACGATCGATTTCATCGCACTTTCACGACCAGTGGCGAACATGCGATTGCACCACTCGATATTTTGGGATTCGAGATTTCAGGATTCCAGTAGCGGGTTCACCCATCTGAGTCCGGGGAAACGGGCAAAATCGCGATCTGTGGTGTAAAGCACGCCGCCGTACTCGATGGTCAGCGCCGCCAACTGCGCATCCGTAGTAAGTGGTCCGCGAACTTGACCCTCCAGCAGCATTCGCTGGAGAAGGCCCCAGTGACGTTCTCCTGGCGCGAGCAGGCGAACTTGTTTCAGGTCCATCCATTGCTGCACAATTGCAACTGCCCTTTCCATGGAGAATTGTTCGCCAGGCAGCCGCGAGTTGGTGGAAATGCGCAGAAAGACCCAGATTGTCTGCCAGGGAAGACCAACCAACTCAGTTCCGGAGAAGGTCTCCCGCACCCAGTCATACGCCGCATGATGCCGAGGCGAAGCGCTGTTGTAGGCATAGAGCAGCAGGTTTACGTCCAGGACGATCACCGGTGGTATGGACCCTCTATTTCCTCGAGAAGTTCGGGGATACGGTCGTAGCTGAGCCCTGGCGGCAGGCCCATCGCAATCGGCGTAATCACAAACGGCTTTCTGGGCTGAGGATCGCGGCTGGCGGTCAGGCCCCGGCGCAGCAGGTTGTTCACCGTGCCCTTGAAAGAGTCGCCGGAGCGCCGCACCTCTTCCTGCACCAGGCTGGCAACATCGTCGTCGATGGTAAGTGTGGTTCGCACATCATGATGCTAGGCGATAAGGCATCATGATGTCAACCGTAACAAATTCCTCAATAAATGGCATTTCTTGAATGTGGGAGTGGATTGTTCCATCAGGCCTGCGCATGAGCCCGCCATTGCCACCTCTAATTTGCAGATGTTAGCCTCAAGCTTGAACCGGCTGGAAAAAGGATCCCCAAAGCCCATGCAAACCACCTACAACGGCATGCCGCTCCCCAAAGACGGCCAGCCCATCGGCTACAAGAACGGGCAGTTCGACGTGCCCGACAATCCCATCATCCCTTTCATTGAGGGCGACGGCACCGGCCGCGACATCTGGAAGGCCTCGCAACGCGTGTTCGACGCCGCGGTTGAAAAGGCGTACGGCGGCAAGCGAGCCATCCGCTGGTTTGAAATCTTCGCCGGCGAAAAAGCATTCCGCCAGTTCAATACCTGGCTGCCCGACGACTCGGTGGCCGCGGCGCGCGATTTGCGCGTCTCCATCAAGGGACCGCTGACAACGCCGGTCGGCGGCGGCATTCGCTCGCTCAACGTGGCCCTGCGCCAGTTGCTCGACCTGTACGCCTGCGTGCGCCCGGTCAAGTACTACCAGGGCGTGCCCAGCCCCGTGAAGCACCCCGAGCAGGTCGATATCGTCATCTTCCGCGAGAATACCGAGGACGTCTATTCCGGCATCGAGTTCAAGCAAGGCTCGGCCGATGCCGCCCGCCTCATCGAGTTCATCAACGAAGATTTGCTCAGAGGCGGCAAGAAGAAAATCCGCTCCGATTCGGGCGTCGGCATCAAGCCCATCAGCATCTTCGCAACCAAGCGCCTGGTTCGTTACGCCATCCGGGCCGCTCTCGACATGGGCCGCAAAACCGTGACCCTGGTTCACAAAGGCAACATCCAGAAGTTCACCGAGGGCGCATTTTGCGAGTGGGGATACGAGGTCGCCGTCGAGGAGTTCCGCGACCAGACCGTCACCGAGCGCGAGAGCTGGATTCTGGGCAATGTCGACGCCAACCCCAACATCACCATCGAGCAGAACGCCGCTCTCATTGAGCCGGGCCTCGAATTCGGGAATCGGAAATTCCGCGACGAGCTCTATGCTGAAATCAAGGGCGTACTCGACTCCATCGGAAAGACGCACGGCAGCGGTGCCTGGAAGTCGAAAATCCTGATCAACGATCGCATCGCCGATTCGATCTTTCAGCAGATCATCATCCGCCCGTCGGACTACAGCATTCTGGCCACGACAAACCTCAACGGCGACTACATTTCCGACGCAGCGGCGGCGCAGGTTGGCGGGCTCGGCATCGCTCCCGGCGCAAACATCGGCGACGGTTTCGCGGTATTCGAAGCCACGCACGGCACGGCTCCAAAGTACGCCGACAAGGACGTCATCAACCCCGGTTCCGTTATCCTTTCAGGCGTGATGCTGCTCGATTTCATCGGCTGGAAAGAAGCCGCCAAGCTGATCGAGACGGCGATGGAGAAGACCATCCAACAGAAGTTCGTCACTTATGACTTCGAGCGCCAGCTTACCGGAGCCACCAAGGTGGGGACTAGCGAGTTTGCGACGAGAATCATCGGCAACATGTAACGACAGTGGTCAGTGGTCAGAGGTCAGTGATCAGTTTTGAAAGGGCACGGCTTTAGCCGTGCCGCAGGCTGCTTAGGTTGAGGCCGGGCTTTAGCCCCTGAGGGGCGGATCTTGGAAGACTCCATCGCAAACCGCCTTTTTCCGCAACCTGTTTACCGTGTGAATTGCTTTTTCAACACGTTTTTATGATTCGATCTCCAAGGAGAAAAACATGCGTAAAAAAGTAAGCATAGTAGGCGCAGGCAATGTGGGCGCGACGGCCGCGCATTGGATAGCGGCCAAGGAACTTGCCGATGTGGTTCTTATCGACGTCGTCGAAGGCATTCCGCAGGGCAAGGCTCTGGACCTGCTTGAAGCGCTGCCCATCGAGAAGCGCGACGTGAGCGTCACCGGCTCCAACGACTATGCGGCTACGGCCAATTCCGACGTCGTGGTCATCACCGCGGGCATTCCGCGCAAACCGGGCATGAGCCGCGACGACCTGCTCAATACCAACTTCAAGATCATGTCGGACGTGGTCCAAAAGGTCGTCGCACAGTCGCCCGAGTCGATCCTCATCATCGTGTCGAACCCGCTTGACGCCATGGCCCAGACCGCTTATCGCCAGGCTGGCTTCAACCGCGAACGCGTCATCGGCATGGCCGGGGTCCTGGACTCAGCGCGCTTCCGCACGTTTATTGCCGCTGAACTGAACGTCAGTGTCGAGAACGTAACTGCCTTTGTGCTTGGCGGCCACGGCGATACCATGGTCCCGCTCCCCCGCTACTCTACGGTCGCAGGCATTCCCATCACCGAGCTGATCGCCCCCGACCGCCTAGAAGCTATCGTCCAGCGCACGCGCGATGGCGGCGCTGAAATCGTGAAACATCTCAAGACCGGAAGCGCCTACTATGCGCCCTCAGCGGCGGCTGTTGAGATGGTCGAGGCCATCCTCAAGGACAAGAAGAAGATTCTGCCCTGCGCGGCTTATCTGCAAGGCGAGTACGGCATCGATGGCTATTACATCGGCGTCCCCTGCAAACTCGGCGCAGCCGGACTCGAACAGATCATCGAGATCAAGCTAACTCCCGAAGAGGATGCGGCTCTTAAAAAGAGCGCCGAAGCTGTCAAGGAGTTATGCGCCGTGATTGGCGTATAGCTGTCCCGCTTTCCTAACGAAAAACGGGTGCCCCAAGTCTCGACTCTGAGACCTGGGAGTTATCGCGCACTCATCACACAGTTGCGCGCGAGTTACTGCTTCTCAAACTGCACAACGTCCGGGCCTATCCTAGCGGCGCACTGCCTCGGGGCCAGGTGGCCGCAACCCGGAATGACGTCAAGTTGCGACTGCGGAACCAGGCGATGCATCGTCTCGCCCTGGCTGAGCGGGGTTATCTGGTCCTTTTCGCCCCACACAATCAGCACCGGCATTTTCAACTGCGGCAACAGCGTGTCGGTCGCATCCTGACCGGTCATCATGCTGTCCATGGCCCGATGAACGACCCACGCGTTCTTCTTTGAAAGGCGCACAATATCTCTGGCGATGAACTGCGGCACGTCCGGCGAAACCGGCATCAGGATCGCGTCCAATTGTGCCAGTTGCGCCGTCGAATCCGGCGTAAACAGCCGCACATCCCACTTCGGCGCTTCCTTGATGCCGGCCGAGTCGAACAGCATCAGCCGCCGCACCCGATCCGGATGCCTGGCGGCGATGTGCTGCGCGATTGCGCCGCCCATCGACCAGCCGCCCAGATCCACCTGCTTCAATCCCAGCGCATCCATGAAAGCGACCACGACCTCGGCCTCATCGTGTACCGAGTAGGAAAAGCCGGCCGGCCTTTCGCTGAGCCCATAGCCGGGCAAATCGGGCATATAGACGCGGAAACCGGCCTTGGCCAGGTAGGGCTCAAGATCGCGCCAGTCTTCAGCGCGTCCACCCAGCCCATGCACCAGCACGATAGCGGGCCCATCCGCCGGCCCAGCCGAGTTGTAATGGACCCGATAGCCGGAAACCATCACAGTATGGCCGCGAACACCTGCAAAAAACTCATGCGCGTACGTAGATCCATTGAAGTAGCTCACCGGCCGCAGCCAAAATCCAACCGCCGCAGCCACCAGCAGCAATACAACAATCTGAGCAAACCGCTTCATTGTTCCCCCCTCGCATTCGTGCCCGGTTTTCGTGCTCTCTGCCAACCAGCCTCGATGACGCGAACCGTTATCGGGTCCAGACACAGCGCGCTGTGGCTGTTCCATTCCGCTCGTTCCACCCATCGCACCGCATCCGCATCCGAGGCCGCCTTCAATTCCCCGCCCACCACGCGGCACAGGTAATCCGCAATCACATAATGGTAGCGGACACGCTCGCCGTCGCGATGAATGCGGTCCAGCAACTCGACCAGTTCCAATGGCTCGACCGTCAGGCCAGTCTCTTCCCTCACCTCGCGGACAACGCCTTCCGTGAGCGATTCACCCACCTCAAGCGCTCCACCGGGCAAAGTCCATTTACCCAGCAGCGGCTCGGTTCCGCGCCGCACCAGCAGCACTCGGCCGTCCTCCACAATCACCGCGCCCACGCCCACCAGCGGCGCCTCGGGAAACTCCCTCCGCATCGTCTTACCTCGAATGCCTGCTATTGAATATAGGTCCGCCAGCGCCCAGTTGCGCAAACGCACCGCGCAGCCCTGCATCTTCGGCCCCGGGGCTATCATCAAAGACAAACAGGAGAAGAGATATGGCGGAATTCACGCTCCGAATCGAGAACATGCATTGCGGCTCCTGCATTCGCCGCGTCAGCCAGGCCCTGGCCTCAACGGAAGGCATTCATGTGGAAGAGGTGCGTCTGGGCGCGGCGCGGCTTAGCAGCCATCAAGACACACCGCCCGTCGATCTTGCCGTCGCCGCTCTGGCCAAGGCCGGCTACCCCGCTCGGCTGGAACAATAGATGGCCGCTCCCGCAATGGAAACCGCGCCAGCAATGGAAACATTGACTCTGCCGGTGCTGGGCATGACCTGCGCATCCTGCCAGCATCATGTGGAAGAAGCGTTGCGCTCGACTGCCGGAGTGCAATCGGCTCACGTCGATCTAATAGCCAATCGCGCCAGCGTGGTCTTCGATCCTGCTGTCGCCGCTCCAGCAGCCATCATCGAGGCGATTCGCGCCGCCGGCTACGACGCCGTTTTGCCGCGGACCGATGCTTCATCTTCTCAAGCCTCGTCAAAGGCGGACGCGAGCGACATCAAAGCCTTCGCCACGCTTGCCGGCGGCGCAATCACGATGCTGCTAGCCATGCCTCTCGGAACCGAAATGGGCGCGCTGGACCACTTCCTCATGCGCCTGGCGCCCCGGCTTTATGCGCTTCCGCCGGCCCCGTTGCGCTGGTTCCTGCTGATTCTCACGGCGGTCATCGTGACCTGGGCCGGGCGCGGCATCTATTCGAGCGCCATTCGCGCCCTGCGCCACGGAACCACCAACATGAATACGCTGGTCAGCCTCGGAACCAGCGTGGCCTTTGTGTACTCCGCGTACGCAACCATCTGGCCCGCAAACGGCCGCCAGGTCTACTTCGACGCGGTTCTGCTCATTGTCGGATTTCTGTTGCTGGGTAAGGCACTTGAGGCCCGGGCCAAACGCCGCGCACTTGCTGCGCTTGACTCGCTCTCACGGCTGCGTCCCGTCACTGCCAGGCGCATTCGCGATGGAGTCCAGACCACAGTCCCCCTCGCCGACGTTCAGATCGGCGACAGTATTCTGGTGCTGCCCGGAGAGCGCTTCCCGGTCGACGCGGCAATTCTCGAAGGCCGCACTTCGGTGGATGAATCGATGCTCACCGGCGAACCGACGCCGCAGCCGCGCGAGCCTGGCGGTCGCGTTTTGGCCGGCTCGCTCAACTACGACGGGGCCGTAACGTGCCGGGCCGAATCGCTTGGCGAAGCCACGGTGCTGGCGCAAATCACGCGCATGGTCGAGCAGGCGCAGTCCTCGCGCGCACCGATGGAGCGGCTCGCCGACCGCGCCAGTTCCATCTTCGTCCCCATCG
>Ga0224559_1000456_pt1 | contig 27381 bp, 22 predicted proteins | sample 714S33034metaG_FD_180676 | JGI IMG/M metagenome (GOLD analysis project Ga0224559, IMG submission 180676) | Peat soil microbial communities from Stordalen Mire, Sweden - 717 S3 30-34 | ecosystem: Environmental > Terrestrial > Soil > Wetlands > Peat | place: Sweden: Norrbotten County, Stordalen... | reverse complement strand
AATTCTTGTTGAACCAAACCGTCCAGCCATTGGTCTTACGATAAGACATGACAGACTCGACAATTTCTGGTTTGTTTTGATGCATGAACTGATCCATGTCGTCAAGCATTTGAGTGTCGATTCGACCGGATTCTACGACGATCTCGACATTGACGACCTTTCCCACCCTCAAGAGCAAGAGGCAGATGATTTGGCTGGCGAAATGCTGATTCCTGATCGTGAATGGCAAACCAGTCCTGCAAGGAACTTGAGAACGCCAGACGCGGTTGAACACCTTGCAAGGCGGCTTCGAATCCACCCTGCTATCGTTGCCGGCAAAATCAGGCACCATTACAAATCGTTTCGCGTACTAAATCGCCTCGTGGGGCAAGGAGAAGTGCGGCGCCTTTTTCCGGATTTCTAAGTGGAGGTTCATCGAAAGTGTTCGGTACAAATCATTACTTTCCGATTCTGCGTTGGAAACAGGCCGAGATGAACGCGTTGCATCGGGTCCGCGTTAATGACAAGGCAAGAATGACTCCAATCATCGAGATCACACCGGCTTCTTTCTCGCCCAAAAATGGCAATAAGGCAGCTGAGGATTCATCAACGACTCCGCCATTGGTGGCCGCCGACTTAACGCCCGATCCGGGTTCCGTTCTGCGGCGTCACGCAAAAGAGGTTCTGCGATTCTGGGGTAATTCACCGTTTCTCCTGGAATTGGGCCACTTGGAGGGCGCTATCCCACTGATCAATGGGAGAAGCCACCCGTTGGCCTACTTTGCAGATATAGCCAGGAGTTACCGATTGAACCCAGTGCCGGTAACGACGTTGAATCGCTCTGTAGAGTATAAGTCCGCGGTTGCAAACTGCATGAGGACGGGCGCAAATGGAGTTTGCATTCGCCTCAGTCCAAGTGATCTGCTCGATGTGTCGTTTGTCCGCCATTTGGGTGACGCCCAAGATGAACTCGGGACAAGTCCAGCAGTCACGGATCTATTGATCGATTACGGTGTCTTCGATCCAGAAGCCCCTGAGATCGCAAAGCTTCTTTCGAATCTGCCACACCGGAAAGATTGGAGGTCGTTGATTGTGGCGAGGGGAGCTTTCCCGAAGGATCTCCAAGGATTTGAGCTTGGCGCTCGCCGAATTCCGCGCTCGGACTGGACAACCTGGGTAGGTGGAATGCGCGGCTCGGGCAGGCTTCGTTGGCCATCCTTCTCGGACTACACGATTCAATTTGGACAATACGTCGAGCCACCTGAAAATGCGAATCCCAGCGCAAGCATTAGATACACCCTTGCAGAACAGTGGCTGATCATGAGAGGAGAAGGAATTAAAAACAAGGGCGGCCCTGGAGGGGCTCAATGGAACGCGCATGCCACACTCCTCGTGGATGGCGACGATTTTTATGGGTCTGATTTCAGCAATGGCGACGAATATATATCAACAATGAGCCGCAACCAAAAGACGCACGGGAACGCTATGACCTGGATACGCGCTGGACTCAACCACCATATGAGCGTGGTTTCGCGACAGATTGCCGCGCTCTAAGGCAGTTCCGGACCCGATGACAAAGAAGCGGCAATTCCACATTGCTTGCTATGAATTCACATAGCTGCTGTCTGGATACGCGGTGACCTGGTTCATCGAATCCTAGATCGGCGATGACAGCGGCGGCCTCAGAACGACGCAGGAGACACGCAATTGCCAGTGGGTCTAACGATGGATTGATTTGAGGGTGCTTAAGGGCGCGAAATATGGCGCGTCTATGGCCAGAACGCACGAGCAGAATACCCCACCATTCAGGTATCAGTTCTACAGCTTGCCCTGCGTGGCGTTCTCCGACCACAAGGGTGACGCGGTCGCAGACTGTACCATAGATTTGAACCTGTTCGGGAAGACGACGAAGAGTATCATAATCACTTTTTAGTTCGAACCCATGCAACACTCCATTCACGAGAGCAAGGTCGATCCTGCTTCGCCCCCCTCCGATGGTCAACTCGTCGATGACTTCAGTGTCGGGATCACCTCCATACTTCTTGTGGAGGCTATCCCTCAGAAAACTACGGATTTCATGATCATGCATGGCTGTGTACGGGCTAATATCGAATCATACTAGCCGAGACCTAGTGCAGCAAATCTCACTCTCTTCCGTTAAAGGCACGAGCGGGGTTCGCGCACTCGAATCACTACAAATCTCCGAGCCTCGAATTGAGTGGCCCCGTTTCGGGCCAGTGCCCGCCAACGGCCGGATGAAAGCCAGTCAGATTAGATACCGGGAATGTTGCTTGACTGAACCCGCCGGCTCCCGGCAACGTCGGCCACCATGTAGGAATCCAGGCGAGGTTCCTCGCTCACGGTTGACAACGGCCCTAAGGATGGCATCATTAGGGCCGTTTGGGATTCAACTTGGAATCCTACGCTTTGGCGAATTGTTAAGTTGCAGATGGTCTGGGTTGCAGCAGGCTTGGCCGATGCATCGCTCCGGGGGCAGGTGGTGCTGGAGATACTTGCCATCCGGGAGCGGCCCCTCAAAGGCCTCATAGAACACCCGGTGGGCTTTCACTTCCTTGTTGCCGGAGTATAGGAGGCCGTATCCGTAGGCATCGAGGGAACCGGTGAACTGCCAGCATTTCGTGTCGGGCAAAACCTGGATCAGGTTGACCAGGTTCAGCCTGGATCGATGTCAGTCAAACAGCCGATCTGTTTGCGTGATTCTCACCCACACTTGACCCACACAATGGATTTCATGGGCTGATTTACGGCACTTTGAGGGCATTGCAATTAAGTTAAATTACTGATTCTTATGGGTATATTCGCATTGGGAAGCTGACGTTCTGCCACTGAACTACTCCCGCCCTTTATAATCAACAAGTTAATCCTAACGAACCATCATAGTGTCCATTTTGGAATCCAAAGTGATATGCTGGAGTCGGATTCGAGGGCTTGAGAGCGCCCCGGAAAGCAACGGCACCACGACATGGACACCAAAAGCCATCGAATCAACCTCACACAGAAACTTAAAGCAAAAAACGGTCAGTGGCAATTCTATCCGGTTCAATGGGACGGAAACAAGCCTGACCCCGTCTCATCATCATAGACGAGGAACCTGCCTCATGGAAGGGGCAGGACGTGTTCCGGGCGCACGTCACCAGATGGGGATTCGATAAACGAGCGAGATTTTTCGACTATTCTTACGGCGTTAAATACCGTAAAATGAACGACCCCGCCGCAAGCTGCGGGGTATCCTGAAAGACCCGGGTTGACGTTACGCCGCAAGCGGGGGGGGGGAATCAGCCCCGGAGAGATTAAAAAAGCCGGTTCTTGTGGGCATTGATCGCTCCCATCACCGCGTCGGTGATGGATTTCGCCAGCGCTTCCAGTTTTGTGTCGGTCAGCGCGCTGGCGAGGCCAGTGTTGCCGTCGCAGAGGCTGGGATGAAGCGCGATTGGCACCGGCGCTTCCAGATCGGAGAGCTGGCACTCTTTCATCTTGGATGTGTCAAAGCGGACATCGGGCAGCCCCAGCTTCTTTTTGAGGGCCAGCAGGTCAGCGCCTTTCTGCTCGGAGATATAGGAAATCGGCGCGCCCAGTTGCGAGGCGATCAGCAGCGTCCAGCAATACGTCTCCAGCACCTCGGCGTACCACTCGGCGTGCGTGACCGTATCTGCCCAGCAGATGATTCCGTGATTGGCCAGCAGCACCGTGTTGTGCGTCTTGACGTAAGGCAGAACGGTCTGCGCAAACTCCGGCGTGCCGGGAGTTTCGTAAGGCGAGATGGCCACTTTGCCGACGAAGACCTCGAACTCCGGGATGATCAGATTCGGCGGAACGCGGCCGGTGATCGCGTAGGCTGTGGCGTGCGGCGGATGGCAGTGAACGCAGGACCTGGCCTCCGGCACAGCTTTGTAAATTTCAAGATGCAGAGAGATTTCGCTGGTGCGCGGCCGGTTTCCGGCGATCTGCGTTCCCTCCAGATCGACCATGCTCAGATCCTCGGGCGTCAGATCGTATTTGCTGACCAGCGTGGGCGTGCAGATGACCTCGTTGGGTCCGATGCGATAGGAGATGTTGCCGCCGTTGCCGTCCACAAATTGGCGCATCCACAGCTTGCGCCCCACAGCGCAAATCTCTTTCTTGATGGCTTCCGCTTCCGGCGTGAAGAACAACTTCGGATTGGCTTTGCTGCGCGTCGGTGGCGCGCTGCTGGCTTGAATGCTTGCAGCAGGCGCGGCGCTTCCCTTCCCTCCCGTCACCAAAGCTATATTGTGCCGAGCCAGAAAGTCGCGCGCCGATGGAGTCACGACGCACTTCGCCGCAATCACCACCCGGACAGCACCCGCCGCGCGGGCATGCTGCGCATCGCGCACGGATAGCACCTTCCGGCCGGAAAGATCCAAACCCTTTTTTTCGCTCTTCACGTGAAACACCTCGAAATTCTCAAAAAATACGAATGAATGTAGATGGAATCGGCAATCAACGAACAATCCGCACCTTCGCCGCGCCGAGTTCAACGATGGCGGCCAGCGCCTTGCCGCCGCCTCTGCATATGCAAAACGGCCAAGGCATCCATGCCGCCGACGCGATTGTTTTGTTGTTAACGCTTTTGAACGCTCATGAATTATTGTAAGGCATACCGCACATTTCCTCGTCAGTCACCTTCCGGCCTGTCGGGTATTTGCGACGGTCCAGAAGGCAGGTTACCTGGAGACCTTTGGCGGCCGTCGTGCGCGAGATCAGATTGATGATCGTCTCATAATCGCGAAGCGTCTCGCCACGCTAATTCGAGGAAGCGAATACGGCCGGGCATAGCGATGCCTACTGCTATCTCGCCAATCCCCTTGGCAATCACTCTTGTCCAAGACAGCTTTTTCTGTGAATTGAGCGGTTGATTTCACTGGACATTGCAATCCTCTCCCGGCGATAACGCCAGCTTGGTTTGATCCTAAAAACGGCAGTTAGAAGCAGTCCGGCTCGCTTCATCAAGTTGCGACTGGAATCAACTGCCGCTAACTCGCTAACTTGCTATTTCCGCGATGCGGAAGCTAACTTGCTGCTTCACTTTTACTTATGCTTGATTGAACGATCTTGTTCATTCCGAGTATTGGAGAACGGACAAGGGTATCTTGGAAAAACTCTGTACTGCTCCGCACAACACCAGAATTGTGAAATCCTCAATCTCTGAAACCCTTATTGGTTTGAAGCAGTTGGACATTTTGACCGTGCTTCAACCGCCGTTTTTAGGTTGAATGTGCAAAGTGATTCTCTCCGCTGTTTTGCCTTCTATCAGATTAGACGCAATCGCAGATCCTTCGACTCCGCTGCGCTCCGCTCAGGATGACAGTCTGTAGGACGTTGCAGCATGGCGTGTAAGACAGTAATATCTTGTTGGCTATCTTGCCCAGAGCGTAACGGAGGACGGGTCGCTCTTCCAGCGGACGACGCGGTTGTTGCTGAAATAGATGATCGAACCGCCATATTCAAACTGATCTTCGGTGAAGGCTGTCGGGGTTCCTTGCACTTTGATCACTTCGTCCTTGGAGCTACCGACGGAGAAGAAATCCAGATACGGATCGACTTGCACGCGCGGCCAGAGCTTGACGCGCAGCGGCGAGGCGGCGCGATCGATCCGCCAACTGACGACGGCGCCGTCTTTGAGAATCAGCTCCGACCTTCCGTAGACGAGCTTGTTTTCCGAGGAGGCGGTGGGATTTCCTTCCAGGGCGATCACTTCGGCGCGGGTGGAACCCACGGTAATGTACGGCTTGAGCTTGAAGCCTTCGAGATGAGCACCATTGGCTGCGGCGGGCTGAGCGTCGTGGGCTGCGGCGCGGCTCTTTCCCGGCTGCTGGTTCTTGGAGTTTACGGGCGCGGATGGCTTGCCAGGCGCGCTGGCTTCCGGCGTTGCGCCTTGCGTCTCCTGCGCCGGACTTGGCTGAGCCAATGGTGCGCTTTGCGGGGTCTGGGTTGAAGGCGGCGGGTCAATTTTGTTCAATGCCTGAGCCAGCAGCGCCACCAGGGGGTTCATGGGCTTTTTTCTGGAGCCTGCGCCGTTGGTCTGGGTCGTCTGGTCAACGGACTGATCAGGCGCGCTCGATGCGGTCCAAATCAGCAGCAGGAAGGCCAGAGCGGCCATCCCAGCCAAAACCATCAAGGGAATTTTGAATTTTTGCCAAGGACTCTGTGGCGTCTGGGGCGTCTCTTGAGGCTCTTGCGGAGGAGCGTCCTTGGCGGGAGTAGCAGGCACGGGCGCGGCATCGGGTGGTTTGGGCGGCGGCGGCGCTGTAAAGGCGCCAAAGGCCGCATGCAAATCTGAGATCGGTTCCGGCACGGCAGCCGCGGCGGCAAGCCGGGCGGAGAGATAGACGGGCCGCTTGACCTGGATGCGGTCGGTCGAGGTCATGGTGAGGAACTCGTAGGCGGTTTGGATGTCGTGCAGCTTGGCTTCGGCGGAGTCTTTCAGCTTGGGGTCGTCCGCGAAGTTCTCCGGCTGCCAAGCCTTGGAGAGCAGGCGATAGGCGCTTCTGACTTCATTGTCCAGCGCCTCTATTCCCAGGCCGAGGACGTGCAGCGCCTCGCAGCGGGGGCAGAGTGTGGTGTTTTCATCGGTAAATTGACCGCAGGAACAGAGAACCATTTCGCTTGCCCGCCCTCAAATTTCATCGATTTTTGGAGACGGCTCCATAATCGGAGTATATTATACGAATTGCACGATCAACCCATTTCAACCGAAAGGAACACTCATGCGCATCCTGTCCATCACTGCCATCGCCGCGGTCACGGTTGGCCTTTCCCTTGTTGGATCGGTTCCCCTTGCAGCCCAGTTGAGTCAAACCAACGCCCACAAGCAGATCCTCGGTTACCAGGATCCTGAAACCGGGGCGTTCAAGCCTCTGCAACGTGAAGTTCCCGACCTCGCCACCACTCCCGCCACCACTGGCACCGTTGAACTGATCCTCACCATTTCCCTCAAGACCGCAGTGCCCACCGGCGGCAAGGTCATCTGCGGCGCCAGTTTGACGGCCACTTCCCTGAATCTCACCACCGGCACCTACGGCGACTGGTCAGAGCAAGCCTATACGACCGCGACGGTCAGCGGTTCCACGGCTACCTGTACTGTGAATGTGCCCTATTCCTGGGTTCTACCCACCGCTTCCACCCTTGTGACGAACTCTGTGACGGAAAACTATGAAGTTGCCATCCTCAATGGTGCAACGGCAACGGCGGTAAATACGTACATTTCGACGGGGCTTGTCCGGTACTCTTCGGGAAGCTTCTATAGCGGTAAGGTTCCCGCTACGTCCACCACCCCCACCAAGTATGCCGTGAACGTGACTCTCTAATCTGCAATCTCACCATTCGCCCCATCCTTGCCCTGTTGTTGTCCTTACGGCAAGGATGGGGCGGCTGTGTTTGTGCGCGGGGGGTTGGGAATCCGTAGAATAGCCTTGTTGCTGTTTTTTGCGGAGCTGGATGGCATTTACCGAACAATACGATGTGGTGGTGGTGGGCGCGGGGCACGCCGGGTGCGAAGCGGCGATGGCGGCGGCGCGCATGGGCATGAAGACGGCGCTCGTCACGATGAACCTGGACCTGATCGCGCAGATGAGCTGCAACCCGGCGGTGGGCGGCGTGGCCAAGGGGCACCTGGTGCGCGAGGTGGACGCGCTGGGCGGGGTGATGGGCGAAGTGGCCGACGCGGTGGGAATTCAGTTCCGGCTGCTGAATGCCTCGCGCGGGCCGGCGGTGTGGAGTCCCCGCGCGCAGTGCGACAAGCAGCTCTATAGAGTTCGTATGCGCGAGGTGCTGGAGTCGCAGCCGGGGCTGCATATTCGGCAGGCGGAGGTCGTCGATCTGTTGCTGGATAATTCTTGTCTCCCGGAAGGAGAAGTCGCCGATCTATTGCTGGAAAATTCTTGTCTCCCGGAAGGAGAAGTCGCCGATCTATTGCTGGAAAATTCTTGTCTCCCGGAGGGAGAACATGAAAATAGCCCAGGGTGGAACCCTGGGTTGAAGGAGCCACAGGATATCTCCCGTCCCGTAGGGCCGGGGCGAAATGCAATGGATATCCGGCCAAAGCGTCGTGTTATCGGCCTCAAGCTGCGCGATGGGCGGCAGATGCTGGCTGGGGCGACAATCATTACTACCGGCACGTTTCTGAATGGGCTGATCCACTGCGGCGAGCAGCAGTATCCGGCGGGGCGGAGCGGGGAGCCGGCCTCGGTGCTGCTGGGCGAGGCGCTGCGGGCGCTGGGCTTGCGGACTTGCCGGTTGAAGACTGGCACGCCGCCGCGGCTGGACGGGCGGACGATCCGCTGGGAGCAGTTCGAGGAGCAAAAAGGCGACGCCGAGCCGACACCCTTCAGCTTCCGCACAAAAAAAATCATTCAGCCGCAGATCAGTTGCCACATCGCCTTTACCACGCCGGAGACGCTCAGGATTATTCGTGAGAACGTGCATCGCTCGGCGATGTATTCGGGGCAGATTGCCGGGATCGGGCCGCGCTATTGCCCGTCCATTGAGGACAAAATCGTCAAATTTCCCGACAAGACGCAGCATCAGTTCTTTCTGGAGCCGGAGGGGCTGCACACCCACGAGGTTTACATCAACGGAATGTCCACCTCGCTGCCGATGGAGGTGCAATTTCAAATCGTCCGCTCGATTCCCGGCCTCGAAGCGGCGGAGATGCTGCGCCCCGGCTACGCCATCGAGTACGACAGCATCGACGCGACGGAGCTGGACCGGACGTTGCGCGTGAAGAGCATGGAGGGGCTGTATCTGGCCGGGCAGATCAACGGAACCAGCGGCTACGAGGAGGCGGCGGGACAGGGAATCATGGCCGGGATCAACGCGGCGCTGATGGTGAAGGGCGAGCCGCCGTTCACCCTCGACCGCAGCGAGGGGTACATCGGCGTGCTGATTGACGATCTGATCTCGAAGGGCATCAACGAGCCTTACCGGATGTTCACCTCGCGGGCGGAGTTCCGGCTGCATCTGCGCATCGACAACGCCGACCGGCGGCTGACCCCGCATGGGCGGCGGCTGGGGCTGATCGGCGATGAGGCCTGGGCGGAGTATGAGCGCAAGCAGGAGCGGTGCTCCGCGCTGATGCGTTTTCTGGCGACGGGGAAAGCAAATCCGGCAGGGCTGGCGGCGGCAGGGTTGGGAGAGCTGACGGCGACCGCCGGATTGACCTGGGCGCAACTGCTGAAGCGGCCAGAGGTGGGGATTGAGGCGGTGCTGGGAGCGGTGCGGGAAGAACTGATGCGGGAGCCGCTGCTGGCGGAGTTTGAAGAATTATGCGGCGCGGGGATTTTGGAATCCCACCCTAGCGACAAAAACAAAAGCGTCGCGAGGGTGGGGCACCCGGAGTCAGTGAGGGTGGGGCACCCAAAGTTGGATGCGGAGAACGCTGTTCTGCGCAGCCGGGCGCGCAACGAGGCCCGCGCCGTGGAGACGGAGATCAAGTTTGCCGGTTACCTGGAGCAACAGAAGAAGTCCATCGCCAAGCTGAAGGCCGCCGAGGAGGTTCTGATTCCAGATTGGCTGGATTATGGCGCGATCAGCGGGCTTTCGCGGGAGATGCGGGAGAAGCTGGAGCGGGTGAGGCCGGCGACGATCGGGCAGGCCAGCCGCATCTCTGGCGTCACTCCGGCGGCGCTGGGGCTGGTTCATGTTTCGATCCGGCTGCAAGGAGCGCGGCAAAAAGCTGTATAGTTCTTGTGTAGTTTCTGGAGCTGATTGCGATGACTGTTGATGAAGTTTCCCTGCAAATTATCCAGATGGAGCGGGCCGCGCTGGACCGCTGGGGATGGGGCGATCCAGACGGGTTTCTGGAGATTTCAGCGCCCGACGTGACGTACTTCGACCCCTTTCTGCCGGAAGGGATTCAAGGCCTGAGCGCCTTGCGGCAGTATTACGCGCAGTTGAGCGGCAAGATCTTTGTCGAGCGCGACAAGATGATCGACCCCCAAGTGCAGGTCAACGGCGAGACGGCGGTCCTGAGCTACCGTTTTGCCTCGCGCGGGCGCGGCGGCGACGAGATGCGCTGGAATACGACCGAGGTTTACCGGCGCGGCGAGGACGGCTGGCGCATTCTCCATTCGCATTGGTCTTTTACGCAGCCGAAAATCACCGGTTTGCAGGCGTGAGCGGCGGGAGGCGCGTTACCGCAATCCGGGGATCGGCTCGGTGCCTTCGCCGATCAGGTCCAGGCAGCGCTGATAAATGAAGATGCGGTTGCGGCGGCGTCCGGTGGATTCTTTCACGATGCCCAACTGCTGAAGATTCTCCAGAACCGCGCCCACTGTGGTGACGGTCTTTGAAACACCGGCGGCTATCGAGCCAATGGAAGCTACTGGCTTGGCTTGCAGGTAACTGTGAATCCGCAAGGATGTGGCGGCGGATTTGGCTTGTTCCTGAATGCGCTGGCTATCCTCACGGAAGATTTCGCGCAGTTGGAATGCGGTCTCGGATGCTTGGCGCGCGGTACTCTCGACGCCTTCCAGAAAAAATTGCAACCACTCCTCCCATACGCCATCCGTGCGCACTTTCTGGAGCAGTTCGTAGTAACGATTGCGATTGGTTTTGAGATAGAGGCTCAGGTAGAGCAGCGGTTCGCGGAGCACTCCGCTCTCGCAGAGCAAGAGCGTGAGCAGAAGCCGGCCCAGCCTTCCGTTGCCGTCCAGAAAAGGATGGATGGTCTCAAACTGCACATGAATCAGGCCGAGTTTGACCAGCAGCGGCAACCGGTCGTCATAGAGGTACTTCTCGAATGCGTCAAGGCATTCCATCAGCGCCTCGGGCGGCGGCGGAACGAAGAGAGCATTTCCGGGCCTGGTTCCACCAATCCAGTTCTGGCTGCGGCGGAATTCGCCGGGAGTTCTCTCCGCGCCACGGCCATTGCGGAGAAGCACGCCATGAATCTCGCAAAGCAGGCGCAGGGAGATGGGAAATCCCTCCTTGAGCCGCTTCAGGCCATGTTCCATCGCCGCGACATAATTGGAGGTTTCACTCACATCGTCCAGAGGGCCGTCCGGCGTTTGGCCGCTCTCGAACTGGAGCAAATCAGAGAGTGAGGACTGCGTTCCCTCAATCTGAGAGGATAGAACGGCCTCTTTGCGAAGATAGAGATAGATAAAGAGCTGGGGATCGGGCAGCAGGGAAGCCGCGCCGTCCAGCCGCCCAAGAGCCTGATTCGCCTTGTCCAGCAGCGCGTAGAACGGTTCCAATTCCAAAGGGGGGACTGGCGGCAGCGGTCCGGGAATATACGCCTGGACCCGCTCCCCAACGACAGTAGAGGTCTGGTATCTGCCGGATTTCCGTCGAATGCTCATCGGGATGCGTCCAATCCAGTGTGACGCAGCTTCATTATTCCACAGTAAAGCGGTTTACTGGAATAAGAAATGCCGTTATTCCAGAAACTTGGAATAGGCGTGACTATTTCTAGCGAAAATTGCGTTAACCTGGAGGCTCTTCGACCGCCCTACTTGTCCTTGCCGCCCTTGCCGCAGAAGATCCAATTTGTGTAATAGTGGATTATTTATTGCAAAAATCCGCCTAATTTGCAATAAGACTCCCGCTTGCGATTCAAATTGAAATTGGGAAGCGGCTTTTGCGCCGCCGCCGAAGCTGCACCGGCCAGCCGAAGTGTTTCTGCCGCCCTACTTGTCCTTCTCGCTTTTGCCGAAGAGTAGCGGGATGTGGAAGGGCATATCGGCGCCGGATTGCTTTTTGGACTTGCCGCTGGCTTCCTCGGGAAGCCGGGTGCGCTGGGAGTTGATGCACATCCAGCCGCCGCGTACGTGTTCGAAGACGTGGGTAAAGACGCCTTTCTCCTCGACCGGCGCGATGCCGCCAGGCTTGCGATGCAGAATATAGGTGCCGTTGGCCACCGCGATGTCGCCCATCATGCGCACCGTAATCACCTTCTGTTCGAGGTGGAGGGTCTTGTCATCGCCGGTGATCAGCAGGGCCAGTTGCTGGTTGCGCGTGGTGATGTCGCCGGCGGCGGAGACATCGACGAACAAGGGCGAGAGCACCAGCTCCAAGGCGTACTGGTCGCGCACATTAATGGCATTGTCCCAGGCGTCTTCAATCTTCTGGAACTGCTGGACCTCGGTGCTATTGGCGGAGGTGACAGCAACCGGGGCGGAGGCTGGATTCTGCGCACCAACAGGAGAACACAAGAGCAGCAAAGCTAAACAAACTACAGTAAGACGGGTCATAGGCACCTTGAACAGTGGTCAGTGAACAGTGGTCAGTGAACAGTGGTCAGTGAACAGTGATCAGTGAACAGTGGTTAGTGAACAGTGGTTAGTGAACAGTGAACAGATGACTGATTCACGGGAACTTCTGAACAAGCCCTTTCTTGCGGCAAATCTTCCCTCAGGGGCCAAAGCCCCGCTGATTTAATGGAACTTGCGGCACGACTAAAGTCGTGCCCTTTCAAAACACGGACTGAATCAGAGGTTCCCATGAATGTTTCGGCCCCGGAACTGACCACTGTCCACTGACCACTGTCCACTGTTCCGATGATAACTCTTGGACTCGGCAACCAGCGCTTGGAGAGCGAAAAAAGCAACTATGTGAGCGTTTGCAGGCGTTCCGGCTCGAGCAGCGTGATGAGGGAGTCTTCGATGGAGATCCAGCCGTCCTTGCGGAACTGGCCCAGGGTGCGGGTGACGGTCTCGCGGGTGGTCGAGGCCATCGAGGCCATCTCCTCATGGGTCAGCAGCAGCGGAAAGCGGAAGCCGCCCCCATCCAGGTGCTCGCCAATCTGGTGGGCCAGCTCCAGCAACAGGCGTCCCAGGCGGGCGGCGACGGTTTCGGTCAGCGCGATGCGGCAGGCATCCTGCAGGGCGAAGCGGTACTCCTGGCAGATGCACTGCACGGCGCGCATCTGCGCCTCCTTGTGGCTGCGCAGAAAGGTCAGGAAGCGGTCGCGCTCCACCGAGCGCAACTGGACAGCGGTCAGCGTCTCGGCGGAAACTTCGTAAAGGCCGTGCGAAAGAACCGCGTAGAGGCCCAGCATGGAACCGGGCCCAGCCACCCGGACAATCATCTGCCGTTCCTTCTGCTGGCCGGCGGTCAGTTTGAGGTAGCCGCCGCAGATCATATAAAGGCAACTCGCATCCCCGCCCTGGGTAAAGAGATGAGACTGCGCGGGCAGGGAGGTGGTGCTGGTGACCATCTCAAGATCGGCGAGAACGGCGCTGCCCAGCGAGCAGAACCAGCCTGGACGGCGATTGCCGCAGACCGCGCATCCCACCGGAACCTGGCGGGTGACGTGTTTCTGCCGGGTTGGCGCTGCCGCCGAGTTTTCTGTGTGCGTCATGATCGTGCCCGTCCGCCACCGGTTCAGTCTCTCCGCCTCACCGGGCCATGTACGCCATCGCGCGGGCCGGGCCGGGGCAAGGAGGTGATAACGCTACGCGCCTCCAGGGAAGAAAGCTATGCCTGAAAAGAGTTTGCAGCAGCCGGAGCGGCTCTGGATGTGATGAGCCTCACGTTTCTGATGGCCGCGAGACCGGAGTGAATTTGCTTATGGAATCAAGATTCGCCTGCTTTTTCCTGTTCATTCCGATCTCTGACGATGCTGGATGGCCATGGACCGGAATCGCAGGCGGAACAGAGTCCAAAAGCAGAGCAACCATAACAGCCCGTGGTGAAAGTCGAAAAGGCTGAAAAACCATCCCTCAGGGGCTAAAGCCGCATTTATTTTGAGCCTCTTACGGCACGACTAAAGTCGTGCCCTTTCAAAGCAGGACTTTCACCACGAGCTGATAAGCTGATTCAGCCAGAAAGACGACGGTGTCTCGTTTTATACAGCGACAAAGGCAAAATTCTGTAACGTTGCTGAGAGGTGCGCCGCGCATTCCCAGCCCTCCGGCTCTGAAAGTGATGGAATGCACGGAAGGCAGGCGGCTTCCCCTTTTGAATCTTCACAAGCGTGGATTTAGAAAAAGAATCCACGTCACTTTCGAATAGGAAATAATTGCTTCATTTGGTGTACTAATTGAGTGTGATGTGCGTCACCGCAACAAGAGTGGCGAAATCGTAATCTTCCGCTCATGAAGTGATGCTCCGCACAGCGCAGCCTCCGCGGATGCAATATCGGCGCTTCTGGCCTCTTGACGTCATTCCCCGGTAGGAGCTCTGTCGCTTTTTCCTGGCGGAGGCAGGTAAACTTGTTGGACAAAGCTGTTAATCGCATTCAAGGCGGTAGTTTTCATGTTCAGAGCAGAGCCTGTAACGCAAGTACCGATCCATGCGGTTCCGGGTGGGAGACCGGCGCTGCAAGCGTGTTTGATGTTGCTGCTGGGCGCGAGCGCGCTGTGCGCCCCAGCGTTGAAAGCCCAGGTGCCGGGTGGACCGCCTGCCGCGCCGGCCAAGGAGGCCGCGCCGGCCGTCCCTTCGGAGTTTGTGGGCAGCGAGGTCTGCGCCACCTGCCATGAGGAAGCGGCCCGTAAGTTCGCCACCAATCCGCACACCAAAATGGCCCTGCTGCACGGCAGCAAAGGCGTGACCTGCGAGAACTGCCACGGCGCGGGCAAGGCGCATGTGGAGGGCGGCGGCGATACGGCGAAGATCTTCAATCCCGCCAAGGCAACGCCCAAAGAGGTGGACGCCAAGTGCCAGGGCTGCCACGCTGGAGCGCATCCCAATTTTGATCGTTCTCCGCACGCCAAGGCGAATGTGAGCTGCCTCGGCTGCCACAGCATTCACGCCGGCAGCGGTCAGGAGCATCTGCTCAAGGCGGAGCAGCCCAAGCTCTGCTTCCAGTGCCACAGCGACGTGAAGCCGGCCTTTGCCATGCCCTTCCACCACAAGGTGAACGAAGGCCTGATTACCTGCAACGACTGCCATGACGTGCATGGCTCCTTTGGGGACAGCAACCTCAAGTCCACGGCGGATCAGAATGCCATCTGCACCAAGTGCCACACCGAGACGCGCGGGCCGTTTGTCTATGAGCACGCGGCGGTCAAGGCGGAGGGATGCCTGGCGTGCCACACGCCGCACGGCTCGCAGAATGCGCGGCTGCTGAATATGCCGAATATCAATACGCTGTGCAACCAGTGCCATAGCCCGGTGGCGGCTGGCACGGTTCACGGCATGAGCGCGGGATCGGCGGAGCTGACGCCCTGCATCAATTGCCACACGTTTATCCATGGGTCCAATCTCAATCAGGCATTCCTCAAATAGGAGGCCTGGAATTCGGTCGCGCCCTCCGGCCCCTCGGAGGCCGCGGCCCCAAACCCGCACCAGATCGGCAAATGACTTCAAGGTTTTCCTGTCCGTCACAGAGGTTTTTAGAGCGAGGCTTCCTATGAAGACGTTGAGCTGCATTTCACGGCTGTCCAACCCACAGTCTTCTCCCGCAATGGTCCGGCGCACCGCTGGGGGCCTTGCCGCCGCCCTCTTGTTGACTATGACGGGCATAGCCGCCGCCCAGCTTCCCACGCCGACAGCCAAGATGGAGGTTCCGGCGGGGTACACGGCTCATCAGACCGTGGATGTTGGCGGGCACATGGTCGGCCTCTCGGGCAGCGGGGCCATGTACGCCACGCTGGTCAACCAGCAATCCGGGCCGCGCGTGCTGGGCGAGAGCTTTGAGTTGCGCGCGCTTCCCGGCAACACCCACTCCCTGGTCGATTCGCTGCACGCCATCGGCAACGGCTTTGGCGGCGATCCGAACAGCTTCGCCCGGCTCACCTTCGAGAAGGGTAAGCTCTACGAGTTTTCGGGCGTCTTTCGCCGCGACCGCCAGTACTTCGATTACGGCCTGCTGGGCAATCCGAATCTTCCCGGAGGGCTGTCGATCCCTATTGGACCCGCCGCCGCGCCCACTGGCTCGCTGGCATGGCCACAGGTCAATCAGTCGCCGGAGATGTTCAACACCGTGCGCCGCATGACCGACACCAACTTGGTCCTTTTGCCGCTCTCCAAGGTGACCTTCCGCGCGGCCTACTCGCAGAATATCTTCCAGGGTCCGAGCCTGACTCCCAGCGCCGGAAGCAATGATGGGGTCAGCAATTTTTTCAGTCCCTCGGTGGGCGCCAACGACGCCCTGCTGCAGGAGTATCAGCGCAACAGCACCGACGATTTTACCGGCGGGATCGATTGGAAGCCGGTGCGGGCCACCAAGCTGAGCTTTGAGGAGCGGATCACGCACTACAAGGCGGACTCCTATTTCACGCTCGCTCCCAGCAGCTTTCTGGCGCAGGAGGCGGACGGAACACCGGTCGCCCTGGGCGGCTGGGACTACGCCGCTCCCTACAATCTCAGCACCTGCAACGCAGCCAGTATGCTGAACCCAACCACCATCCTCTATGCAAACCCCGCCGGCGGCCGGCCGGTCATCGACCCGGCCTGCGATGTCGCGGTGAGTTACCTGCGCTCCCAGCCGACGCGCATTCTTTTTCCCACGGAGATCTTCCGGCTGCAAAGCGCAAGCATTCCAACGGTATCCATGAACGGCGAGTTCAGCTACACCAAAGCAAACATGAACCTGCCCAACTACTACGAAAACTTCCAGGGCCTGGACGGAGCGATTCGCTCCATCACGTTTACCGGCGATGCTACCGCCAGGCGGGAGGTTGTCGCGGCAGACTACGGCCTCGTCTGGCAGGCGGTGAAGACCTTCAGCCTCGCCGACCAGGTTGACTACTCGAATGTTCATCAGCCGGGAACCGCCAACATCTCGCCGGGAATCACGGCAACCATCCCGAAGACCGGCAGCGACACCATCAACTACACCGGCCCGCTTACCGCTGGAAACCCTCTCAATGTGGAAGGCAGCCCCAACGGAGCTCCCCTACCGGAGTACTTTGGCCAGAAGTTGATCACCAATGATCTGACCGGGAGCTGGGAAGTCACCGCGCGCACTACGCTTTCGCTCACCTATCGCTACCGCACGCATTCCATCGTGCAAGACGCCGCAACAGGTCCGTCTAGCACCGTGACCACCATCAACGAAAACGGCGGAATCATCAATGCCGCCTTCCGCCCCGCGCCGAATTGGAGCATCAACGGCTCGGTCGAGGCGCTCTACGCCGATAACGCCTTCACCCCGGTCGCCCCGCGGCAGACGCGGCACTACCGGGTACATACTCTGTACCGGCCCAAGCCCTGGGCGACGCTGTCGGGAGCCTTCAACGATCTGGAGCGGCACAACAACACCAGCAACACGGGCACTGCGCCCCTCGACGGCCCGCTCAATCACATCGATTACAGCCGGGTCTTCAGCCTGGGCGCGGACCTTGCGCCGAATGAGCACTTTGCGCTGGATTTCAATTACGCCTACAGCGATGTCTACGCGGCAACCAACATCTGCTATCTGAACGGCTCGCCGAACGCGGGCGCGAACACATTCCTGCCCGGCGCGGTGGCTTCGGCGACGGCGACGCTCTGCCCCGGCGTCTATGCACGGGGATCGACGACCGTGCTCTCGTCGTGGTTTGCGCGGGACTTCTCGGATGCTCCCACGCAGTATTTATCCGCGGCTGTCACCCTGTCGCCCAACGACAAATTCCACTCCAGCATCGGCTATAGCCTCAGCGATGTAAGCGGCAGCCGCTTCTTCAACGATGCGCGCGACGTCAACGGCTCGCTGGTCTCCAAGTATCAATCTCCTTTTGTGAATCTGGCCTGGACGGTGCGCCGTGGCTGGATTTGGAAGGCGGAGTACAACTACTTCGGCTACGGCGAGGGCGGCCCCTCCGGCTCGCCTTACTGCAGCACGGCAACCTCCACTGCGGGAGAGGCATCGATTGTTCCTTGCACCTCCACCACGCTGACCGGTCCGACGGGGCTGACCGAAACCTCCGCCGGCCTGACCGCGCCGAGAAACTTTCACGCCAATAACCTGACCCTTGGAATGCACTACGAATTTTGATTGCAACACCCAAAGGAGAGTAGCAGTGACAAAGACAATTCGACCCAAAGTGATGCTGGCCGTTGTGATTTCCATAGCCAGCGCCGTGTGCTTTGCCCAATCGGGCGGCGAAGCGACTTACAAAGCCAAGTGCCAGAACTGCCATGGCGCATCCGGCACGCCGAGTCCGGGAATGGCTAAAAGCATGAGCATCAAGCCAGCCTCCGATCCGGCCATCAAGGCGCTCACCGCTGCCCAGGAGTTTGATTCCGTCAAGAATGGCAAAGGCAAGATGAAGCCGGTCGCCGGATTGACGGACGCGCAGATCAAGGATGTAGTGGCTTTCTATCGCGGCTTGAAGTAGGTAATTGGCAGGGTTAGGAATGTAGCGCCGGTCTCCAGACCGGCTGTCGTGCGGGCGTCCTCGCCCGCACCTGCCCATGATTTCTAACCAACTCATGTGGTCTAAACACTAACTCCGCTCATCGAGGATTCATCGTGTCCGTCATGCAAAAAATCCGTGAAAACTGGGTGCGCCCGGCGCTTTACTTCGGCAATAATCCCATCAGCCTTGCCGGCGGAGCCATCACCACCGCCTCCGGCGTGACCATGATCGGCTATTGGCTGGTGGAGCTGTTTGGCCGCCCGAACGACAATCCCTATCTCGGCATCATCTTCTTTTTCCTTCTTCCCGCACTCTTTATCTTTGGGTTGCTGCTGATTCCGCTGGGCGTTTGGGCGCGCCGCAGGAAGCTGAAAAAGACTGGCCTGATTCCCGCTGCATTCCCATTGATCGATCTGAATGACCACGTCTTCCGCCACGGCCTGGACATTGTGCTGGTCACCACCATCGTCAACCTGCTGGTGGTCTCGGTGGCCAGCTATCGCGGCGCGGCCTACATGGATTCGCCGCAGTTCTGCGGGCAAAGCTGCCACGTGATGCACCCCGAGTACACGGCCTATAAAATCTCCGCGCACGCGCATGTCGCCTGCGTGGATTGCCACATCGGCTCCGGCGTGCAGGCGCACATCTCCGCCAAGGTCAACGGCACCAAGCAACTGATCGAAGTGAGCTTTCATCCCCTGGCGCATCTGGCTCCCAAGCTGATTCCCGACTATCCCACGCCGATTGAATCGCCGGTGCGCAGCCTGCGTCCGGCGCGCGAGATCTGCGAGGGCTGCCACACGCCGGCCAAGTTCATCGGCGAAAAGCTGCTGGTCAAATCCAGCTTTGCCGACGACGAAAAGAACACCGAGACGCAATCGGTCATCGTGCTGCATCTGGGCGGGCGCGACTCGCTCTCCCATCTCTCCGGCATTCATGGCGTTCATCTGGGGCACATCGAGTACGTGGCCACCGATCCCACGCGCACCACGATTCCATGGGTCGAGAAGCAGAACCAGGACGGCTCGAAGACGGTCTTCAGCAGCTTGTCAGCGGGCAGCGCGGCTCCAGCGGGCGAGCGCCGGGTGATGGATTGCATCGACTGCCACAACCGCGCCGCGCACACCTTTGTCACCGCCGAAGATGCCATCAACCGCGCCATGGCCGAGGGCGCCATCTCGCCCGATCTGCCCTGGGTTCACAAAAAAGGCCTGGAACTGCTCAAGGCCAGCTACTCCGGCGAGGACGAGGCCCGCCAGAAGATTCCCGCCTCGCTGGAAGCCTTCTATCGCGCCGGGAATCCGCAAGTGCTGACCGCCAAAGCCGCGCAAGTCAAAGCTGCGGGCGAGCAACTTGCCACTCTCTACAGCCAGAATGTCTTTCCCGGCATGAAGGTCACCTGGGGCACCCATCCCAACCACATCGGCCACATGAGCTATCCCGGCTGCTGGCGCTGCCACGACGGCAGCCACGCGGCGAAAGACGGCACGAGCATCACCCAGGATTGCTCAGCCTGCCACAACCTGCTGGCTCAGGACGAACCCAAGCCCAAGGTGCTGGCCGACTTAGGTATTCAATAAGAAAAACAAGCGCCAGACCATCAATAAAATCTGGGTGCCCCACCCTCGCCGCGTACTTGTTTTTGCGGCTAGGGTGGGAGTCCACGAACTCCAGCGCAGCTCGACCTTTCACAACTGATGCCGCGCCGTGATAGGCTGGCCTTTCAGTTTGAAGGAGCCAAAACCCGATGTCGAACGGTCACCCGATTCACTTCAATCTTGTTGTCGCCGCCCACGCCGCGATGATCGAGCACGGTTTTCAGCCGGATTTTCCCGCCGGAACCGACGGCGAGCTGGCCGCGATTCAGGCCCATCAAGCCGAGTTGCCCGCTGTCGGCGGAATCCAAGACCTGCGCAGCCTGCTTTGGTCCTCGATCGACAACGATACCTCGAAGGATTTGGACCAGATCGAGTGGGCCGAGCAGTTGCCCGATGGCCGCATCCGCGTGCTGATCGGCGTGGCCGACGTGGACTCCCGCGTCCATCAAGGCACGGTCATCGACTCCCACGCTCAATCTGAAACCACCTCGGTCTACACCGGCGTCAAGGTCTTTCCGATGCTGCCCGCCGAGCTTTCCGAGGGCATCACCTCGCTCAACGAGAACGAGGACCGCGTCGCGGTGGTCATCGAGTATGCCGTGGACCCGGCCGGCGCGGCGACCGACGGCAAGGCGTATCGCGCCCTGGTCCGCAACCGCGCCCAACTGGCTTACAACGCCGTGGGCGCGTGGCTCGAGGGAACTAGCTCCGCACCGGCCAAGGTCGCAGCCAGCGCCGATCTTGCCGCCCAACTCAAGCTGCAGGACGAGGCTGCAAAGCGCATGGTCGGCGGCCGCTTCCAGCACGGCGCGCTGGATCTGGAGACCATCGAGACTCGCCCGGTGATGCTGGCCGAGCAGGCCATTGACATTGTCCGCCAAAGCAAGAACCGCGCCACTTCGCTGATCGAGGAGTTCATGGTGGCGGCCAACGGCGTGATCGCCCGCACCTTCGAGCAGGCCAACGTCGCGTCGATCCGGCGCATTGTGCGCACCCCCAAGCGCTGGGACCGCATCGTCGAGATGGCCGCTGGCCTGGGCACGACTCTGCCCACCGAGCCGGACTCCAAGGCGCTCAACGACTTCCTGCTCGCGCAAAAGCAGAAAGACCCTGACCACTTTCCCGATCTCTCGCTGGCCACCGTCAAGCTGATGGGCCCGGGCGAGTACGTGCTGGTCAAGCCCAACGAAGTCTCCCCCGGCCACTTCGGCCTGGCCGTGCAGGACTACACCCACTCGACCGCGCCCAATCGCCGCTTCCCGGATGTGGTGACGCAGCGGCTGCTGAAGGCTTGGATCGCCAAGGCTCCGCAGCCCTACAGCGCCGACGATCTCAACGCCATCGCCACGCGCTGCACGCTGATGGAAGACGGCGCGCGCAAGGTGGAGCGCGAGATGCAGAAGCGCATTGCCGCCGTCGTCCTGCAAAGGCGCATTGGCCAGAGCTTCCCTGCCATCGTCACCGGCGTCAACCATTACGGCACCTTCGTCCGCACCCTCGACCCCCACGTGGAAGGCATGGTCGTCAGCGGCGGCAAAGGACTGGATGTCGGCGACAAGGTAACGGCGAAGCTCGTCTCCACTGACCCCGTGCGCGGGTTTATTGATTTTGCGGTGTGAGGTTGGATGTATTGACTTGCCTGAAAGGGTCCATGGTCTCCCAGGTCCGAAAATCCGGACCTGGGGCACCCGGCCAGCGATGCGTCAACGGTCCAAGGCGTCACAACCGTCCTTCCTCGATCATCTCTTTAATGGTAATGCCGTTCAAGGGGCGGGCTTTATTTAAGGCAAAATCGCGAATCGAATCGATGGCTTCACGATGCTTTCTCCAGCGTTCCTCTTCGCCGTCCAGGGTGCGGACACCTTGGCGGATGATCTCATCGACCGAGTGAAAGCGTCCGTTGGCGATCTCCTGCTCGACCAGGCGCTCGGTTTCGGGACTGAGTTGGATGGGCATACATAGGCCTCCGTCTCTCTTAGTATGGCGTAAAACGCATCTCCTAGTACACTGGAGAGTTCCCTATTTTTTTTGCAGGCCCGCAGGAGGCTTTATGGCATCGATTGTTCTTCCGGCTGTACCGAGTGAGTCGCGCGGCGGGCGGTTTGGCGTGTATGGCGGGCGGTATGTGCCGGAGACGCTGATGGCGGCGCTGATGGAGCTGGAGCGGGAGTACGATCTGGCGCGGGCGGACGCGGCCTTTCAAGCGGAGTTGGCCGACCTGTTGCACAACTACGCTGGGCGGCCGACGGCGCTCTACTATTGCAAGCGGCTGAGCGAGCAGTTGGGCGGGGCGAAGATTTATTTGAAGCGCGAAGACCTGCTGCACACCGGCGCGCACAAGATCAATAACGCGCTGGGGCAGGGGCTGCTGGCGCAGCGGATGGGCAAAAAGCGCATTATCGCCGAGACCGGCGCGGGGCAGCACGGTGTGGCTACGGCGACGGTCTGCGCGCTGCTCGGCCTGGAGTGCGTGGTCTACATGGGCGATGTGGACATGGCGCGGCAGGAGTTGAATGTGCTGCGGATGCGGCTGCTGGGAGCCGAGGTGCGCGGGGTTTCGTCGGGATCGAAGACGCTGAAAGACGCGATCAGCGAGGCGATGCGCGATTGGGTCACCAATGTTCGGACGACCTATTATCTGCTGGGGTCGGCGTTGGGAGCGCATCCTTATCCGACGATGGTGCGGGATTTTCAAACTTGCATCAGCAAAGAGATGAAGGCGCAGATTCTGGAGCGCGAAGGGAGGCTGCCGACGGCGGTGATTGCTTGCGTGGGCGGTGGATCGAATGCGATTGGCGCGTGGTATTCGTTCCTGGCCGACTCTCAAGTGCGGTTGATTGGCGTGGAGGCCGGCGGACGCGGGCGCAAGCTGGGCGATCACGCGGCGCGCTTCCAGGGCGGCGAGCCGGGAGTTTTGCAGGGAACGTATTCTTATGTTTTGCAGGATGAGAATGGGCAAATTGCGCTGACGCATTCGGTTTCGGCGGGGCTGGATTATGCGTCGATTGGGCCGGAGCACGCGATGCTGCATGATTCGGGGCGGGCGGAGTACGTGGTGCAGGACGATGCCGCGACTCTGGATGCGGTGGTGCGGCTGGCGCGAACGGAAGGGATTTTGCCGGCGTTGGAGAGCGCGCACGCCGTGGCCGAGGCGCTGAAGTTAGCCCCGACGATGGATGCTCGTGAAATACTGGTGGTGAACTTGTCGGGACGCGGCGATAAGGACATGGGGATTTTGGCGCGGGAGTTGAAGATTCAGGGGGCGTAAGTGGGGTTCGTGGTTTCCCACCCATTTCGCAAAAACCGCGATATGGATGGGGCACGGAGATTTTTTGCTAGGTTAACAGACTGTCGTAAACGTTGCGTCTTGAAAGGGCACGACTTTAGTCGTGCCGAATGAAGCTGAGAATATGGGATGGGCTTTAGCCCCTGAGGGACGGTTTTTCAGCATTTTCTACTTTTACCACAGGCTGTTAGCCGCAAAAACAAAGACGCGGCGAGGGTGGGGCACCCAGTGAGTTAGTAAGCTAATGGAAAATTATGGCGATAAAGTTTGAGCACAAACCGGGGCTGGTGATTTATTTGACGGCGGGCGATCCTAGCCTGGACGCCACGCGGGAGATTGCCGTTGCGGCGATTGACGCGGGGGCGGATGTGATTGAGCTGGGCGTGCCGTTCAGCGATCCTCTGGCCGACGGGCCGGTGATTCAGCGGGCGATGGAGCGGGCGCTCGAGCATGGCGTGAGCTTGCGGGATGTGATCCGGCTGGCCGGGGAGATTCGCGCTGCAAGGCCCGCGGCGGGGCTGGTGATTTTCAGCTATCTGAATCCGATTTTGCGCTATGGTTTGGCGAAGTTTGCCGACGATGCGAAGGCTGCGGGCGCGGATGGCGTGCTGGCGACGGACTTGATTGTGGAAGAGGCGGGTGAGTATCTGGCCGAGATGGAGCGGGTTGGTTTGCAGCCGGTTTTTCTGGCCGCGCCGACCAGTCCTGATGAACGGCTGGAAGCGATTGCCAAGAATTCCAAAGGGTTTATTTATGCGATTTCGCGGGTGGGGATCACCGGCAAGCAGGCAGCGATGACCTCGGACGCGGCGACGCTGGTGGCGCGGATCAGGCGATGGAGCGAGACTCGATGGCCGGGGCTGCCGGTGGCCGTGGGGTTCGGCATCAGTACCAGCGAACACGTTGCGCAAGTGGCGGAGTTTGCGGATGCCGCGGTTGTCGGCAGCGCGATTGTCGAGCTGATTGAAGGCTCGACGGCGGAGGCAGCGCCTGGCGCAGTGGCTCGATTTATCAGGGGCCTGCGCGGCTAGAGCGCTGGCCCGGTAAACGACCCATGCTGGCGGTTTGGCCTGGATAGGACGAGCTGCCTGGATTCAACTCTTGTTCCAATGCAACCAGCGCAGCTATGGATGATGAGCTGAGGCGCTGGGCGCAAGACGAGGATGAAATGACGCTGGAAGAATTGCGAGAACAGATTGATGTACTGGACCGCCAGCTTGTGGATTTGCTGAGCGAGCGGGCGCGAGCGGCGAAGATGGTGGGGCACCTGAAGGCGGCCACCGCGCTGCCGGTGTATGAGCCGGCGCGGGAGAAGCTGGTCTACGCCAATGTGCGGGCGGCCAACAAGGGGCCGCTGCCGGACATCGAACTGACGCATATCTACGAGCGCATCATCGACGTGATGCGGGCACTGCAGCGGGAAGAGTTGGCCTCGGAGAGGAATGCCCCGGTCTACGAGCCGGGCCTCGACAGCGGCGCTGAAGCGCGCGAGATAGGGAAGAAACAATGATCGTATCGATGCAGGAGAAGGCGAGCGAAGAGCAGATTATTGCAGTCATCGAACTGATGGAAGAGGCAGGGGTCAACGTCCACCGGACGACGGGGACCTCGCAGACGATCCTGGCCGGCGTGGGACACACGGCCAACATCGACCTGGGCAGATTTGAAGTGCTTCCGGGGGTGCTGAACGTGCTGCGCATCAGCGCGCCGTACAAGCTGGCGGGGCGCGCCTTCCGGCCTGAAGGCACGGTGGTGGAGTTTGCCAATGGCGCCAAGATCGGCGGGGAGCAGGTGGCGGTGATCGCCGGGCCTTGCGCGATTGAGAATCGAGAGCAGATTTTTACGATTGCCCGGTGCGTGAAGGCGGCGGGGGCAGGATTTCTGCGCGGCGGAGCCTACAAGCCGCGCAGTTCGCCGTATGCCTTTCAAGGGCTGGGGATTCCGGGCTTGCAACTGATGCACGAGGCGGCGCGGGAGAATGGCCTGCTGACGGTCAGCGAGGTGATGGAGATCTCGCAGATTGAGCCGATGCTTCCGTATACGGATTGCTTCCAGGTGGGCGCGCGGAATATGCAGAACTTCAACCTGCTGAGAGAGCTGGGGCAGGCGCGCCGGCCGGTGCTGCTGAAGCGCGGCATCTCGGCAACCATCGAGGAGTTGCTGCTCTCCAGCGAGTACATTATGGCCGGCGGCAACTACGAAGTGATCTTGTGCGAGCGCGGGATTCGCACGTACGAGACGGCGACGCGCAATACCATGGACATTTCGGCGATCCCGGTGCTGCATAAGCTCTCGCACTTGCCGGTGGTGGCCGATCCGTCGCATGGAACCGGGCGGCGCGATATGGTGCCTCCGATGGCCAAGGCCGCCGTGGCTGCGGGCGCGGATGCGATTCTGGTGGAGATTCACCCCAATGCCGACAAGGCCGCCAGCGACTCGGCGCAGACGCTGTACCTGGATCAGTTTGAGAAGCTGATGAATGATCTGCGGGTGATTGCCGGGGCGGTGGGTCGGACGCTGTAGCAGCGGGATCATGGAGGGGATATGAGTTTCAATCGCAGGACGTTTCTAAGTGGTGGCATCTCTCTTCTGGCTTTCGCGAAGATGTGCGCGGCGCAATCCGGGCCGAGCTACTTTAGAGGCAACATCCCCGACGGGCCGTTTTGGCCGGACTGGGAGTCGTTGAAGGCGTACCAGACTCCCGAGTGGTTTCGGGATGCGAAGTTCGGCATCTGGGCGCATTGGGATCCGCAGTGCGTGCCGGGGCAGGGCGACTGGTATGCGCGCGGGATGTACTGCCAAGGGCAGCCGCAATATGAGTACCACGTCAAGCATTACGGCCATCCATCGGTCTTTGGCTACAAGGATATCTGCCATCTGTGGAAGGCGGAGCGATGGGACCCGGATGCGCTCATTCAGCTTTATAAAAAGGCTGGGGCCAAATACATGGTCGCGCTGGCCAACCATCACGACAACTTCGATTGCTGGGATTCCAAATATCAGCCATGGAATGCCGTTAACGTCGGCCCCAAGCGGGACATCGTGGGCGGATGGGCGAAGGCGGCGCGCGCGCATGGGCTGCGCTTTGGCGTGAGTTATCATGGCACGCCGCACCGTACGTGGGATGAGTTTCTGCCAGTCCGCTATCAGAGCGACAAGACCGGGCCGCTGGCGGGCGTTCCCTACGACGGCGTGCTAACCAAGGCCGACGGCAAAGGCAAATGGTGGGAGGGCATGGACCCGCAACAGTTGAACGGCGCGCCCCACCAGAAGAACACGCCCTGCCCGGAGTTTGTGAAGCAATTCATGCTGCGCGTGCAGGATGTTATTGATAAGTACGATCCCGACACCTTCACCTTTGACGACAATCCGGTCTTCGACTTCGACGATGGCGGGCCAATTCTGGACCTGAAGGTTTGGCTTGGCATACCGGACCTGGCGCCGGTGATCATGGCCTATTATTACAATGCCAATATGCGCGCGCACGGCGGCAAGCTGGAGGGCGTGCTCGACCTGAAGACGGTTCCGGAGCCGATTTGGGGCACGATGACGCGGGATTTCGAGGGGGATTCGGCGCGGGGCCTGCAAGAGAAGCCATGGCAGACGGAGGCCTGCATCGGCAACTGGCATTACCTGCGGTCGGTCTACGAGAGTCACACCTACAAGACCGCGGCGCAGATGGTGCCCGTGCTGGTGGACATAGTCAGCAAGAACGGCAATCTGCTGCTGAGCATTCCGCTGCCGGGTGACGGAATGCCGGACGACGACGAATTGAAGTTTCTGGACGAGCTTGGCAAGTGGAATGCGATCAACGGCGAGGCCATCCACGGCACGCGTCCTTGGCGGGTCTACGGCGAAGGCCCCACCCAGACGGGCGCAGGCGGGGCGTATACGCTGGAGAAGCATAGTTATGCGGCGGGCGACATTCGCTTTACGCAAAAGGGCGACGTGCTTTACGCCATCGCTCTGGCATGGCCTGCGGATGGAAAGCTGACGGTGAAGTCGCTGGGATCGAACTCGCCGCATTACCCAAAGCAGATTGGGAAGGTGGAGTTGCTGGGGTATAAGGGAGAGCTGAAATGGAAGCGCGATGCGGACGGAGTAAGCATCGCTCTGCCCGCGCAAAAGCCGTGCGATTATGCGTGGGCGTTCAAGGTGAGCCCGGCGTGAGGTAGGTGGCTTGCACACCACTAAACCCGGGACTGTGCCCCGTTCATCGCAGTCTTATCGCGATGAGCGGGAATTCGGTTCCGAT
>Ga0224559_1000455_pt1 | contig 27486 bp, 21 predicted proteins | sample 714S33034metaG_FD_180676 | JGI IMG/M metagenome (GOLD analysis project Ga0224559, IMG submission 180676) | Peat soil microbial communities from Stordalen Mire, Sweden - 717 S3 30-34 | ecosystem: Environmental > Terrestrial > Soil > Wetlands > Peat | place: Sweden: Norrbotten County, Stordalen... | reverse complement strand
CTACGGGGCTGGGGATTTTGGTGGACCGCTTTCCCAGGATTGCGCTGCGCTTCATCCTGGGCTATTTTCCTTCTCTCCCTACGGGAGAGGAACGGCTCGCCGCAACCCGCAAGGTTCATGGTCTCCCACCCTTGAATCAAAAAGCGATTCAAGGATGGGGCACCCGGCGATGATAAGCAACAAAGTTGCAGCGCATCTCGAACTGGCGTAACCCACTCCTGCCATGAATTCCTCCAAGCCGTTCTGTGCATAGCACAGATGCCAATAATTTGAGTGAATTCATAGAGTATATGGCTAAAGAATGCAGAAAGGCAGAGCTATCCCACCTGCGGTGGGGCTAGTCGCTCGCTATTCGCTCGCAGGGGGTTCGTTGCGCCCCTACGGGGCTGGGGATTTTGGTGGACCGCTTTCCCAGGATTGCGCTGCGCTTCATCCTGGGCTATTTTCCTTCTCTCCCTACGGGAGAGGAACGGCTCGGCCTACGGGAGAGAAAAGGCTCGTCGCAACCCGCAAGGTTCATGGTTTCCCACCCTTGAATCAAAGAGCGATTCAAGGATGGGGCACCCGGCAAAAGCGGCATAATTCGGGCAGGCCTTTTCCTTCGCCTTGGCCTTTTTGATTTCAGTGTCGGTCAGCGCCATCTCGCCCGCCCCCCCGCTTCGGAAAAATGCCCTCACCTCAAAACAAAAATGCCTAAAAAAGTACCCCCGCCAAAACACGGCTGCACCTGGACGCGTCTGGACGCAGAAGACGTAAGGCCTAGCTTTTGCAAGGCGTTACGTCTTTCTGTTGGATGTCTTGGGATGTTCCTGGAAGGATTCCTGGCGGGAGATGGGGATTCGAATACGCAGCTAAGATAAATGGAATGAACATAATGCTAAAATTCGGATTCGAATCTATACCATAATCTATACCCTCTAAATTTTTCGCTAGGATTTTTAACGAAACGATAATAAACTATCCTTTCGTTGTAGAAAAACTAACGAAAGGATGCCGTGCCAGACACCGATCACAACGCCCGGCAAGGACGTTATGTCCTAAAGCAGTTTCACGGCGAAGGTGTCCGCGCCTTCGTGCCTCCGCCATTGCCGCCCGATCCTCCGGTCGATCTCTCGCGTTTCCAAATTCTACTGGAACAGGCCAACCAGGCCATTGGCAGGCTCGACGGGCTGGCTTCGCTACTGCCAGACCTTTCGCTGCTCCTCTACACCTACGTTCGCAAAGAAGCTGTGCTCTCTTCCCAAATCGAGGGCACGCAGTCGTCGCTCTCTGATCTTTTGCTGTACGAGAACGATGAGGCACCGGGCGCGCCCATTGAGGATGTGCAGGAGGTCTCGAATTATGTCGCGGCAATGAACCACGGCCTGGAGCGAATGCGCTCAGGCTTTCCGTTGAGCCTGCGTCTGATTCGGGAAATTCACGAGATCCTGCTATCCAAGGGACGAGGCAGCGGCAAGCAGCCCGGCGAGTTCCGCCGCAGCCAGAATTGGATTGGCGGCAGCCGCCCCGGCAATGCAGTCTTCGTCCCCCCGCCGCCAGAACTGCTGGATGAGTGTCTGAATCAGCTTGAGCTTTTCTTGCATGACGAACAGACAGGGCTGCCTTCGCTCATCAAAGCCGGCCTTTTGCATGTACAGTTTGAAACCATCCATCCATTCCTGGACGGCAATGGCAGACTTGGCAGACTGCTCATTACGTTCCTGCTCTGTGCTCAGGGTGCGCTGAGGGAGCCTATTCTTTACCTCAGTCTTTACTTTAAGACGAATCGTGCAGCCTACTACGAATTGCTTGAGCGCGTGCGCACCAAGGGCGACTGGGAGGGATGGCTCGACTTCTTCCTCATCGGCGTGCGCGACACCGCCGAACAAGCAGCCAGCGCGGCACGAGAGATTCTGGAACACTTCAGCCAGGACCAAAAGAAGATCGAGACCCTCGGAAGACCGGCAGCCTCGGTTCTCAGAGTGTTCCAGCACATGCAACGGAACCCCATCATCGCGATTCCTTCGGCAGCAAAGAAGATCGGCATCTCAGCTCCAACCGTCGCAAAATCTCTAGGCCACATGATCGACTTGGGCATCCTTGAAGAAACAACCGGGCGGGAACGTCACCGCTTATTCGTTTACAAAGGCTACCTCGACATCCTCAACGAAGGGACTGAGCCGCTGCGGTAAACCAGGGCGCATGCGCACCTCTTTGAGCAAAAGCTCGACGATATTGCCAAAGGCCAGTATCTAAACGCAATTTACTCGCTGAGCGCCTTGAGAAGTGCGTCTCTTGCATCCGCGTAAAACACAACTGTAACCTTTGTGGCAAGTTCATCGGGCAAGTCGAATAACTGCTTACGCACGGTGACGGGCATCAGGATTTTTTGTGCACCCTTGTCCGCGGCAAGTTCGATGATGCTCACAGCGTTATAAATCGGCTCAACAGACCCCCCGAGGTTGAGTCCGCCAACGATTACCAATCCGCCTTCCAGACTACGCTCGACGAGGGCAGAACTCATGGCGAGCAAGATTGGTATACCCGTGGCTGCTGCACTCTTGCATGCATCGAATGCGCGAAACTGGATTGTGAACTCGTGGGCGCGAGGATCACGATCACCCACGAGCTGCTTAGATCTGGAATACAAATTCTGCTCGGCGCAACGCACACTCTCTTTGAGAGGCCCTGGAGGTGTTTGATTAAGTATCTTGATTCCGCTTCCAGGCCCCTCTGTGACTTCTATGCGGAAAAGTCCCGGATTCTCATCCGCACCACCTGGAGACAATGCCCACACCTGACCGGCCGGGAGCGGATCACTGCCAATACTATTCTCACTGTGCAATTCTGGGGTCGCGACAAACTGCTCGATTCCATCTGGGCACATAGTAAAGCTGAAATGGGTATTTCTAAATTCTGCTGCTCCGATGCGTTTCTGCTGCTCCTTCACCCTTCGACGGCATTCCAACGCAAGCTTCGCGGCCCATTCGATGGCCTCGTCAGGTATGTCTGCCTCGGGGTCCGGAAACATGAGTTTAAGCAGCCCGCTCATTGATTTCTGCACGGCGGTTGTATCACGACCACTCAAAGCTCCACCAAAAAGGACGCGCCCCTGCAGCTTGTTTACACGGCTCTGGGAGCGCAGGTGATTCCAGCACGAAGACAAAAAGTCACTGACCAATCCGAAATGTTCCGTTAGCTGCTCGCGGCTGACCTTTGGAACATCCCATCCGGGAATATAGGAGTGAATTCTATCCATAAATGCCGTATCGTCGCGCATCTCCGCCGGGAGCGGACCAAATAAGTGGCCAATTCGTTGTTGATGTTCTACATCTACATCAAAGTTGCCAACCATGACCATTCCGCCGAAGCCGCGAATACTTTCCTTACCCCGGCTGAACTCTCCGGATTCCATGTACCCCTTCATGATATTGATGCCATCCTTCTGATCGAAGGAGATGCCGGACACTTCGTCAAAGCAGACTACATCATATTGGCAGACCAAGCCACGCTGGCCATTGGCATTGTTCACAAACATCTTTGCGACAGAGGCTTTGCCTCCTGAGACAAGATGAGCATAAGGCGATACCTGCTGGTAGAGATGGCTTTTGCCGGTCCCGCGAGGACCAAGTTCAACGGCATTGTAATTATTCTCGACAAACGGGACCATGCGAAGCAGCATGATGTCACAGGTGCGCTCGCTGAGAACTGACGGCTCCAGACCAACGCTGCGCAGGAGAACGTCCTTCCACTCCTTAAACGAAAAATGAGACCTTCCCCGACACAAGGCTTCCAGAACGTCGCTCTTTGATAGCTGGATCTCACGCAGAGATTCAATTCCAAACGGGCGTCCATTCTTCTCTTCGGCAATACTTGGATCGTAGGTGAGGTCCACTTCTGCGTAGAATCCGCCAGTGAGCATCCGGTCATGTTTGTGGACTAATTCATCCGCAATGCGAACATCACTCAGCCGCAGGCTGGGAAGCTCGGCCAGGAAACAATCGTTTTTGGCGTCCAGGCGAGCTTTGACAATATCGATTAGCTTGACGCGTCCCTGTTCTTTCGCGCGGGCCTTGAATAGCTCTTCCTCGCCAGCCCGAACCGTGCGGCTCGACAATTGCCGCTGCACGATGGCCAGGCCTTCTTGGATTTCCATTTCATCCACGCTGGCACAGTATCTACCTAGGAGAAACTCCGCCACATATGTAGGAACAGGATATTGCCCTTTGAATTGACGGACGAGGTCCTTGCGAACGAGGAAACCCTCGAAAGCCTTGGCTGTTATTTGGTCCAGGGCGTCGAGTTGCATACTAGTTCTCTCCAATCACAATGGGCTGTTTGAAAATGACTTGGCCTGCCTTATCGACGACAACGAGAAATGCCGCGGTCCCGATGGTATCGTCTTCCGCAACGAGGATACTGGTCTTCTCCCCGTCAGCCGATACGGTTGCCGGACTCTTTGCAAAGCTGCTATCTGGGTCAGCAACTTTGCTCCTAAGATCCACAGTGAGGCCTTGGGCGCCGGTGAATACCATATTCAATCTCAGTCCCGCCCACTTCCAGCTCTTCAGATTAACAGTCTTTGCCACGCCCGTCGTTCTGGCCGATACCGTCAGCAATGGGATCAACGATTCCTGAATGGTAAGGCCGCCGTGAGAGTATTCCATTCCTGCCGAGAAGCACGAAATACCGGGGGCGAGGACGACGCTTTCAGCGGCATCCCAAAACCACGATGTCAACGGATACCCATGCTGAGCACCTTCCCCAGGAAGAGCGCAACGGCTCCAGCGAGTGGCAGTCAAGTGCTTCGGCAATTCAGCTTTGGGAAGACCACCTGGAACCATCAGCCAGCCATGGTCCGTTGTCACCACGACTTTGGCCCACCCAGCGTTGAGCAGGTCCAATATGCGCTGCCGCAGTCCGGTGATCTCCTCGTCAATGCGCCATGCGAGCTTCGCACCCTGCTCATGCCCATAGGAATCGACAGATCCCATCTCTGTCCATGCACATCCGGTTGGCGATCCCGCGTCGCCGGACTCCAGAAAGGATATCCCGAGTTCTTCTAAAAGCTGTTTGAACCGCGAATGAGTAAGCGCCTTTCCATTGTTCTGTTCCACAGCTTGGAAGCCGGTCCCTTCTAGTGGCCCACCGAGCCTCGCTGCCAACGGCATCCATGCCGACTTGGCCGTCGCCGTCACCGTTGGCAGTGCTGCCCAGTTGTGGTCCAGAGCAATCTCAATAGGGGCTCCTGTCTTAAGAAGGCTCGCTTCTAGCCCTCTGGCGATGTCCATGCGAAGTCCATCGGCAAACAGATAGACAGTGCCATCCTCCACCGTCTGACAACGGCAGGTTTGAGGACCGTGGCTTGGGTAATTGGATGCTTGCGCTTGCGCCGTGACTGCGAGTTTTTCAAGCCATGGAATATATACCGCGCGAATCGCAACAGCCAACGCCTTTGCGGGCGCGGTGGAACGTACGGTATCCAGTCCCCGCAGAACACTCCAATCAGCTTTCCATCCCGTGGAACTGTAGAACTCCGCAAGTGCATCCCACGTGGCCGGCGTCCCTGTCGAATCAACTGTTGCAACAAGAGTTGCAAGGTTCTCCATCGCCATAGCCAGCGGAGACTCTCCCATCGCCGCCCATACCCACTTTGCCCGTGGACCGTGCTCTGCGGCCAGGGCTTTGATTTTTGCCAGGGCATCCTTGTGCGGAAGCGCCTCTAATTGGAGCAGTTCTTTCGCCAACAGCTCTTCTTCTCGGCGGTTGCTGAGTGGCTTGTATTCACTCGCTTTCTCAGCAAAAAGGCTTGTTGGCGCAAGGGACTCAAGTAGCGCCTTTACACCGGGAAAGTGCGGATAAGAATCCTTGTATCGTTGCCACACTGTCGGCCACGCGCCCTTGCCGCTCGTCAGCTTTTCGGCTGCCGTGATCGCGCCGTCCTTCTCTGGATCGAACTGATATGTCTTCCGGCACACCGCGCAAAAGGTGGTCCAACCTGCTCCGGCATTTGTCAATTCCTGCTGAATGCGAACCGGGTCGCTCATCCAACGGAGCATAGTTCGTGCAGGATCGGGCGTCACAAGCTCTCGGAAATCGGCAGCTTCCAGCTTCCCAGTCTTCAGGTAAGCGACTTCCACCTTCAAAAGTGCCTGTAGGCACTCTTGGATAGCCTTCTTTGTCTCCTGGTCAGCAGCAACATCGAGGCTGAGGCCCGTATTGCCACTCGATAGGAACGCAAAGGGGGTCCAATCTTTTCCGTTCTTCTGTGTCCAGAACTGTCCCTGGAATTGCAGTGCAAAAAGGTGCGTCAGCGCCGCCGGACATTGGTCCGCGCTGCGAAACGCGGAGCGAGCTATCCCCGGAAGATACACCACCGGAATGTCGCCGCCCTTTTCGGTCTCTAATTGATGCCGTATCCACACAGCCGGGCCGGTCCCATTGCCGGGATCGTAATCCCCAAGCGTCCGTAGCAGGGGGTAGCTTGCGCGCAGAGCCGGAATCGTCTGCGTCCACAGCCGTTCTTCATCCGGCCATAGAATGACCGTCGGCGCAGCCAGCTCGTGGCTGTTGTAGTTCGCCGCCCAATGCAAAGACTCCACAATCGCCGCGAGGACGTTCATGCCTTCGCGCCTTTCTTCTTCGCCAGCGTCAGGTGGACATTGTTCCAGCGCGTGCCCACAAAGTTCTCTCCACCCGCAGGGTCCGTTCCCGGCTCTTCCTCGCACCAGAACCACGGATACTCTTCCTTCGGGCGCTGCGGCTCGTTGCCCCGGTCGCTCTCTTTCAGCTTCAGCGGAATTGCCCGGAAGAGGCCCGCACCCCTTTTGCCTACGTCACCAGCCAGCAGAAAGGGACGAATGTTTTGCCGAACACCATCGTTCAAGTCCGGATGCCAGCCCTCGGCTTGATCCTTGAGCGCCTTCCAACGGACAAAGATGTCCAGCGGCGCCTCGCCTTCCAGGATGGCAGAGAGCCTCGACTGCAAGATCTGTGCCGCGCCCAGGCGCTCTGCCGCGCCGGGCTTGTTGTCTTTCGCATCCCTGGCTTGATCCTGAATCCAGTCGCCAAGGTAGCTGTAGGTCAGCTTCTGCAAGGTGGCGTGGTCCAGTTTGTGATAGTTCACCAGCACATGGAAGCCATCCGGTCGGCCATCCCACAGGTGCCAAATAAAGGGCCGGTCATGGAAAAGCTTGGCGTGCTGCTCAAAGAACTCATCGCGCAGCCACTCTTCGAGGGTCTTGGATTTGCTCCCCTTGAGTCCGGCAGCAGCGATCAGAGAACCTTCGTCGAGCGTGCCGAGGGCAGCGGCGAGAAGCTGGCGTAGACGGTTGGCGGCGGGTTGCTCTCGATTGACGGGCGGCAGGCAAACGATGCCGTCGCTGTTGGCGAAGGCTTCAAGCCCGTCGGGACCAAGTGCCGGACAATCGGGAAAACTGCTGCCGGACAGGCGAGGCCATGCGTAGCCGAGCAGACGAGCAACTGCTACGTGGAGTGGCTGATCGGAACCTTTCGGGTGACCATTGAAAATCCATTGCGCTGCGTCACTAGAGAACGGTTTCGGTAACCCGTTCGGATACTTCGCCTTCGCCACACTTTGCCAATGAGTAAGATCGAAATCGACCTTCAAAAGAGTCTGCGGTGCCAATTTGAGTGAATTGTCCAAGCGGCGAACCTGCTCACTGAATTGACCTGACTCGCAGAAGCACCACAACGCCGCTAGATTCTCTTCGTTTTTCGGAATGATTGCACTACTGTTCACGTCGTATCTGTCGCCAGAATAAATGCTGCACGCGGCATCTCCCATTAGACCGACAATAACTCCTCGCTTTCCCCAAAAAGGCTTCCCGGCTCGCCAATTCTGAGCAGCGTGATTCAAGTGCTTAACGCTTTCCGCCAATGCCGCCAATGTCCCTTGCTCGTTTTCCCAACGAATAATCTGTTCGCGCCCGGAAAACGTAGATGTGTCGTTTACGGCGGTTTGGACTGACTCCCACGTAGTAGAGAATTTCTCGACTTCCCAGAAGTTCCGGAAGAACTGTGTTAGGTCACCAGCATGCAGACCGCTTCGTGCATTCGCATGAACGGAAAGGAGAGATGTGTCGTCGTTTGTACCAGTCTCTCCCAAGAAACGCGAGTCTGGGTTCTTCTCTACCTGTGATATCGAAACGAACTCTAATCGTTCGGAAAGGCATATCTGGCGGTTACTCTCGACTGAACGACATGAACTCCCATCAATCAGTCCGAATACCACATTGGCTTTCACCCTTTCTGATGCAATAACTAGTGCAGGATTTGCGCGGATCGGCACCGAGAATGAATTCCAGCCGAGTCGGGCAATCACCAGCGGTCGAAAGGTTCTTAGAAAGTGGGTTCTATATGCCGTGTAAGGGCCAAGGTAAAGCCATTCGCCAAGAGTCACATCGGCAACCGCCCCTCCCGCTTCTAATAATTCACGGGTTCTCTCCAAGAACACGGTAGCTAAATCGTATTTGGCTACGTCATATCGGTCTTTCACGAAACTCAGTAGCTTATCAGGATGCTTCGATATCCCCAAGTACGGCACATTCGTTGCGACAAGCGTGAATCGTCTGGTAAGTATCTCTGCGGCCTTGGCAATACCTTGCGCTATTACGCCAAGCTCGTAGGTGTCATTTTGCGGTATCGCCTTTTGTGCCATATCTGATGCAAGTGCGGCCTTGAGAAATGGTTCAATTTCATGGAAGTCAGCCTCGATAAGGCTTCTACGGTGATCACTTGGGTTGATGAGACTTCCCAGCACGGGAGCGTCCTTGAATAACCGATAAAGCCGCGCCATGCCGTTGTGAAGTCGTTCATCGGTACCTGCTAACGCCATCCACTCCTCCTCTGAAGCACGAGGAGCCAGCCCCGAGCAGGCTAGGTGAAGTTGCAGCAGGGTTTGATAGCCCGCCAGCTTCCAAGCCGCCAGCGCCACATTGAAAGCGGCAATCTGCGTGCAACGCTCATCCAACTCCAGGCCGTGGATGTTGTCCTTGAGAACCCCGACCACGGCATCCTTCGCTGAAAGCTGCTCCTCTTCCATGCGCAGGCGCACCAGCAGCGGCAGTGCAAAGACGAGGAAGTGTCCACTGCCCATGCAGGGGTCGAGCATTGTGATCGACTTCGCTTCTCCGGGCCAGCCATCGAAGACTCCCGCTGCCGGATTCCACAGCTTCGTCGTTTCATCCTGCACAAAGCGCAGATAGCTCCACACGATTGCGGGCACGCCCTCGCGTGCATCCAGCCCGGCGCGCAGACGCGCCTCTTCTTCCGTGTTGGCCTGAATGGGGCCGTGCTTGCCTGCCCACCATGCGCCCAACGTGTTGTGGAGCAGGAACTCCACCATGTAGTCCTCGGTGAAAAGCTGCGTGACCGGCGATAGTTCATCGGCCCCAATCTTCTTACCTGAGTCGTTGACTTCCTTTTTCCGCTGCGCCTGCCAAAACTGATAGGTCCAGCCAAGAGCATCATCGGCCTGGAAACACTGGGAAGGGAGTGAGTTGAGCAGGTTGCGCATAGGTTCTTCAGTATGCCTTCGATCAGATCAGAGACGTGGAAAAAATCGTAGAGTTCCATCAGCCCAGTCAATGCAAAGACAGTGTGCTCCTGGTCTGGCGCATGAATAATCTTTTGGCAAATAAAGTCCGTCAGAACATCTCTCCATTCGGTCTTGGCATATAGATCAATGTCGTCAGGATGTTTGAACCAATCTGCACGCTCATCTTCATCAACGGAACCAATCCACTCTGCCAGCTTTCCTTTCAAGTCGATTCGCACCCAAAGATGCCCTGCTGCATTGGTTATCATCTCGAACTCGTCAATTCGGTTGACGAGCCTTCTTTCCTCAACGGCAGGATATACGGCAAACCAGACACGCTGGGCGGCAGCCAGTCCAGGACGCAACGGCATCTGGATATGGCTCCGATAGTTTTCAATCAATTGGTCAATGCGATTCATTCAGTCGTCCCAGTTCCATCGGCGTCAAGAGAGTCGAGAAATCGAACTCCACGATTCCGGCAGCGCCCTTTAGCGAAAGGATCCCTTTTGCGGAAGCAAGCCTCAGGGCCGCTAGCAATTCAAGTCGATTGGAAGCAACAAGAGAGGCAAATGCTGAGTCCAGAAGTTGTTCACCACGAAGACCTGTCAAATATCCGACGAACATGGCATATGCGGCAGAAATTGGACGTGGCTGCGGGGCCTTTCTTGTTTTCCTGGCCTTACCTACAAGGAGACCGCCAAAGGTCCACGTGGTATTCACGTTCTGAGCCATAGATTTTTTCATCGCTGAGCTGAAGCGGCCTGGAAATCCGATTTCTAGATGCTGTTCCATGGAAACTCTCTCTAGAACGTCGCCTATCCGCAACATTCGGACCAGCTCGAAGCTCTGGCGCAGTTGTGGATCGCGGGCGTACGTACATACAAGACAGAGCTGAGATAAAGCCTCCAAGTCCGAATGGCCAAAATTCCAAAGAGTGCGAAACAGCGCTCTGGATGGGTCCAAACCATACAGCTCTGACAAATGACGCAGACTCTTTACACGGCTTCCGTGAGTTGGCTTTTCCAGGATGTTTTCCTCAACTATGACCCTGGTAAAGTCAGTCTGCTGAGTAGATAGAGGCATTGATCGAACAAGAGTCTGCATCTCCAGGAACATCATCGACCGCGCAGTGTGACCGCCGACCCTGGCATTCGATAATCCGAAAATGTTGTCCCTCGTTGACACGCTCAAACCCCTTACCCCCGCGTTCTGGCCGTGCCTTCAAGGTCACGAAAGAGCTCCGACAAAGACACTCCCAAGTGGGTTGCCACCTTGAAGATGTTCTGGAAGCTCAAGTTGCTCTCGCCGCGTTCGATCGTCCCCATGAACGTCCGATGGACGCCGCATTTGTCGGCAAATGCCTCCTGCGAATAGCCCTGTTTTGATCGCAACTCTCTGATTCTCTGGCCTAATGCCTTAAGGAGCAGATTGGGAAGCTCTTCTTCCATGTTCGAGAGTGTTGTCTATCCGACCCGTTTACGTCTACACTTTATGCGTAGACATCTTATGAGAAGTATACCTAAATTGAAGAAAGGAGAGCATTCCGGCATATAAAGCGAGTTGAACAGACGGAAGTGTCGGCAAATATGCGACATCGCCATACAAGAACAACCTTCTTGTAGCGCTGGGATGCCGCTGCCTGTCCTGTTCTCTCTGATTTTGATGGTGCTGACGATGCTCTTCGAGCCTTTCGGTGCATTTCAAGGAGTGGCGATACTTGGCCGGTTGCCACATCGTTGCATTCTGCGAAACTGCGAAAACATCAATAATGGCCTTTTCGCGTGTCCCTTGAATGCTGGCGGGGAGCTGTCACTATAGCGCCGTCGCTTGCCGTCAATGACGCTGTTTTGGCTCCCCCACGCCTTTGTCGCGGTTCCCCCAAAAAGCTATGACTGCCGCGCTTGTCCCGGCTGCATTGTGCCTGCTCTCGCCCCCGCCGCGGGGGACACTTCAACGAAAGAGGCACAATATGACGAACGCAGCTACACTCTCAGAATCGCAACTCCGGCAGTTCACCGGCTCTGAAAACTGGTATCGCCACGGCATCAATCGCTCGGTGCTCTACACCGACGGCGCTCAATTCCTTGCCGAACAGGGCGGAGCCTACTGGTTGCTCGACATCATCGCAATCGCCCAGCAACATGAATCGCGCGTTACTCAGGAAGAATTCCAGGTCTGGAAGTTGCAGGTCCGCGCCGACCGCAGCGCAACCCTCCTCTGCGACGATGGCAACGGTAACGTCGTTTATACGCAGGAGATCCCGTTCACCGATTTCCCGCTGGACGAAGTGAGGCTCTACTTCGCCAACAACGTCATCCACCTGCCCAGCGAGTATTAGCTGGGCCGCCCGCGTCGGCTAGAACCGGCGCGGGCACTTTTTCATTCGGTCAATTGCTGCTCACTAAGAGTTGCCGCACCAGTGAGGCCAGGGTACTCACCCTCAAAGGCCTCGGAAATGAGAATGTTGTCGTACCCTCGCGTCGTTTCCTCTGTTTCGTCCGAGGCCAGACTATCGATCATCTTCCGCATTTCCTCTCGGTCAATCTTTTCTAGCTTCGCCAAACGTTCTGGACCAAAAGTCAGAACGAGCTGCTTGTAAAGAAATGCCACAATCGGTATCCCATTACGTTTGGTCGCCGGATCGCTTGTCGTGGTGACTTTGTGTAGCCACATTAGGAAGCTGTGCAGCAACGCACCGAGAATTGCGTCATCTGACCGCTGTGTTGGTCTGCGAAGCGTGCTGAAGTGAAGCCCCCACAAAATATAAACATTGTCGTCTTTGCCCCGTGTTGGCACCTTCGTCATCTCGTAGAAGGCTGCCAGGAGATTCTGGTCCGTTATCGCCCTGCGATAGAACGCCTTGGCTGCTTGTACCGCTGTCGTATTGCTAACGTTCCACAGTGTTCCCAAATAAGCTCGTGCACCAGCCGAGACGAAAATGGGAGCCAACTCGTGCGACGATGAGCACGTGTTATTGAAGATCAACGGGCGACCAAGATCCGCTAGTGTCTGAAACGCCCCCTGATGCAAGCCGTCGCGGCAGCGAATATGGCAAGAGAACGCGATGGGATAGTCAACGGGAACTCGGATAATGCCGGTTTCGTTCTCCCGCATCGCAGCATTCATGTCGATGAAGACATATTGCGGTGTTTCATGCAAGCGAGGAGATCCCCACTTATGTCCGTCGAATCGGTGATAGATCATTTTGCGAGTTAGCTGGGCCACTTTTCCATCTACCGGGTCAATCTGTATCACTTCGTAGTATTCGACTCTGTGTTCCTTGCCATCTCTGTCGGAGAACGTCTGCACAACAAAGTAGCCGCCAGTTTCCCCGCCGTGGGAGCAAATATGGAGTACGTCATACGGGTAATAGCTTGCAAAGTCCGAGAGATTGCGTGCGGTAGCTTCCTCGTCTACGAGCGCTTGGGTTACAAAATTATTTTCCGCGAAGATCTTGATCACCTCGTCGGTTTCCTCGCTCGGGAAGAAATGCGGGGAAAAATGAAGGGAGGACCCGAACGCTCGCGGGTTGTCGTCGTCCATCAGGTTATTCGCAATGAAGATACCTGTGTCGATCTGCCGCAGTACGTGCGTGAAGGGGATCACGTTTTTGAGCAAGAGGCCATAAGGGACACCCTGCGTGAAAAATGTTGCGAACTCGTATCGCTGGAAGTTCACGTGGCGAAGAGGACGCAGAATCTGCCGTTCAAAGGGCTTGTATTCGTGATGCGAATGGTCGTTGCTCCATTTCGCCAGCATCTCAGGAATTGCTCTGACGGTCTCTCGCGCCACCGGGGGGACAAGGACGACATCGAGGTTAGATGCCGCCGCAAAGTTGATTGCGGCAACATCGTGGAGGTCCAGTTCTGCTTCTAGAACAATCAGTCCGGCGCGATCCTTTCGCTCCTCTTGGGGAAGGTCCGGAGCATCATTCTCAATGCGAAGCCGCCTGTTTGAGTATTTTGCGACAAGGAGCCCTTCGGCTATTTGAGCAGGTTTACAGATCACAATCTCCGATTCGTCAACCAAACTCCTGAACTCCGACAGAAAGTGGCCGATGTCTGTAATTACGACGAGTCGTTCTTCGGGCAGCCGAACACGAAGGTACGTTTGTTCTACCTCTGTCACGCCTGCCAAGAGAATGTGCTTTGGCTGTATGCGAGCTAGCGCATTATTGATCTCGCCGGCTGCTTTATCGCCCAGAATTTGCGCGAAGTATCCGTCACTCCTCTCATCGCTAGCTCCCGTGTACGGGAACGCTAGAGTCGGAAACTCAAAGACGGCAAAGTATCTTCCGGGGCTGTTGAAGTAACTGGAAATCATTGCAGCAAGCGGTAAACCGGCTTCGGTGGCAATGCACACGCACCGCTCCTCAACTGAAGGCGTTTCAAGATCTACCAAAGCAGTGTTATTCGACCTCATAACCATACCTCGCGAGCAAAGATCAGATCCACCAATTCCGCGTGCGCTCCACTGATTGGTGGAGTTGTGATCGGATCGGCGATGCGTCGCTTATCGGATTTGCGACAGTGGCGGCCGACCACACATAGCTTACCGATCGTCCTCCGGCTTCTCGTCTTGTTCTTCTCGGAGAAGAAGCCCCATGCTAAGGCTCTTGGGAATCTGCTCATAAGCGATGAGAATACCGCGGTCTGAGACGATTCGCCCATCAATCAAGATGCCGTAGGAAGGAATCCATCGCGCCTGCTCGAATTCATAAAAGAGAGTTATGATCTTCGGGTTAAACTGAGCAAAAGCATCTATCAACTTCGCGGCCTGCGCAGCCGCTGCCGGCAGCGCCGCATGGGCGGCATAATGCTGTTCGACATCGCGTCCACGAAAGAGAAACGACACAGTGCATCCGTTGTGGTGTGCTTGTATGTCCAAAATCGGGTCGCGCCGCTCTTTCGATTTTTTCCAGAGCTTTTGAAGCCACTGATGAACAGCGGCATAGATGTCTTTACCCGCCTGCTCGCCGAAGGACTTCACAAGCGGATTCCAGAGCAATGCTGCGTACGGCAATCCGACGTGTATCAGATCCTTCAATGATTCGGCATCATTTTGTGACGACCGTACCTGCTTGACGAAAAGAGGAGCCTCTTCTGAAACCTCGTCGAGCCATTGATCTGGAACGTCTCTTCGGTCGGCTGCCAATTCAATTCGCGCGCCAGCAGGTAATTCAAGTCTAGTCGGCAAAGTGGCTACCGGAAACGGGTTTACACCAAATGAGGCAAAGCTCAACAGACTATCTGGCTCGTAATATGCCAAAATCGCAGCGACGAACTGAGTACCGCCCGGACTGGTAAATGCGTGTGCGGCGATGAATCGCCCGGCAGGACGGCCAGGGTCGTGTCCATGTAACAGTGGAAGTCCCTGTTCATTGATTTCGTCCACGATAGGCGATGGGTCATTCCCGCCAATTGGTTCGCCATCTTGCAGATAACTGTCGGTCCATATAACTGCCGCGGCTAGGCGTCCAAGGCTTTCAGCCATTGGCACTCCGCCAAGAGTTCGTTGGACCCATACTGCTGCGTCTGGAGTTTCATCAATCAAGAGCGACATGCTGGTTCCTTGCGTATGTCTTTCCATTATCGGCCTTCCGGATATCGAACCCAGCCGAAAATGCGATTGACCGCCTAGCGGGAGACCGCACCATACTCACAGCACCGATCCACAGGGTGTCGTGTAGCCGGGCAGTTTTCCACGCATATTTGGTCTACCGGTTCATGCATATTTGGTCTACAAATGCGGGATTTCCACGCATATTTGGTCTACATCTGCGCATAAATGGTCTACATGTCGCCCGCATCCTGCTGATTATGGTATGGATGCGCTTCCCCCTGTATACCTGTATGAGAACCCTATATGGATAGCCTGTAGTCGCCGCGCCCATTGTGGAAATCGGCGCTGCCAGCGGACGGCTGACCGGCAAGAACCTCCGCCCCCTCGCGGGGGAAAGGCGCCTACGGCGCTTAGCGGGTGAGCCTGGGAACGTGCGGCGCAGAGGGAAGGAGCAGCACACCGCCGTCCTCAATCTCAAGGCGCAGCGCGGAATAGACGTTGCAAACGCGCCCGAGGGCGTCAAGAACCTTGGCACGGAACTTGACGCGGCCTTGCGGTGTGTCGGCATATCCGGCCCCGAAGCTCCGGCGCAGCGCCTCCCAGGAGATCAGCGTCGGGCGCTCCAGATAGCTGACGCGCCGCGTTGCCCAGGCGTAGAGATCGAGCGCCAGTGGCGATTGCTTGAGCACGCGGACCGCCCGCAGATCGAGGGGAACGGGCGCGGCCACGAGTTGCTCGAAGAACTTCTCCGAAAGCGTGATCGAAGATGCTGGCGACGGCACGGTAGGAAGGATCTGCGGTGTCCACCACAGTTGGAAGCGGTCGGCCAGTAGCAGGTTTTCGCCGGCTGCTTTTTGCTGGCCGTCTGTCTCCTGCTCCCAGCGCATTGAAATTGCCGCGCCGATGAGCCGCTGCATTTGGTCGCGGAAGCGTGGAATCGTTCCCCAGTGGCCGCCGGTGGCCTGGAGCCCGAGCTCCGCCATGAAGCGTGACAGAGACGCGCCGAGTTCCAGTTCGCGGCTTGCCGTGCGGACGGCCTCCGATGTCATCCAGATCAGAATCAGCCGCGGATAGCTGCCGAAGGGCAGCCCCGCGCCACCGACATCTGTGATGCGCAGCGTGAATCGGCCATCTGTGCGCGTGTAGTGTGAACCCGATTGACGACGGTGCGGCAGAGTGGTTTGAACGAGAAATTTGGCGATGAAACCAATGGCTCCGGCGTCATAGGCGCTTTCGCAGAGATCGTTTTGTGTAAGCGGCAGTGTGACGCCATCGAGCCTTATTCGTTGGTCCTGGTTCAGGATGGTGCGGCGTGAAGATCGGGCGCGTGAAAATGCTGCCATGGACCGGGATGAACTTCCGCCGTGCGAAAGATCGTCGATGGCAGGATCGGGCTGGAGGCCGAGAATCGACCGGACGGAGGTGAGTTCAGACCCCACGCAACGCGCTACCGGATACCGAGTGCTTCGGCGATTTCGGCGGTGCGAAAGTAGACGCGACGGCCAAGTTGCAGGCGCGCAGCATTGATCTTTTCCACCCACTCACCAGAGGATCGCAACGTAACGCGAAGCCCGTCGGGAGATCGATCAAGCATAGAAGCCAGATCAACCAGGTTCATCAAAGGCCCATAGCGTTTTAGCAGACTGTTTTCAGCAACAACAGGATCGGCTTCTCTGTTTTTCTCTACGGAGTGCCGCGAGGTTCTCATCTCGACTGCGCTAATAGCTGCCATGCTTCACCTCTCGTAATGCGCTGTACATTCCAATAGACGCGGTTTCTTTCAAACTGTTTCGCAGAGACCGAGGGATTTGTTCTTCACGTTGAACGCCTTACGCTTCTTTACGCTTAACTCCACATTCATTCGCCAATTCTTCTTCCCTTCTTTTTGGGAAGGGTGCTTCGCCCTTCCCTCACTGCGACCGCCGATGAAGCTGGCGTTCTCCGCTCCCCATCCATGCGGGCCTGTTCCTGCCCGCAACGCCGGCCCTTCCTTGTAAGGTGCAGCCTGCGGCTGGTCATCCCGTCTCGACATTCGTTTCCGTGCGAACTATAGGCTCCGTTCGGCTCCTTCTGTCCATCCCGCTTGTGCAGCTCTGCGCGGCAAAGAACGCCGTGCTCGCTTCCGCGCCCCTTCGGGCTTCGGGGTGGACAGCGCCTCACTACGCCCGAATTCGCAGCTATAAAACGAATGTCTTTTTTTAGCCCTCCCAGGGCTCAAAAACGGCAAATCCAAACTCCGAAGGAGAAGAATCATGACCTACGCAGCGACCGGCACCAACAGCAACAGCAGCCGCAACCAGTCAACCACCGCGCCGCACAGGAAGAATGCGGCGCTGCGCAGCAACTCCCCCTATCAGCAGCGCACCACCGAGCGCGAAAACCCCGCACAGCAACTCATCAAACAGGCCGTTGAATTTCTGCTCAAGCAGCTTGAGGAAGGCAAGAGTGAAGCCTTGACCGCGTATCTCGGCGCTATGGCCCGTTTTCACAATTACAGCTTTGGCAACATTCTCGCCATCGCACGGCAGCGCCCAACCGCTACCCGCGTTGCCGGTATCCGCACTTGGAACGAGTTGGGCCGGTTTGTGAGGAAGGGCGAGAAGGGCATTCAGATTCTTGCCCCCATCGTTGGCCATCGGCGCAGGAATGACGAGCAGGACACGAGCGCCAATCAGGAAGCAAAGCCCGCCTCTGTGTTGATTGGCTTCCGCGCCGTCTACGTCTTCGATTGCTCGCAGACCGAAGGCGCAGACCTGCCGGAGTTCGAGCACAGCGTTACGGGCGAAGTGGGCGACCAGCGCGAACGCCTGATTGCGTTTCTCGACGAGCAGAACATCAAACTCGAATACAACGAAAAGATTGCCCCGGCGCTTGGCGTCAGCTACGGCGGAAGAATTGCTCTGCTGCCTGGCCAGTCGAAGGCCGAGGAGTTCACCACGCTGGTACATGAGTGCGCGCACGAGCTTTTGCACAAGACCGAGCGCCGCACCATGACCACCGCCACCGTGCGCGAGACGGAAGCCGAGGCCGTGGCCTTCATCGTTGGACAGGCCATCGGCTTGGAGATGGGAACCGCGTCAAGCGATTACATCCAGATGTACGCAGGAAACGCCGTGCTCTTGACCGAGAGCCTCGAAGTTATTCAGCGCACCTCCGCTATCATTCTCGGCGCTCTGTCCGTCGAGGCAACCGAAGAAACCAGCACTCAGCCCGCAGAGGCAGCGGCTTAGTCCGCCTCTGCTCCTCACCCGTCCAGCGGACAGCGCGACCGGCACTGTCCGCGCCACCTTCACAGTTTTTCCAACCGCTCAAAAGGAGAGAGCAACCATGCCGAATCAAGCCACCACTGAATACCGCAATGTGCCACTCAATGCGCTCGAAGAGTCCAGGACCAACCCGCGCCGCGTATTTGACGAAGCCGCCCTCAAGGAACTGGCCGAGTCAATCCGCAGCCAGGGCATATTGTCGCCCTTGCTTGTCCGGCCTATCGCCGACCATCGCTTTGAGATCGTTGCCGGAGCGCGCCGCTATCGCGCCGCGCTCTTGGCCGAGGCCGAAACCGTCCCCGTCCGCATCGTTCCGCTGACCGATGCTCAGGCACTCGAAGCGCAACTGATCGAAAACCTCCAGCGCCGCGACGTTCACCCGCTCGAAGAGGCGCAGGGATTCCGCGCCCTGCTCATGCTCGAAGAGCCGAAATACTCCATCGAGCAGATTGCCGCCAAAACTGGTAAATCTCCGGCCTATTGCCTCCAGCGCGTCAAGTTGACCGAGCTTGCCGCCGCCGTCACCGAAGCATTTGCCAAGGATGAAATCGGCATCGGCCACGCGCTGCTTTTGGCCAAGTTGCAACCCGCCGAGCAGGAACAGGCCCTCGCGGCTTGCTTCCGCAGCGATTGGAACGGCAACCAGAGCAAGGCACGCCGCATTCTGCTCCCCGTTCGCCACTTGAAAGAGTGGATTGAGCAGAATATTTTGCTCATTCTCAAAGACGCGCCATTCTCAAAATCCGATACCACCCTCAACCCCGCCGCCGGAAGTTGCGACGATTGCCCGAAACGCACCGGCGCAAACGCGCTGCTCTTTGCCGACATCGCGCAGGACGCTTGCACCGATCCGGCCTGCTATCAATCCAAATTGGACGGCTTTGTAGAGCAATCCATCGTCGCCAAGCCGAAGCTGATTCAGATCTCATCGGCCTACAACGCGGCTACCGACGGCAGCGCCGCCCTGCCGCGCAACAAGTACGTCGAAATTCACACCGAGAAGCCGACGAACCAGAAGCAAAGCGACTGGCCGGAATACAAGACGTGCAAGTACACCACCGAGGCCATCGTCACCGAGGGCACGGAGAAGGGCGAACTCCGCACCATCTGCGCCAATCCTGAATGCGCCATCCACCACGCCCGCAAACAGAAGCCCGCGACGGATACGGCATTCAAGGCAGAGCAGGAGAAGCGCCGCCGCGAGGAAGCTATTGCCCAGGCAACCGGCCTCCGCGTCCTCAAAGCAACCAGTGACGCGGTTCCTGTTCGGCTGATGAAGCGTGACCTGCTCTTTGTCACCGAGCGCCTTGCTGCCGCTTTGGACGAGCGCCGTCTGGCGGTCGTCTTTCGCCTTCACGGCATCGGCAAGGCCAGCGGCACCGGCGATGCCCCGGCCAAGGTGCTTGCGTCCTTTCTTCGCAAAGCCGACGAGAGCACCATCGGCCGCGTTTTGGTGGCAATCACCGTGCTGCAATCGGCGCACAGTCCCAACGAATCCGCGAAAGCCCTGCGCGAAGCCGCGGAGTTCTACAAGGTGGACGTGGCCGCGATCACGAGCAAGGTCAAGCAGGAGTTCGCGGCCAAGGAGAAAACGCAAGCCGCCCGGAAGGCGACGGACAAAGCGAAACCGAACCAGCCGCGCACCGTGACAGCGAAGAAGGCAAAAGCCGCGTAGCGGCAATTCATGAACATTGAGATATGGGGTCTGCCGAGGCAGGCCCCTATTTTTTGCCGGCGCCCGTCTTCCCGCCCTGTGATGTGCTGCCGCTTCGCGTCAGTCTTGTTTGGCCCACCCGACGGGCGTGAATGCCTTTCTTCTGATGGTAGCGTCCAGCATCTTGCTTAACCATCCCGATGGGTAATTCCTCCACTTTCAATTCGATACAAGGCGTTCACTGTTGAACTTGCGAGCTGTCGAATACAGGCAGAAGCAAGTAAATGATGACGTATAGTCATTTTATGTTGACAACGAGTGAGCACTTTGCTACCTTGAAATTGGGTCGGCGCACCGCCGACGTTCGATTGCTCTTTGACAATCCTCCGGCGTAGACAAACGGTTCCAGGAGCTTGTGGTTCGCCACAAGCGTAATGAGGTACGCAGTTTGTACCTTGGCAGGTCACTCCTGCCGTTCAAAGACCAGGCAGGCATCAACCTGACTGGCAGCCAGAGACGCCCCAGCGTCGCTCGGCTCCGCAAAGAGAAAGGGCTCCCGACTCAGTTCGTATTCCAACTCTGGTTCCCGCCGCTACGCCCCCGGTAATTACCGGAGGAGGAAGTATGAACTCAAAGCAAATCGACCCTTGTATCGACCAGCTAAAGGCGATACTTGGAGACGCCAACAACGAACTGACGTCGAAACAGCGTAGCAAGCTCAAGAAGGGCATTGATGATCTCAAACGTCTGCAACGCGAAACAAAGCTCACGCAAAAAGAAGTTTTTGCAGTGGTAAGCCGGATCGCAAGAGAGGTTTTTGAAATTCTAAAGTCTGGACAGAGTGAGTGAGTTTCAGGGAGCCCGTTTCTTAACCACGGAATCATTTATGAACTATCCCAAAGCAATTCGCGTCGCCCGTTCTTTGGCGGACATTTCGCAGGGTGAACTTGCCGATAGGGCGGAGATTGATCGTAGTTATCTCTCCCTAATCGAATCCGGTAAACGGCAGCCCTCAGTTGAAACAATTGAGAAGATAGCAAGGGCTCTCAAAATACCCTTCCACTTACTCAGCCTTCTGGGTAGTGAGGAAGCTGATGTGCAGAAGGTTTCGCATGAGCATATTGCGAGCCTTTCTCTGGCACTAACAAAGTTGCTGCTAGAGGTATCGAATGACGAACCAACCGAAGAACCCAGCGCAGGAAGACCGCTCGGGAACACCGATCACAAGTCTCCGCGACCTCGAATATCGTCTCGGAGAGGACAGGGAAACACTTCGCTTGCTCGCAAAGAATTGGCGAGCTGAATACAGTCCTTTTCAACAAACAAAACCTGCAAAACCGTTTCAGCGCGAGGTGAAGGCAGGAAAAGTTCGCAACATCGACAACCCCTCGAAGGAGTTGAAGCGGGTCCAGAGAAAAATACTGAACCGGTTGCTTAGACCAGTAAAACTGCCGCACTTTCTCTTCGGGGCGGTTTCCGAGCGTTGCGTTAATACACACGCGACCCAACATCTATTGCACGGCAGCGAGTGCGTTGTAAAAATGGATGTAAAAAGCTACTACCCCAACGTGACCAACCGCCATGTATATTTCGTTTGGATGCAGGTATTGCATTGCTCGCCTGCCATCGCCCGTCTTCTCACCCAACTCACAACATACGATTGGCACCTTCCTCAGGGAGCTCCGACAAGCCCAGCTCTTGCGAACATCTTTCTTGCATCGATTTACAGCCCAGTTTTGGAAGAATGTTCTGAGAAACAGATCACTGCAACTGCATGGGTCGATGATCTGATATTTTCCGGCAAGGAAGCGCGCTCAGTAATGGAGTTGGCTCGCCAAGCTCTGGCAACCAATGGCTTCAAGCTGTCTTCCAAGAAACGTGTCATTTTGAATGGAAGTGACAGCAAAGTAATCACTGGGGTAAGACTTGGGAAGAAGATAATTCGCGCACCCAAGGAAAAGCTGAGCGATATTCGAGCCGCAATTCATAAGCTCGAAATTGGCAAAATTACCGATTGTCAACGTGACAAGTACATCACCAGCCTGAACGGAAGAATCAATAATATCGAACGAATTTGTGCACAAGATGCCTGGCCACTGAAACAACGACTGATGTCCGCACTTTCCTTATCAGGGCGTAATTCGGACAATTGATACATCCATACAAAACGCAAATCTCTACGGAACGCCAAGTAGCTTTGCGAGATGCGCCACCCAAGGGCCAACCATGGCGAGGCGCTTTGCGGTTGATATAATGCGCTCAGTTGATTTGGAAAACTCCTCTACTCTATTCGCAACCATTGAAGTAGTATGAGCGACGACAGTAACACTGTTGTTTGAATCGAGTTCATTAAAAAGGCGCATGGTTTCACGAGAGCGTTCGGCGAGATGCTCTTGAATTGCTGGAATTGAATCGAAAACGCTGAGTGATTCCACAAGATTGCAAAGTCTTTCCTCGTATTGTTCTGTTTCACGTACAAGCTTTCTTAAGTGTCGGACGGGGCCAGATTCACCAAACCCTTGGTCCTGTCTGACCGATAGAGTTGAAATCATGTTTTCGAAACTATCCAAGCATAGACTGCCTGCGTTTAGAAATCGTGCAATCAGGAGTTTGTCTTCGTCATTGAATCTGACCCGACTTGCGAAGTATTGAAATGAATCTTGCAGTTTCATCCGCCGGGCTTCGATCGCTCGTTCAATGTCCGCCGTTTGACAAATGACGTTCCTCGTTCGAACAAGAGCTTGATTTAAGCTCACAACATTATGCCGCTCACTTTCGGGCCGATATGCGATCTTCGCCAATTTTAAAAGCCAGCTGTGGACATCATCTGTATTCCATCTCGCATCCATTTTGATAACTTTTATCTGCGCTTGTCCCTGAACCAAGACGCATAAAGCCGGGAGACTTTCAGGTTCAACACCAAGGATGTTCATGAATTCTGGTACGAAGAGCGCCATTTGCGTTGCAATTAAGTCAATCGCTTGACTCTCATAAAAGCCAGATAATTCTGCATACGTTCCTCGAACCGGCCGGTAGAGTGATTCACCGGGGAACACGGCAACAGCGCCTTGCTCATCTCGGATACTTAGAGGGCTTTGTGCTCCTGGGTACGAAAGGACAAAGTGAATTCGCTCCCGCATCAATGCATCGAATCTGAAAAAGTCTTGGGCAAGTTGACGAACCCGCTGGCGGTCCTCGCTTGAAGGTGCTAGAAGGATACAAAGAACATCCGCCTTAGACTGACCGCTCTGAAACCATTCGATAATCTGAAGAGGGGTTGCACACGAAAGGATCATTGGAGCCTCGGATTTCCAATTTGTCAGATGTAGGCAAGATGCGGATACGAATCGATAGGCTACGATGTCGTTGCATCACAAAAAATGCAACTGCTTAGCTTGGCAGAAACCCCCGGTGCGCGCGAAGCTCCAGCCGCAATTCCTCACGCAGGGCTTTGCTCTTCTTCAGGCGCGCGAAGAACTCATCGAGAAGGCTGACGACGATTGCGTTTACGCTGACGCTTTCGGCTTCGGCCCAGTCTTTGAGCTTGGTGCGTGCCTCCGCGCCGACGTGGAGGAGTTGGGGGTTGGTGAGATCCATGCCGGCCTTGCGGGTCTGCTGAATATCTACCTCATCTTGATCCACGTGGCTTAACGCAAAAAGGACGATCCTGGCCAGATCGCCCTTTACGCGGGATTCTTCAGTGATGGCTTCGCGGAGATCGAGCGGAAGACGCAGCGTCATTCCCGGCCGATCTTCCGTCCACCGCTGCCCCTCACGGTTCACCTTGCGCGTTGCCGCCTTTTTGCCTGCTTTCTTTACTGACTTCTTGACTGCCACTGGCATCCCTTCCTGCTGATACAGTAATTCTGCTGCTCCGACCGTTCGCCCCTGTCATCGGGGCATATGGGCCGCTGAATCTCACGTCTTTCTCGACCCTCACGAAGAACCTGTATCCGGGCCGCACGACAATCGTGGGCTGGATATTCAGGTTTCGGCGCGTGACTTCCGTGCCGAGTTCGCCGACTTGCTGGCCAACTGCCTGTCCCACCGTCTGACCGACGCTTTGCGATTGCAGAACCGAGGAGTTCGACCCTTGGCTGACCTCGATGCCGGCGGCGAAGACCGATGTCAGAAGCGCGCCGGAGAGAAGCCGGCCCCAGTGATTGTTCACCTGGTCCCGGAACCCGGCAGCACCAGCACTGTCATCCCCTTCAAACCCGCCAAGAGCGAGGCTGGAGCCATCCGGGAAGACGATCCTTCGCCAGACGGCCTGCAAGGCGTTTTGTCCGTAGCCTACGTGGGAGTTGTAAACCCCAATTAGTGTACTCCCGGAAGGTATTAAAATGTACCTCCCAGTAGCGGAATCATACACATTTTCACGGACCAAAGCACGAATCATACCGGGAAGATCGGAATTAAGCTGTTGTTCGAGAACCGCCGGGATCAGCCACCCGGCCTTGACCTCGTACTGGCCCTTCGGAGCCTCGCGTGTCGCAGTCAGGTACTCCGTCTCTCGTTTTGAGTGTTGCTGGCCGAAGGCCGCCTTTTGCTCCTGATCGTTCTGGCGGTCGTAATCCGACCTCTGCTCGGCTGTTCCGGTCGTACCGGCCTGAGCGAGAGCCGACTGAGGGGAGCTTCCAGTTCCGCCCCCAAGCATCGTCCGGGCATTCAGCAGAGCGGATTGAATGGCGGCCAGCGGTTCGGAGCTGGTCGATGCTGTTTCCTTGGAAGTGCCGGGGAGATTGCCCTTGACCGAGGTTGGAGCCTCCATCGCTTCGCGCTCCCGGTTGAATTCGTCGAGCCGCCGCTGCTCGGCATAGGACAACGAGCCGTTTGCAGCGGTCGTAACCGGGGTCTGCCGGTACTCAATGGGCGGGATGGAGGTTGTTTTCGCTGAACTGCCCGGCGCACCCGGCTGAGCCGAGCGGCCTGCCGGGGTCTCGCCGGTCAATATAGATGAGCGAAGGGCGGAGGAATCGGGGACGTGAGTTTGCCCGGTGTTCAGGCCGCTGCGCGCCTGATCCGACAGAAGCCCCTTTTCGACGGTCGTCGCCGGTCCCGCGCCGACCTTCTGAGTATCGGTCTGCTTGACCGTCTTCTTGTGGCGGTTGGCCAGCCCATGCCGCATATAGGCCGCGGCCAGCACAACCAGCGCGATCAGGATAATGCCGGCCAGAGGGCGCAACTTGCGCGCCTTGGGCGTGAGCGAACCATTGACGCCACGCACTACCTTATCGGGCTGTGCGGCTGCGAGAGCCTCTTCCTGATTCTCTTCGCGCTCACCTTCGAGGTTTACAGGCTTCGGGTTTTCGTCAGGCTTCATCATCGTCAGTTCTCCTTTCCGGCCTGGGAGTACGGCGTCTCGCGCGTGATTGTCACGCGAGTCTGCTTCTTGCCCACACCGACCACAAGAATCGCTTTGTCGAAGAGACGGTCCACGATGTAGCGCGATCCATCTACGCGGAAGTTGACCAGTTCCGACTTGCCGTTAACCACCAGGAGCAACGTCGGCAGCTCACGGAAGCGCCCATCGTTCGGATAAATCAGATAGGTGTGCTGGCCATCGTCGAAGACATGATCCGGGCGAAGATGCTCATCGCCGGAGAGCTTGTAATCGAGATAGAGGCGGTCCACAGCGTTGTCGGACATCGGCAGAACGCCAGCCTTCTGGTCCTTGTCGTGTCGCTCTTGAGCTACAGTCTCGGCGTTGCGTTTGCTCTCGTCCTGTCGGGCCGTAAAGGCCGCCCACTTGGCGCGCTCTTCATCGGGATACTGAAAGGCCAGCCGCGAGACGAAGCGCGTTGGATCGGAGACCAGGCGCACCACATAGGTGCGCTTATCCGTGGGCACGATAATGTCTGTCTCAAGGCCAGCCTCAATCGGTTTCACGATGAGAATGGGCGTCTCATCGAGACCGGAACCGGAGAGAACCGGGGTGATCTCCCAGCGGCGGGAGTCGCCAATCTGCGGCTGACTTTGGAGATGCTCACCCGATTCGAGTTCGATAGCACAAACACGAAGCGGCGCGCAAACGAGCACCGGCATTCCCTGGCCGTAGATATAGACGACCTTGCCGTTCTCGCCCTGCGTCGGCATCGAAGCGGAGGTCTCCCAGAGGCGAGAGACCTCCGCCGCGCTCAAGCCCACGGCATTCAGGTCAGCGTGAGGCAGCTTCCAATTCAACGGGACGGCTGAGCCTTTTTCGGTTGAGGCCGTCGATTGGGATGCCTGCCCAGCAGATATGCTGCTGACAATCGGCGGCACCTTGAGCGCAGGAATCGGCGTGAGCGATTGCTGCTTGGCCGCAGGCTGATTCGATTGTGCTTGAAGCGCGGTTTCCGCACCCTTGAAGTTGTAGCCGGTAAGGTCCTGCTTCTGCTGGGGCGTTAACGGCGTAGCGTTTTGCGCTCCAGACGCTGTGCTCGTGAGTGCAAGGACTACTGCGATAGTTACGAACCGTGTCATTGATTCTGTCCTCCGTTCGGCTTCTGAGCGTTGCTGCTTTGGGTGTTGCTGTTTTGCTGGTCAGTGGCAGTCGAAACCACTTCACCCCAGGTCAGGTTCGTGACGTAAAGGCCCAGAGGATTGACCAGTGCCTGCCTTGCGTCCGTCACTTCCTGCGTCACGACGGAAACAAAGGCCCGGTATCTGTGGCTCGACATGAGGTTGCCATTCAGGTCGCGCGTCACTTCCGTCCACGCAACTTCATAGGTTTTGGGCGACTGCTGCACGATGGATTCGACCGAGGCGTCAACGGTCTGCTTGGTCAGCAAGTCGAAGGGCGAGTTCTTGGAATAGAACTCCGTGATGGTTGCTGATGCCGGCGAGTTCTGGCCGGTTTCGGCGTATACCTCATCGACCAGCCGCCGCTGAGCTACGGCATCGGCAATGACTGTACGCAGATTTGTGACCCAACGGGCGACGACAGCCTCCTGCAGGCGGACATCCTTGACCGACACCTGCTTCGCTGGGATGACGGGAACCGCCCTGCCTACATCGTCGAGCGCGACGACGTAGGGAACAGTGTTGGATCGGTAGCCGATGGCGACCATGCCGGTCACACAGACCAGAGTTGTCGCCATCGAAAGAAATGCCGCCAAGCGCCAGTTGTTCCGGCTCTTGATTTGGTCGCCAAATCGCTCGTCCCACTCCTGGCGGGCGCGAAGATACGGCGTCTGTACGATTGCTTTTTCTGTCACAAGCTACTCCTCTCTCTCAACTCGCAGTTGCGCAGACGGCGAATGACCCGAGCCATCGTGCGGGACGTGGATATTGGTGGCGTGCTGTGCCAATGTTTGAAGATTTCTGGCCGTTGAAGGCTGAACCGGGGGAGCCGACGGAGCACTTGCCTGACTTTCCGCCGCCGAGGGCGGGGGTGGAGGTGCTGGCGGAGCGCTGGCCGAGCCTGAGTCTGTGGGACCAGGAACCGGCGGCGGTGGCGCGCTCGATGCTTCCATAGCGGCATC
>Ga0224559_1000452_pt1 | contig 27551 bp, 21 predicted proteins | sample 714S33034metaG_FD_180676 | JGI IMG/M metagenome (GOLD analysis project Ga0224559, IMG submission 180676) | Peat soil microbial communities from Stordalen Mire, Sweden - 717 S3 30-34 | ecosystem: Environmental > Terrestrial > Soil > Wetlands > Peat | place: Sweden: Norrbotten County, Stordalen... | reverse complement strand
TGCGCGCGCAGCGCGATTCAGCCCGGCGCAAGCTGCTTGCCGCCCGCAATGCGCGGCCCACTCCGTTTATCGACCGCACCCTCTACACCGGCTGGAATGCGATGGCCATCACGGCCTACCTTGAGACCGCGCGCGTGCTGCGCATCGACTCAGCCCAGGAGTTCGCGCTGCGTTCGCTCGACCGGCTGCTCAACGAGGCCTGGGACGGCGGTGCGACCCTGAGCCATGTGATCGCCTATGGCGGCGATGAGTCGCCCGTCGTGCACCCGGCAGAAAAGGTCGCCGGAACGCTCGACGACTACGCCTTTACCGTGCACGCCTGCATCGACGCATGGATGGCCAACGGCAACATGAACCTCTACCTCGCAGCCGTCAAGCTGGCCGATGCCATGATTGCCCTCTTTTACGACCGCACCGCCGGCGCGTTCTACGATGCCGCCGCGCCCCAGCAGGGAACTGTTCCTCTCGGCGCGTTGGGCGCTCGCCGCAAGCCTCTGCAGGACACGCCCACCCCGGCCGGCAATCCCACCGCCGCCTCGGCCCTGTTGCGCCTTGAGGTCCTGAGCGGACGGCAGGAGTATCGCGATATAGCCGAGGATACGCTTGCCTCCTTTGCCGGCATCGTCGAGCACTTCGGACTCTATGCCGGCAGCTACGGCCTGGCGCTGGAGCGGCTATTGCTGCCGCCTGTGCAAGTTGTCGTCGTGGGTTCAGGCCCCGAGGCCGCGCGCCTTGAGGCGGTGGCCATCGCCCGTTTCCGCGTCAGCAAGTCGGTCTTTCGCATCGATCCCGAGCGGCTGGTTCCAGGCGGTCTGCCCGAGGCGCTGGCTGAGATGCTACTCAACGTCCCGCCCCCGCCCGGTGTGCAGGTGTGGGCGCGCGTTTGCCTCGGCCACACTTGCTTTCCGCCTATCACGGACGCCGAAGCCCTGCTCGAAGCCCTCGAGCGCGCAATCTAGATGGTCATGATCTATCGGAAACCTGGAACGATGCGACGATTTGAAAGGGCACGACTTCAGTCGTGCCGCAAATGCACAAAGAAGAACGCGGGCTTCAGCCCCTGATGGATCGTCTTCAAACGGCTCCCGAACAGGTTCTCTATTCCCCCGTGAACGGACTCCCATCCTGCGCCTTCAAAGTCGTCGGGTCGGCTTCCGGAGCCTTCTCCGCCGCAACCCGCTTGCTGCCGCCCATGGCCTTGTCGACAAATGCGCTGAAGACCCGGTTGGGGTCGCCGGGCAGCAGATGATTCTCCTCCAGCGCAAGCCGAACCCGCCGTCTGAACTCCCGAACCGGGGCGTACTGCTTGGTCGCCAGGGTCTTGAAGACTACCGGAAACACAACTTCAGAGCCCTTTACGGCATCCACGCCCAAAATCTGCGGATCGGCGACAAAGACATCGCGGAACGCTTCACTGTTGCGAACGTCCATGGCAATGCCCTTCAACAGCGTCAGCACGACATCGGGATTTGCCGAGAAGTCCACGCTCACATTGATGGTCGCGACCGAGTAGTCCATGCTCAGGTTGGCTACAGTTGTGATTTGCGAGTTGGGAATAATGTAGAGCGTTCCGTCCGCGTCGCGAACTGTCGTTTTGCGCAGGGTCATCCCCTCCACCGTGCCCGCCAGGCCCGCCAGACGCACCGTATCGCCCACGCCGAATTGGCCTTCGATCAGGATGATGATCCCATTCAGAATGTCCTTGACGATATTCTGGGCGGCCAGGCCAATGGCGATTCCGACAACTCCCGCGGAGGCCAACAGCGGAGCAAGATTCACCCCCAGGGCATCCAGGAATTGCAGACCGGCTATCATGCCGATTACCGCGATCCCCGTCGCCCGAATGACTCCGGCTACCGTTTTCACCTGCGAGATGCGGTCTGGACTGGCCGCGTGCCGCTCCGCCACGCGCGTCATGTGGGAGGTGATCAGTCTCAGTAATCGACTGAGCAGAAAGGCGATAACCGCAATCACCAACAGGTGAGGCAGCTTCAGGCGGATGAACTCCTGGGTGTCGACGATCCACTCGTCCAGCACCTTGCCCAGGAACCGCCCCTCGGCAAACAAGCCCGTTCTTGCCGCAAGTAAAAAAGGATGCATCCCAAACTCCTCTTTCTAGACTAGACTGTCGGCAGGATCGATAGACCATCCAGGCCACGGAGGATTCATAGCCAACAAGGGAAGAGTCTAAATCGTTCCAGTCGTACCCAGGAGGTTCATCGTGCAGTTCACAAATAGTAGGAATCGCCGAGCCGTTGAGAACCCCATTTCAACAACCCGGCAGCCTCGGAGGCGTACTCCGGCGCTGATACTGGCCTGTCTCGGGGCGACTGCAGCCCTCATCTGCGCCGCACAGAATGGCCAGATGGTCAACCCGGACAAATCGATTCACGATCCGGTGCTGACTACCCCGCCGGACGCCAACGCTCAGATGGAGATGCGCGAACAGCAGACAAAGAAGCAGAACTTCGCCACAGCCAACTCCGAGCGCAAGAAGCAGATCGCGGAAGACAGCGCCAAGCTGCTCAAGTTGGCAGCCGACTTGAAGGCTGAGGTCGACAAGACCAACAAAGATACGCTCTCGCTCAATGTCATTCGCAAGGCAGACGAGATCGAGCGTCTGGCCCACAGCGTTAAGGAGAAGATGAAGCTCACCGTGGGCGGAAGCTGAGCCAGGCGATTCACTCCGGCTGCGCGCTTGCTCGCGTCGAGGCGGGCGCCGCCCTTGCCGCTGCAGAAATCCTGGCGTGCGAGTGTTCAATTCAGGAGGGTTTCATGGTGCTGCGGAAAGGCCAGATCTACGAAAGGACATCGAAAGGAATCGCGCCGGCGAGCCGGCCTTTCAGATTCCACCATGCGGCTCCTTACGTTCTGATGGCCGCAATGGCGCTCCCGGCGAACCTCGCCCTTCCCGGCCAGCAGCAGCCGCCGATGCAACCGCTGCAGCCACGTCTCGCCAGGCCCCCGCTCCTCGGCGGGAACTCCATACCCGATGCCAATGATGTGATGAGGATGCGCGAATTGATGGTCAGGAAGCAGAATTTTGACGCAGCCAACACCGAGCGGAAGAGGCAGATCGACGCCGACAGCGCCGCCGTGCTCAAGCTGGCCGCCGAACTGAAGGCCGAGGTCGACAAGACCTCTAAGGACACGCTTTCCCTCAGCGTGATTCGCAAGGCGGACGAAATCGAGCGCCTGGCCCACAACGTCAAAGAAAAGATGAAGCTCACCGTGGGGTCGAACTGAGGAAGCCCCTGCCACTCTCCTGAGCGAGTTTGTTTTGAGGTGAAACGCCATGCCCGAGCCCAAGTTCGAATCGCCAGGCCGCATGGGAAACCGAAGTCTCAAGACTGCCCGCGAGTTGCTCTTCCTTGCGCTCCTGCTCGCTATGCCAAGTGTTGCTCAGAACGGGTCGCCCCCGGTTTCCAAAAACGGAATGCAGCAGCCGCTTGGCCGGCAATCCTCGGCGGACGACAACATCCCTCCCGCCGATCCCCTCTGGCAGGAGAAACAATTGCGTTTGCTCAATGCCGAGCGCCAGAGAGCATTGGTCGCCGATACCAACAAGTTGCTCAAGCTGGCCCATGAACTGGATGCAGAAATAAGCAGCGCCAATCCCGATTCCCTCACTCCCGATCAACTTCACAAGATCGCGGAAATTGAAAAGCTGGCTCGCAGCGTCAAAGAAAAGATGAGTACCCCCGTGCGCGGAGCGCCCGTGTTTCAAATCGAACCTCCTCCCATGTTGCGATAGCGCCGGTGTCTCGTTTCAGGACACACGCCCCGCTCGAATTGTCACGAATTCGCCGTTGTTCGATTCTGCGAAGGGTTGTTACAATCAGGGTTGGTCTTCCCCGTAATCGACATTCTTGGAGAGTGATAGGAATGGAACTGGCGGCCTCAAGAGCTCGCGAGCCCGAGTCCACTGTCGTCTCAGGTAGCCTGAGCCCGCAACGCATGGTCGAAATCTACCGGCTCATGTATCTCTCCCGCCGCGTCGACGACCGCGAAATCCTGCTCAAGCGCCAACAGAAAATCTTTTTCCAGATCTCCGCCGCCGGCCACGAGGCCCTCCAGGTCGCAGCTGCTTTGGCCCTCCGTCCCGGCTACGACTGGTTCTTCCCCTACTATCGCGATCGCGCGCTCTGCCTGGCCCTCGGCGTCACCCCCGCCGACATGTTGCTGCAGGCCGTAGGCGCTGCCACCGATCCGGCCAGCGGCGGTCGCCAGATGCCTACCCACTGGAGCAGCCGCCAGCTCCACATCGTCAGTACCTCCTCCTCCACCACCACGCAGTTGCTTCATGCCGTCGGATGCGCCGAGGCCGGCCGCTATTTCAGCCGCCATCCCCAAGCCGCCGCACCGGCCGCGGGCGACTACCGCGCCTTCCACGATGTAGAATTCCACGGCGACGAAGTCGTTTTCACCTCGCTCGGTGAGGGCTCAACCTCCCAGGGCGAGTTCTGGGAGGCCCTCAATACCGCCTCCAATCAGAAGCTCCCCGTCATCTTCTGCGTTGAAGACAACGGCTACGCCATCAGTGTTCCGGTCGAGGTGAACACGCCGGGCGGAAACATATCGAGCCTGGTTGCCAACTTCCCCAACTTCTACTTTGCCGAAATAGACGGCACCGATCCCGAGGCCTGCCTGCGCGCCTTTGAGACTGCCGCCGCCCACTGCCGCGCCGGACTCGGGCCAGCCTTTGTCCATGGCCACGTAGTGCGCCCCTATTCGCATGCATTCTCCGACGACGACAAGCACTACCGCTCCGCCGCCGAGCGCGAAGCCGACGCCATGCGCGATCCCCTGGCCAGGATGCAGATGCGTCTTCTGCGCGAAGGCATTCTCACCGACAGCGAGATCAACGCCCTCGAGCAGTCCCTCGACCATGAAGCCGCCGAAGCCGCTGAGCGCGCGCTCGAAGCTCCGCTGCCCAAGGTCGCCGACATCACCCGCCACGTTTACTCCGAGGACCTCGACCCCACCCGCGCCGATTTCGCCACCGAGCAAATTCAGGAGCAGACAGCAGGATCGAGTCTTCCCGGCGGCGGCCATGCCGGCAGCTCCAAGGGAAGCGGTCCGCGCACCATGTCCGATCTCATCAACGCCTGCCTTCACGACGAGATGCGCCGCGATCCCCGCATCGTCGTCTATGGCGAAGACATAGCCGACGCCAGCCGCGCCCACGCCCTCGAAGAAGTCGAAGGCAAGGGCGGCGTCTTCAAGCTCACCGCCGGCCTGCAAACCGAGTTCGGTTCCGAGCGTGTCTTCAACTCCCCGCTCGCCGAAGCCAACATCGTCGGCCGGGCCATCGGCTACGCTGTCCGCGGTATGAAGCCCGTCGTCGAAATTCAGTTCTTCGATTACATCTGGCCCGCCATGCACCAGATTCGCAACGAGCTCTCCTTGATGCGCTGGCGCTCCAATGGCGCCTGGGCCTCGCCTGCGGTCATTCGCGTTCCCATCGGCGGATACCTTACCGGCGGCTCCATCTATCACTCCCAGTCCGGCGAGAGCATCTTCACCCACACTCCCGGCCTGCGCGTCGTCTTCCCCTCCAACGCCCTAGACGCCAACGGACTCCTCCGCACCGCCATCCGCTGCGACGACCCCGTCCTCTTCCTCGAACACAAGCGCCTCTACCGCGAAACCCACGGCCGCTCCCCCTATCCCGGCCCCGACTTCGCCATTCCCTTCGGCAAGGCCAAAATCGTCCGCCCCGGCTCCCACATCACTCTCGTCACCTACGGCGCTCTGGTCATCCGCGCCCTGCAGGCCGCCCAAAAGGCCCAGCTGCTGGGTGTCGACGTTGAAATCCTCGACCTCCGCACCCTGAGTCCCTACGACTGGGAAGCCATCGCCACCAGCGTCCGCAAGACCAGCCGCGTCATCGTGGCCCATGAAGACATGCTCAGTTGGGGCTATGGCGCTGAGATCGCCGCCCGCATCGCCGACGAGCTCTTCGACTCCCTCGACGCCCCCGTCCGCCGCATCGGCGCCATGGACACCTTCGTCGCCTACCAGCCCGTCCTCGAAGACGCCATCCTCCCCCAGCCCGAGACCATCCTCAAAGCCATCCTCGACCTAAAAGCCTATTAGAGCGGTCAGCCGGGAACGAAATACGGCCCAGCGAGCCACGCCCGGAAAGTTGCCGTTGGAGCCTCTTGCAAAACTCCATTGAAAGCGCAATAGGTGTCAGGGCACGACTTCAGTCGTGCCGTAAATAGCCAACTTAGATTCCGGCTTTAGCCGCTGCGCAATTGCAAATAACTGAAAACAAAAACCGCAGAGGCTAAAACCCAACATGATTTTATTGCTCTTCCGGCACGACTGAAGTCGTGCCCTGACACAATCTGTAGCCCGAAGGTAATTTTGCAAGAGGTTCGTTGGAATGAATGCAAAAAAGAGATCGCGAGCGGCGTCAACCTGTGGTATTTTGGCTCGTAGCCCGATGGCAATACGAAAATTCTCGATAAGCAGCACCAAACAACCGCAACGTTTTGCCAGAGCGAGCGGGCAAGGAGAATCTGCTTGAAACTAAGAACGCTTACAGTCCTTTTCGGGGTCGTCCTTGTGGCCGGGCTCCTGCTGGCCGGCGCCGAAGATAAGTACGGAGTTCGCGTCTACGACGGCGCAAAGTACGATGCCGGCGCCTCGACGTTCGTCGCCCAGATGGCGGGAGAAGCCTCCTGTTACCGTACGCCCGACAGCGTCTCCAAGGTCGACAGCTTCTATAGCAAACTGCCCGGCGTCACCGTCGTCAGCACCAGCGCCAAGGGCGGAATGTTCAAGATTGGCGGAGTTACCGTAACCGTCCAGAGTCCCTGGCGAGACATGAAAACCCAGAGCATCAATCAGGACACGCTGATCTCGATCGTCAAGTCCAAGAACTAGAGCGTGTCTCAAAAGCACGCTCGCTGCGCCGAGTGTCACTCCCCCCACCGGCCTCGCCGACCCACGGGTAATGAAACTGTGCCCCATCCATCGGACGTTTTTGTCCGATGGGTGGGAGTCCGCAGAACTCCATCACGACGCCTTGTCCTACTGAACTTGCATTCTTATTTCTTCGTAGTCTCCGGAGGGAGACGGGGGCAACTCCAGCATAAAGCCAACATAATGAACGCGATCCATAATGCTTATCCGCAAATTGCACATTCAAGGTGCGCCGCTCTCCAGAGCGGCTGTACTGGCGGCGTCCCCGCCGCCAGGCGAGTATGCGGGCCAGGAGGCTCGCAAGATAGCCGGCCTGGAGGCGCTGCTTATACACGCGTAAGCACTCAGGCATTGTCCGGCGGAAGCGTCGACTGCCCAGCTTCGAACGGCCACGGCCTCAGCCTTTTTAGTCGTCCACCGGCGAAGCCGACCCGCGATAGATGAAACCGCGAGCGGAACTTCTCCCGTAGGGAGATTGGATAATAGCCCAGGACAAGTCCGCCACGGCGGACGCAGTCCTGGGTCAGCATCCAACAAAAGCCCCCGTCCCGTCGGGACGGTGCGAAATCTGGCAAAGATGCACTTTTCAATAAAATCAACCATTTGCAACCTAGCCGGAGAGCGGTTTCTTTCCAGCTTCGAGCCAAGAGCGACGCTTCGAGAGGCCACGGCTTCAGCCGTGCCGAAAAAATGCCGCAAAGTCGCCGGGCCTTCAGGCCCTGAGGGATGTTTTTCGGCCATCAAATTTCTGAGCCGCGATTCGTCAGAGACAGCTTCCCCCGGAACGACACGCAACCCCAACTGCGTCCGGCTTCCCGAGTTTTCCGCAGCTTCCGTAGCCCGAACGGACGAGTCTTGGAATTCCCAAAAGTGCAAGCCCCCCGCATTCCAGGACCCTGTGGCGTTTCAGGGGATCTATCTCAATATCGGCTCGTAAGCCGCGCTGGATGAGTGAGTTGGCCTGTTGACAAGAGCCGAAGCGGTCATGGCCCGCGCATCGCTATCGAAACTGGGCGGACTGTTGATAATGCCGCGCTATAATGTCGGGCATGACTCTCTCCATGGCTTGGGTGAGAAGCGTCGGGCGGTCCAAAGAACTGGTGATGGCGACGGACAGTCGGTTAAGGTTTGGCTGCGCGTGGGACTGCTGTCCGAAACTAATGATGATGCCCCGGTCAGACGTTGCCGTCGCATTTTCAGGACGCACGGAATCCGCCTACCCATTAATCCTGCAGTTAGCCGGTGCGATCGAACATTATTCTCGGTCTAAATCAAGAGCAATGGACCTTTATGATCTGAAGGGCTACGCCATAAAGATGTTTAATCATCTTCGCGACCTCATTACCGACCTTCCGAAAGGTCAGAAATACGCAGATCCACCGGAAACGCAGTTTATTCTTGGTGGATATTCATGGAGAAAGAAAAGGTTCGTAATCTGGTTGATTCATTTTGATGCCTTTAATAGAAAATTCACCTTCCGCCCTTGTCATTCATGGCCGGGCAGCAAGGGGCAGAAGTTTCTGTGCATGACTGGAGACCATCTAGATGCGGCGAAATCTCTGATAGTAGACAAGCTCAAGAAGAAGGGAAAACTTCCGCATGGCGGATTCGACATGGAGCCATTCGAGGCTTTGAGGGACATGATACGTAGCGGAAAATATCCGGAAATTGGAGGATCTCCCCAAGTTCTCAAGGTGCAGGAACATATGAACTGCACACCGTATTCAGTGTATTGGCCGAATAGGCAAAGCAATACCATAAGCCTACTTGGGCGTCCTCTTTTCGATTACGAGCTTTCCGAAGCAATGATTCTCGATCCGGATTCACTGGAGATATTTGGGCGAGACTCATCCGCCGTCAAAATGGTGCGTCAGCCATAAGGCAGCACAAGATAGGAAACCTGACGGCGAGCTAAACGAACTTGATCCAGTGAGTGACATTGACGAGAAAACCAAAGCACTTACCGAGATCCGATCGGTAACCAAAAGTCGGCTTGTCGCAAGGTCTTTCCCGTGGGCCTGGCATCGCCTCGATCCCGCCACTGGCGCGTCAGCCAGTATCCCCAACATAGAGCAGGGCATCAATAGCCGGATGCAAGCCATTCTTGCGTGGCCCGCAAGGCCCAAAAGCGCTCGAACGGCGCCGCCGGCGCTCTGCACAATCCAACTCAAAAGTAACAAATTCAGAGCAATTCGTAGGCGAAAGTGGTCCGAGATGAGCAGATATCTGTTAATGTGTCCTTACTGGCATTCCACGACCGTATCGAAACAAGACAGTCGTAAGAATGTGAGTGCTTGCTTTCATGCAACAAAGGCCGCGCCTCTTCGGATGCGCACTTCTCTCCGCCGCGGTCCTGTGGAAACCCCCATGGGACTGAGGATGGCGAAGCCTCGCCCAAAAACCGTTCCCTGGGCCTCTGCTGAGTCACGCCGCCCCTCGTTCGTTGCAGAAAATTACCCTCGGCAGGCGCACAATCGAAAGATAAGCAAACATCGCGGTTGACCGCCCGGATGTTTACCAAATAAACAATCCCCCACCTCCACCCCAAATACGTCCTCTCTTCGCCCTTTTTCCAGCCGGAGCTTTCCCGAATTCAGGAAACCGTCCCATCCAACAGCGACCGCGCCTTTTTGACTGTGAAACTGTGAAACCGCACCTAACCTATTCAATCTAAACCTCAATTTCGCTCCGTCCCACAGCTGCACAGTTGGAATGAATCCTGCGAAGCTTTGCCATTCGCAGCGGAAGGAAACCATGACAGCAATCTCGAATCCCGAACGGGGCGGCGCCGGCCAGCGCATCCTGCTCAGCGCCGCGGAGCATTTTGCCAGGCTTGGCTATAACGGCGTCAGCACGCGCGACATCGCTTCCGGCGCGGGCGTGAACGAGGTTACGATCTACCGCCATTTTCCCCGCAAGCGCGACCTCTATCTGGCCGTGCTCGACGCGGAGTTGCAGCAGGTAAAGCTGCGCGGCAATCTGCTGGCTCAAATCGCCGAAGCCACAACCGGGCGCGCCGCGCTTGAGCGGGCCTTCGAGCTGATTGCGGAAACTCTCATGAACAAGCCCGAGCTGCTGCGTCTTTTGCAATTCAGCACCCTCGAACTCGGCGAGGATATCGATCCGCTGCTGCGCAAGCACCTGGGCCAGCTGGTCGAGGTGGTTGCCCACTATCTTGACCCATGGGCCAGGAGTGGAGAGATTCGCGGCGCAAATGCCAAGGCTGTCGTTCTCACCCTGATCGCAATTGCGGTCAGCTACGCCTGCTTGCACCGGCTCTTCTTGAACGGCGCGTCCGGCCCGGATGCGATGTTCAAGGCCTACACCGATCTCTGCGCAATTTCGACCGATCGCACGATTGCAGCCGTCCAGCCTGACCATCGATCGGAGGCAAAGCCCACCACGGACCAGGTTCTTGATTTAACATGAACCTGTTTGACCCAAATTCAGCAAGGCAAGCGGTTCATTCTGCATATACTTCACGCCATTGGTACTCTTTCTCCCGCGGCTGGCGGCCCACCTGAGGTCGTACGCCAGCTTGTTGAAGCCTCCGCCGAAGTCGGCGACACGATCGAGGTCGTTTGCGGAGACAGTCCTGCCGAGACCTTTCTGACATCCATTGCGTGCCCGGTGCATGCTCTCGGGCCGTCTCTGCTGGGTACTTTTGCGTTCTCGCCGCGACTCTGGCGCTGGGTCAACGAGAACGCGCATCGCTTCGACGGAATCGTAATGAACGGCATCTGGACATTCCCCGATCTTGCCGTTCGTGCCGCCGCCCGCCGTGCTCAAGTACCCTACGGTATATTTCCGCATGGCGCACTCGATCCCTGGTTTAACCGTACCTACCCGCTCAAGCACCTGAAGAAGATTCTCTACTGGCCTCTGCAGTATGCCGTGCTGCGCGACGCGCGGGCGGTCTTCTTTACCAGCGAAACGGAGCGAGATCTGGCCAAGACCAGCTTCCGCCCAAACACTTGGAACAGCGTGGTCGTGCCCTTTGGGATCAACGATCCTGAGAAGTCCAGGAAAGAACACCAGGCTGGCCGGGGAAATGGCGCGGAGGCAATCAAGCTGCGCAGAGCAACGCCAGCGGAGCAGATAGAGGCCTTCTACGAAATGCTGCCAGTGCTTCGCGGCAGGTCGTTTCTCCTGTTTCTCGGCCGCCTCCATGAGAAGAAGGGCTGCGACCTGCTCATTCGGGCATTTGCCGGGACGGCAGCCTCTGTACCGAAAACGGACCTCGTCATAGCCGGTCCTGACCACGAGGGACTGAAGTTGAAACTTCAGCGCCTGGCTGAAAAGCTTGGCATTGCCGGCCGCGTGCACTGGCCCGGCATGATTGCCGGCGACATCAAATGGGGTGCGCTGAGAGCCTCCGATGCCTTCGCCTTGCCGTCTCACCAGGAAAACTTCGGAGTCGCCGTGATCGAGTCCCTTGCTGCCGGACGCCCGGTACTGATCAGCGATCAGGTGAACATCTGGCCCGAAATCAAGGCGGACGGCGTGGGCCTGGTCGAGGAAGACACGCTTGAAGGTACCGAGCGCCTACTGCACGGCTGGTTCAACCTGCCAGCCAAGGAACGCGATGCCATGGCCATTCGCGCACGGGCCAGTTTTGTCGGACGCTACACCATGAACCGCACGGCAGTGGCCATCAACCGGCTCTTCTCTCCCAGCGAGCTTGGAACTCAGACAGAGATGGTGAGCCGATGACGCGCGATTGCCGAAATTCCTCGTTTCAGCTGCTGTCTACAGGGTTACATCATCGATTGCCGGGCCCGCTTCATTTATGAAGCGTTTCAACTGATCGAGCCTTTCCCAACGGCAGGGCTTGGCGGCATTTGCGGGGCTGGCCTCGTGCGTCTCTCCATGCAGTGAATCGCTTGCACGATGGACCTTGCATGAGCACTTGAACCGATCAGGCGCTCACCCGCGAATTGTTGCGGGTCAAGGAGAATGAAACAGCTCCGTCGAGCTCACAGCCGCCGGCCTCCAGCGCCTGAAGTCTCATCGAAGCGACGGGTTTCGATGGGGACCCGCCTTCGTGGAGACGCTGATCGCCGCGCTTCCAATCAACAGGCGCAGGCCGGCCGAGCGATTGTACCCATTCTCGGACGCATCAGACGCTGCGTTCCATTTTGGAGGGAGCGAGCATTGCCCCTTTAAAACTAGTGCGTTGACTGCTCACTTATCACTGGTATAGTCGAGGCATCACACTATTCCTCTAGCACGGGACCGGATGGCGAACACAAGGCGAGAAAGCGCATGCCTGCGAGTGGGTTCCCGCAATGGAGTTCCAGCGCATGTTATGTGGCCGGTCCCAAGACTGGAAGTGTACACTGGTCCTGAGTTATGCAGAGCCTTGTACCAAGCGAGGAGGGCGAAGCTTTGCCCAAATTCTCCGCTCAAAAGGACTGGCTCTGGGAGCGTCTCGAGCATGGTTTCAGGGGGCGCCGGTTTGAGCAGGATGTTCGGCTCTGCAATTCAAAGTGCCGGGTGGAAAGACGGCGCCAGCGGTATCACTTGGCATCATGATCCCCTGCCGCTTGGATACGCTTTTCAACCGAAACGCAAGGGCAGGCGCTGTTCAATTGCGCACACCGCCCAAAGCGGGAATTGCAAAACCTCACTGTGTGTGTTCCGCGGGCATTGGCACGACGCTCCCCTTGACTGGCTATGTTGCCGCTAATTAACATCGCCGTATTAACAGATTTGGTCATTCTCGATCCAGCCGGACTGACCGGCATTTGCCGGCATTTGACCTGAACCGGTCTTGAATACTTCATGGCTGAATCCCAGGCTGCGATTGATTGCAAGCTTCAGGCTCACCCAAGTGCTGGAATGGACGCCGAATGCGAGACTTGAAATGGGAATTTGCCCTCCCTGGAGTTTCTGCCGGCAGCCGCAGTCACGACGGCGCAACAGATGGGCCCGCCTATGAGGCCATTCATCCATAGTGCGAAGTCGTATCGATGGGGGACTGTTCGTTGAGGCTGCGCCAGTTTGTGTCGTGTACTTGGCAAGACTCCTGGCATCGCCTCCCAGGTGCTCCAGAACATCGATCGGCCGCATCGAGTCGCTTGTTTTGTGTGAATCTCGCCTGTCATTGCTTCAATTTCGCTGTTTTTCCCAATTCCTCGACATTCAAGAGCCCCGCCTCCTCTCTGGGGCATTGCGAAGAATGAATTCCGTTCGGCCCGAGGCATTTCGCGCGGTTGGCGAAGGGAATGAAGATGAACTGGTTCCAAGTAAATTCAGGAGTGTAAATGTCCCTTGAACCGCAGCCCGAGTCGCAAGCCGGCCAGATAGCTCGTGCCCGGGCGACGATCGTACCCTCCGAAGAACGCCTCTCGCTGATGGACGTCTGGCGCGTCCTGATGAAGCGGGTATTCATCATTCTGGCGGTGACATTGATTTGTCTTGCCGGCGCCGCTATCTATACATTCCGCACCAAGCCGGTCTATGAGAGTGTTTCGCGCATTGAGATCAAACCCAACACCTCGCCCAACGTCGGGCTGCAGAGTCTGGTAGCTGAAGAGGCCGGGGGCAGCGAGTCCGCCAGCGCCTTGCAGACGGAGATCCTTGTCCTTCAGAGCAACTCGGTGATTCTTCAGACCGCACAAAGCCTCGATCTATTGAAGCTGATTCGCAGTGGCGAGCAGAAAGCGAACAAGGCCAGCGAACCTCCGCCCTCCGGCGAGATGACCACAGGCGAGCGCTTGGCCCTGATCGGCATGATCAGGGGCGGCTTGCAGGTTCAGATTGTTCCGGCGACGCAGATGGTCGACATTCGCTATCGCAATAACGATCCGAAGCTTGCCACCGATGTTGTGAACCGGCTGGTCGAAACTTACAAAGACGAAGATCTGCGGTCGAAATTCGACCGCACCATGTATGTGTCGACCTGGCTGCAGAAGCAGCTCGAAGGCCTGAAGCAGGAGGCGGGCGATGCGCAACGCCAACTGGCGGACTATCAGAGGCAGCACAACATCGTGGGAACCGACGAGACCTCGAATCTTACGATGCAAAACCTGGCACAGATCAGCGGAGACGTGGAGACCGCCGAAGCAGACCGGATCATGAAGGAAGCGCGGATGCGGGAGTTCGAATCCCAGGATCCGGACCTCGTGGCGTTGATGGGCGACAATCCCCAACTTGGCAACCTCCGAAACCAACTCACCACGCTCGAAACGGAGCGCGCGGACCTGGCTTCGAAGTTCGGGGAGCACCATCCTAGAATGCAGGAACTCAATGCGCAGATTGACAAGATCGAGGCCAGCATTAACAAGGAAGTCACTCTAGCCAGGCGTCAAGTGCGCGACGAATACACGGGCTCGCTTCGCCTGGAAGAGATGCTTCAGAAGCGGCTGGATGCGCAGAAGGAGGATGCGTACCGCCTGAACGAAGACGAGGCTCAATACGCGATTCTCCTCCACGAAGCGGGATTGACACGCGATCTTTACGACGCTTTGCAGATGCGTTTGAAGGAAGCCAGCGTTACCGCGGGCCTCTCGGCGACCAACATCACGGTCGTCGATCGTGCCCAAATTCCTCTTGCTCCGGTAGCGCCCAGGAAGACCCTGGCCATGTTGATGGGCCTCATCGGCGGGCTGCTGTGCGGCGCTGTTCTCGCGTTCATGGTCGAATCGATCGACGATACGCTGCAGACATCGGAAGAAGTGGAAAGCGTGTCGATGCTGGCATCGCTCGCGACCATTCCGCACATATTGGGCGAGGGCGGAAAGCGCAAGCGCAGAGGCAAAGGCGCGGAAGCTCCGGTTCCCGAAGGCGTCCACGCGCAGCAGCTTATTGCCCTGCACAGTTCCAAATCCCACGCCGCGGAAGCCTATCGAGGGCTGCGCAGTTCTTTGTTGTTGTCCTCGATCGACCGGCCTCCGCGCGTCATTGTCGTAACCAGTGCATTTCCGGGTGAGGGAAAAACGACCACCGCCGTCAACCTCGCGGTCGCATTCGCGCAGCGGGGAGAGCGGGTTCTGCTGGTGGACGCCGACCTTCGCCGCGGCAGCCTCGATCGCGTATTCAAATTGACAGAGAAGAATTTCGGCCTGTCCACCGTGCTTACAAAGCCGGCGGCTCTCAGCGAACTGGCAAGTCCGGTGCCTGAGTTGCCGATGTTAAAGGTTCTGCCTACGGGCCCGCGGCCTCCCAATCCAGCCGAGATGCTTTCCTCCGTTCGCATGGAGGAACAGTTGCATCAATGGTCGCAGGAGTTCGACCGCGTGGTCCTCGACACTGCGCCGGTGCTTGCTGTCAGCGACACGCAGTCCATGGCGGCGCTTGCCGATACGGTCATCCTGGTGGCTCGCGCCGGAATGACTCGCAAACGCGCCTTGCTGCGCGCCCGCGATCTGCTGTGGCGGATCAATGCGCCCATTGCCGGCGTCGTCGTCAACGATGTCGACATGCGACTTGAGAACTTCTACACCTATCGCTACGGCATGTACGGCTACAACTACGGGTATGGATACCGATATGCTCCCAAGGGTTCGGATATCGCCTACGGACTTGAGGACGATGAAAAGGGTGAATAGCATGACAAAAACATTCGCGTTCGCGGCGGTCGTTTCGGCGTTTCTTTTGCTGCAGGCAGGCGCCGGTCTTGGCCAGCAAACCGGCAGCGCCTCGCCGAGTGCGCAGGCATTAACGGTCGGTTCCGGCGATCTGATTGAAATCGCGATGTATGACAACGGAGATCTGTCGGGCCGCTTTCGTGTGGACGAGAAAGGCGACATCACCGTGCCGCTGCTAGGCTTGGTCCATGTCGAGGGCCTGACTGCGGAGCAGGTTGGCACAACCATCGAAAACCGTTACGTGGAAGCCGACATTCTAAAGGCGGGCAAGGCCCACGCCACCGTATTCATCGCCGAATATGCATCCCAGGGTATTTTAGTGAACGGGGAGGTGAAGACCCCCGGTCTGTACCCGGCCCTTGGCATCCGCATGTTCAACGACGTGATGACCGCTGCCGGCGGCGTCTCGGCGGTTGCTTCCTCAAAAGTGATCATCACCCGCAAAAGCGATCCGGACCATCCCATCGCAGTCGACTACAACCCTGAGGCTCTCACCCCTGTTGTACCGCGAGTCCAGATATTCCCCGGTGACACGATTACGGTTCCCAGGGCTGGCATCGTATACGTGCTGGGCAGGGTGAATCGGCCGGGCGGATTCGTCCTGGATGGCCGCAAAGCCCTTACGGTGGAAACAGCAATGGCGCTGGCCGCGGGCAGCGGAGCGGCCGCGGACATGAATCATGCGCATCTGGTGCGCACTCTCGACGATGGCCGAAAGGAAGATATTATTCTCAACGTCAATAAGATCCTCGATGCCAAGGCTCCCGATGTAGCTCTGAAGGATGGGGATATTCTGTTCGTTCCCACCAGCACCGCCAAGCTTGTGATGCAACAGGCCATTTCTTCGGCCCTCAACATCGGCACCAGTGTTGCGGTTTATCGAACCGCATATCAGTAAGGCGCGCAGAGTCCGGTGGGCGGGTCCAGTTTCTCCACCGCGCTCGCGTCGTCGGCCATCGAGACGTCTTTTCCCCCGGATATCCAGCCTGCATTCGGGAGTATTGGCCCATCGTGTTCCGTTCTCGATGTACGGTTGCCGAGTCCGAACTGGCCGCCGGCGATCTTCTCCACTTCGGAACCATCTATGCTCTCGACAAATCGACTGCTGATTCAGGTTGTCGCTCAGCTAAAGCCCGAGCGTTGCGGGGTGAGCGATCATGCAATTCTGTTGGCGCAGGAACTGGAAGCAGCTTTTCAAATTCGCACAGCTTTTGTTGTATTGAACTCCACCGAGCCCTGCAACGTGCCTTATCCGCGCGTCTATTGCGCTCCGTCGCAGTTGCTTGAGGCGTGCGATTCTTTGCGCAAGGGTCAATTTGCGGCGCTGCTCGTCCACTGCAGTGGATACGGCTATTCGAGGGATGGGGCGCCGTTCATTCTTGCCGAGGCGCTGGAGCGCGTACGCAAGAGTTCGCGATTCCCCATTGCGGCGTATTTTCATGAATTGTATGCAACCGGAATGCCGTGGAAATCTGCATTCTGGTACTCGCGGCGCCAGCAGCAGGCGATTCGCAAAATTGCATGGGCATGCGACCTGATTGCAACCAATTCAACTCGCCATTTGCAATGGCTCGAACAGGAAGCGATGCCCGGCGGCGTTCCTGCCGTTCGGCTTTTGCCGATGTTTTCAAATGTTGGGGAGAGCCGGGAGCCGCCCACTCTTTGCGGCAGACGGCCCGCATTGGTTGTCTTTGGTCTTGCGGACACCAGGCGAAAAGCCTATCGCCGGCTGTCATCTCTGGGGAAGCTGTTGCATACCCTTGGCGTCGAGGAGATTGTCGATGTGGGCCCCGAGTTCGATGCCTCCCCGAAACTGGGCGGAATTCCGATAAGACGCATGGGAGTGCTGGCTGCGCCCGAACTCGCCGGCATTCTGTCGCTGTCGATGTTCGGATTTGTGCAGCACGAGCCATTCAGCCTCGCCAAGTCCGGGGTCTTCGCGGCTCTTTGCGCGCTGGGCGTCGTTCCTGTCATTGCGGAACCCTTTTCCGGAGAGGTGGACGGACTGAGGGACGGAGTTCAAGTGGTGAGCCCAAAGACGGCGGGCGTGGCAGCGAATGGCGGGCTGGAACAATGTTCCGTTGCGGCATGGACCTGGTATTCGGGGCATCGGCTTCATATCCATGCAGCGGAATACGCGGCATGGATGGATGGACTGGCCACCGAAGCTGGAACGGAGTTGCGATCGGCTTGGGCAGTCGCGGAAGTGCAGACGGGGCATGAGTATTGTTGAGGAAGAGAGGCTGGCAACTATGGCCGCCCGCGAGGGAAAGCCCGCCATCCTGATGTCGCACCCGACGGGTAATCAGAATGTGCGAAATGCCCTTCGCAGCCTCGTCGAACACCATATGCTCGCCGAGTTCTGGACGACCATTGCATGGAATCCCGAGTCCAGATGGAATCGGGTGCTGCCGTCAAGGCTCCGCGATCGGTTGGCCAGGCGCGCCTTTCCCGATGTCCCCAGAGACCTGGTGAAGAGTGTCCCATGGAGAGAGATCATCCGCCTGGGCGCCAGATCATCGCCTCTACAAGGGCTTCTTTGTTCGGGAGAGCGCGCTTTCTCGGTGATTGGTATGTACCGTCACTTCGATGCACGGGTGGCGCGGCGAGTTCGGGAGATCGGCGCCGATGCTGTTTATGCCTATGAAGGCGGGGCGCGGCAGACATTCCTTCAGGCCAAGAGACAAGGCATCAGGACTTTGTATGACCTCACCAGCGGGTACTGGTACTGGGAACGCGATCTTCTGCGCGCGGAGCAAGCGCGAAATCCGCACATGGCATCGGTCATTCCCAAGCTGTCCGATTCCGATGAACACATGTGCGAGAAGGACGAAGAACTGGCGCTTGCCGACTTCGTTGTTGTTGCCAGTCAGCATGTGCGCAGAACGCTGGCGGGAGTGGTTCCTGAGGAAAGAATACTGGTTGTGCCGTATGGCGCGCCGTCCGTCCGCGCTCGGACCGGAAGTCGAACCGAAGCTCACAGTCCGCTGCGCGTTTTGTTTGCGGGCGCACTTCATCAGCGGAAAGGGATCGGCTATCTTCTCAGCGCCATGGATATGCTTGGGCCGGATGTCGATCTAACGATGATCGGGCAGCGCTTCGCCCCCAATGAAGTCGTTGACAGCGCGTGCCGGCGCTGGAGATGGTTGGAGACGATTCCCCATGAGCAGGTGTTGGAAGTCATGATGCAGTCGGACGTGCTTGTGCTTCCCTCGCTCAGCGAAGCATTCGGTCTCGTAGTTACTGAAGCGCTTGCCTGCGGACTCCCGGTCATCGTCACCCCGAACGTGGGCGCCAGCGATTTGATTCGCGATGGACAGGAGGGTTTTGTCGTCCCTGTGTGCTCGGCTGAAGCCATTGCCGACCGGCTGAATCTGCTGAACCGGGATCGGGAGTTGTTGGCGGACATGTCGCGCCAGGCGCACGCAACCGCGGAAGCGCACTCTTGGAAGAGTTATCGCGATCATTGGGCTGAAGCTGTGAGGGCCGCATCATGGCAGTGAGGGAATCGAGACCCCTGATCGTTCGGCCGCCTCGGATGCCGCTTCTGAAGAAGCTTTTCTGGGCGTACTTCCTGCTTCTGGTTTTTGAAGGCGCGTTGCGCAAGTGGATTGTGCCGCAACTCTCAGGGCCGCTGCTGATCGTTCGTGATCCGATCGGACTACTCATCATCTGGGAGGCATATCGCACTCACAAGTGGCCCAAGGAATGGTCCGCTGTGGTTGGAATTCTAACTGCCGCGGTATTGGCGCTGTGCCTGCTGCAGTTGGTCGTTCTAGATATTCCATGGTTCATTCCCCTGTATGGCTTGCGCTCCTACCTGCTTCCGTTTCCGGTTGCGTTTATCATGGGAACGAACCTCGACGAGGGAGATCTGCGCAAATTCGGCAACTGCACCCTATGGCTTCTTTTGCCCCTGACGGCATTGGAGATCGCGCAGTACCTGGCGCCGTCCACTTCGTTCTTGAACGTTGGCGCATACAGAGGCACCGAGCAACTCAACTATGCGCTTGGCCACGTTAGAGCTTCCGCCACATTTAGCTATGTTGTGGGCCCAATGTCTTATGTGCCCTTGGCAGCGGCATTCATTTTCTATGGCATGGCGAACTCCACATTCGCAAAGAAATGGCTGCTGTCGGCCGCCGCCGCCGCTTTGGTCCTCTCGATTCCAATCATTGGCAGTCGAACCCTGGTATTCCTCCTGGCATCGATCATTGCCTGCCTGGGATTAGCCGCTTTCTTTGGTGTATCCCAGTTTGTAAAATCACTGCAAATGATTGCGGTTCTGTTGGTGGTGTCGGCTCTGGTTGCGCGTCTGCCAGTCTTCTCCGATGCCACCGGTACTCTCGTGGAGCGGTTCTCCCAAGCCTCGTCGGCTGAAGGGAGCACCGAAAACTCGATCCTGTTGCGTATCGTTCACCCGATAATCGGAACGTTTGAAGATAGCGTTGGCAGGAACAACTGGCTCGGCGTCGGAGTGGGTTACGGCGCCAATGCGGTTTCGACCCTCCTCACCGGCAGGCAGGTCTTTGTCACCGGCGAGGACGAATTTTCTCGCGTCATCAACGAATTCGGAGCGCCCGCGGGGATCGCATTCATGCTGTTTCGCGGTCTGCTGGCAGTCATGATTCTCTCCAAAGCGCTCGCCCGCGTGCGCGAGCACCAACCGCTACCGTGGCTCCTGGTTCCGTTGATGTTTTGGACTTTGGTTTTTGGCGTACTCGAGCAGCCGACCGAACAGGGGTTTATGGTGATGAGTGTCGCCTTCTCCCTGGCGGCATTGCGTCTGGCGCCCACTCCGATTGAATCCTCGCAGGCCATGGACCAGCCATGGCGGCAAAGCAAGGTTGGCCTGCGTACAAGATGAGGCCCGCGGCCATCGGCGGTTATCCTTGCGCTGCTATGGCTCGGGCAACAAAGGCTCAACCGAAGCCCACAACGCATCCGTCATCGGTCCACATTCCTTCTTGCCTGTACAAAAGGCCCACTCACCCAGCTGCCTCATGCGAAAAGAACCCGCTTGAAGTCGGACCTAATCTATGAAACACGGTCTGCACAAGGAGATTCAAACCTTGGATTCCATGGCTGAAAAACAACAAACCATAGCTTCCGCGCCGGCTTCCCTGCGCTCTGAAATCCTGCTTGTCCTTGGCTTGGTTCTTTCGGTATTTCTACTAACCTCCGCCGGTTTCGATGCGTCGGAGGGCACCTACGATTACCGGATCGCCCACTTGATTTTGACGCAAGGCGCACTGGGCTTTGCAACGCCCGCGGAAGGAATGTTCGAGGACGGTGGATGCACCTATCTTGCTCCCAATGGCCGCACCTATGCATACCATGAATTTGGGAACGCGCTTTTCCTTCTTCCCGCCGCCGCGGTCAACATTGTATTGGAAAAAGCCCTGACAAATCACCTCGACCAGCGCAGGATGGGCTTCGTCACCGGCTTCACCGCGAGTTTGATGCCGGTTATCTACTGTGCGTTGACGATTGTACTGTTTTACGCGATGCTGCGAATAAGTTTTCGTAAGTCCATTGCGACAGCTCTCACAGCTTCAATGGCCCTTGCATTCTGCACATTCGTATGGACCTATTCGCGAAACCTATACGACGGCGTCTTGTGCATGTGCATATTGACTGGCGCAATTCTTTCCCTGTTGCAATTCAGAAGGACCATGAAGTTGAAGTTTTTTCTGATCGCAATGGCTTTGGGCGGACTTGGCGTCGTTACCCGGCTAACTATGGCGCTGGTTTTGCCAGCCTTTCTGGTCTACTTGACGATGGTCTTCTGGAAAGATCGCAAGCGGCTGATCCAGCTTGTATTGATAGGTATTACTGTATTGATTCCATTTGCCGCCTGGCAAACGTATTACAACCATCTGCGGACTGGGCACTGGCTGATCGCGCCGGTGATGTCGGATCAATATGCTTCTACCAGCGGCTTGACCGGCGATCCGGTGTCCGGAATGATTGGGCTGCTGTTCATGCCCGGGAAGAGCATATTCCTGTTTATCCCGCTCGCCCTCTTATCAATCATTTGCTTTCGCCGTTTTATGACGAGTTACCCAATGGAGGCCACTCTTGCGGCTCTTCTTTCCGGAATGTGGCTGCTTATTCACGCGAAACTTGCGGCTGACTGGTACGGCGCCTGGGGATGGGGGCCTAGACACTTTATAACCATTGCACCGGTTCTGGCACTGCCCGCGTGCGTCTGCTGGGAATGGATGAAAGAAAGCTGGTGGCGGCGCATCTTGCTCGTTGGCGCGCTCACATGGGGCGCGGTTCTTACTGTTTCCTCGATTATTGGCAACTGGCACTTTCGCATGGCGCTCGGTGACGCGGAGGGCAGGCATGACGCGATGCTTTGGTCGCTAAGCGACGGGCAACCGATTGATATGATCAAAGGTGCGCTTTCAAACCTTCGTAACATAGCTTTGCACCTTCCCGGCCCCTATCTGAATACCTACTCTCCCATCAATCGCTATGCTTCGAATACGGTCAATGTCTGGATTAATTCGGCGGCGTACGCGGGTGTTCCGAAGCTTCTGCTCGGAGCCGTTACCCTGGCGTTGCTGGCGATCGCGTCCTACTGCCTGATCGCTCTGCTGAGGATTATTCGCAAGAGCCCCGAGATGGAGTTGCTATCACCGCATGAGGCATGAGCAAGACGTAACTCGCGGCCCGTGTTCGGAGCGTTAGCGCGTGTTCTTGTTCAAAGGCTCTCATTGGTTGTTTCAAGAGTGTTATGACCTTCCAGATGTTAATCAAGCCAGATCAATGAACCGGGTTTCAGAGACGAGCCGACATGAGTACCGCGGAAGCCAGTAATTCTCAAAGACCGGCCATTCCGTGGTCTTCCGCTTCATCGGCTCCGCTTGCTGTTGCCCTTCTCTACAATCAAAATGGAATGGCCAGTTGGTGCTGGGAAGCGGCGCATGCGCTCCAAGAGCTGGGACGAAATGTGCTGCTTATTGCGGCTCTGGATGTTCCGCTTCCAGGTACTCCAGAAGTTGAAGTAGTGCGCATCGATGTCGCAGGCGGATGCGCTCTGCGGCGAATTGGAATTGGCAAGACATTGTCTGCGGCGGCTAATCTCCTCGCGGCGGGCCCCGATGGGTTGCTGCGGCGGATTCACGCGGACCTCGCGGCTCGCGGCGTTCAGCCAGCTGGCTACATCCTCAATCAATCGACCCTCGTAGATCGGAGCGTTGCTTGTCCACAGTTTGTGGCTGCCTGGGCCTATCCAGTCGATCTGCTTGCCTATCTTCGCAAGATTCCGTTGATGGTCACAGACAAGGGATTGAAATCGATTATGCGAACGGTTCTGTCGTCAACCGGTTGGTGGAGGAGGGATTGGCGCGCGTACCGAGCGGCCGATCGCACGCTTCCCGTGACTCGAGTCCTGCTCCAAAGTCTTCGCCGCCGATCTGTCTGCTGCGATCTGGTTTACCCCGGAACCTGTGTTAGCCCCGTTTCGGATCGGGCCAGCGACGGAATCAGGCTGCTGATGGCCGCTGCCAGTCTAGGCGATTCGCGCAAGAGGGTCGTATGGATGCTCGAAGCCATGAAGGAGATGCGCCCGCCATCAGGCGTGGTCCTGCAACTGGCTGGTGAACCGGATGACGCGGTGCGGCGCGCGGCCGCCGGAATTCGCTTGCCAGTAGAGTTCCTCGGCCATCTCAAGCGGCAGGAACTTCAGTTCGTCATGCAGAATGCTGATATCTTCTGTTTCGGATCGATTCTTGACGACTGGGGCTATGTTTTGGTGGAAGCGATGGCCAATGGCCTGGCGCCTGTTGCTCCCGCTATCAGCCCGTTCGACGAGATACTGGATGGGGTTGGCTCCTGCTACAACCAACATAGCCCGGGCGATTTCGTTCGAGTGCTGTGTTCGGTGATTTCGAGTGACCTTTTCCATGAAAGACGCCAAGCCAGAGACCGGGCACAAGCCTGTTTCTCACGCCAGGCATTTGGCCGGTCGATTCTGGCTTCAATCGAATCCGTAACCCCCGCTGATGCGGCAACAACGAGCGGTGTAAAATCAGGAGTTGGAAGGCTGGCCGATGAAGGTTTTGATTCTAAGTATTAATTATTGGCCGGAAGTGACCGGGATCGGCGCTTTTACAACCTGTCGCGCTGAATATCTCGCCGCCGTTGGTCACGATGTCGAAGTATGCACTACATTTCCGTATTATCCGGAATGGAAGGTTCCGCAAGGTTATGCCGGCAAGTTCACATTGCGCGAAATGCGCAATGGAGTTCGAGTTTCTCGCAGCTATGCCTATATTCCGAGCTCCGCTACATCTCTAAAGCGCGTTCTGCACGAGGCTTCGTTTATAGTTTCTTCGATGATCGGCGCATTTCTCCATAAGCGGCCGGATCTGCTGCTGGTTGTTTCTCCGCCCCTGGGTCTCGCCGTCCCCGCCATTGTGTTGAGCCGCCTGTGGCGAGTTCCTTATATCTTCGATGTGGAAGATCTGCAACCGGACTCAGCGGCGGAACTCAACATGCTTCCATCGTGGGCGCTGACGTTTCTATACAAGGTCGAGAGAGCGGCGTATCGCAATGCCGCGCTGGTCACCACTTTGACCAACGGGATGCGGAACCGGATTATTGGCAAGGGTGTACCGGCAGAAAGGGTTGAACTGCTTGAGGCGCGCGTCGATGACTCCTTGTTCAACATCGGAGCAAAGGAGGGAAGCGCTTTCAGGGAGCGTTACGGCCTGCAAAACAAGTTCCTCGTCACGCACAGCGGCAATATGGGCGTCAAGCAGGGACTGGACGTCATCGTGGATGCCGCGCTCCTGAATAAATCGGATGATTCGGTGCATTTTCTGCTCGTCGGGGATGGCGCCGTCTGCGACAGAATCAGGCAGCGGGTGGCTGAACTTGAATTGAACAATGTGAGCTTTCTGCCGCTGTTGGAAGCGGAGGATTTTCGCGGTCTGTTGGCGGCGAGTGACATTTGTCTGCTGACACAGCAGAAGTCGGTCTCCGAAATCGCCTTCCCGTCGAAGATCGTGACCTATCTTGCTGCCGGGCGTCCAGTGATTGCCTCGGTCAATCCTAGCTGCGAAGTTGCGCAAACCCTTCGCGAATCGGGAGCGGGCAGAATCGTTGCACCCGAAGACGGTGCGGCGCTGCTCGAGGCAATTCAAGAATTTCAAGGTGCGGATCTGCGCGAGTACGGTCAAAATGCGCAGGAGTACGCAAACCGCAGGTGGTCATCCGCCCGTGTTCTGGGGCATCTGGAACGAAGCCTGCTATCGGTCGTCACATCTGCTGCGAGTTCTTTGCCAGAGGAAGGGGCGATTCGATGAACTCCGAAAAGAGGGCGAAGTCTCTCTTGATTCTGCTGGGAATCGTCGCATGCTCGATTTGCGTCCCGGCCGTGCAAGGCCAGCAGGCTACAAGCTCGGCCCGATTCGGCCAAAGACCGCCCGGCGCCGGTTCAACTGTAGGCGCAACCGCTCCAATCGGGGGCCAGGGGGCGGGCGGAGGTTCCTCGTGGGGCGCGGGAAGAGGGAGTTTCGGGTCGGGTGTCCAGCCGGGCGGCGTCTGGCGCGACGATGGACCGAGACTCGGTGCTGCCGCCGGCGGCGCTCGCAGTTCGACTGAAGGCCACCGTTCTGCAACCAGCGCCCTTCCATCCAGCAGCGGTACTCCATCAGGATCTTTCCCTTCAACGCCGAGCAGCTTTCACGGGAACGCCGGGTCTGGCGCGGCACGTTCCTTCCATTCGGCCTCGGGGCACCCTTCTGGAGCCTCTATCATTCACCGCGGAATCTCGTCCGGAGCCAAAGGAAGGAGTCATGCGGCTCCCGGATCGAAGTGGCGGGTCGCTTCGTTAGACAGGGGTTGGGCGAGACAGGGAACTCGCCGATCCTCAGGCGTTACAACCTCCGTGCCAAAGCAATCAGTTACCGGCAATTCCCACTTGGACCTTGGACTGGATACAGGTTTGTCTACTAAAGATGTTGGGCGCCAGTCGCCGTAGGTCGTCGGACCACGGTCTATTTACTTTTTGCGACAAGCGCGAAATCCACTTCCACCACGCTCCAGGCAGATTCGCCTAACCTCATCTTTGCCTCGCGTTCGCAGGTACAGATATTCGTCCGCAGGTTGGACCGAGCGGCGACACTGAGCCGAGCCATCCGGGCATAGCTGTTCCGGAAGCGCGCGATCCTCGCACCCGGAAGTCGAGATAGGCGGCTTCGACCATCTTTTGATCTCGATTTGGAATCCACTTATGACCTTGCCGACCGTTGCTATTATCATCCCCACCCGGAACCGGCCTGAGTCGCTTAAGCGGTGCCTGAGTCGGATCATTCCCGATGTTGGCGCTCACTCGAGTTGTTCGATCATAGTAAGCGATGATGGAGATTGGTCAACAACCAGCGAGGCGCTCGATGGGGACATGGCGAGCGTGCAGGTTGTCCAGGGACCGCGCCGAGGCCCGTCAGCCAACCGAAACTGTGGAGCGGCACATGTCACAGCGGAGCTTCTCGTTTTTCTCGACGACGACTGCATCCCGGATCGGAATCTGATTGCGATCTATCGGGATGCCGCCATGAGAAATCCGGGAGTCGGCGTATTTGAAGGACGAATCAGCGCGACGGGCGAGGCGGGCAGCTTCGCCGATGCAATTCCGGCAAATGAAACCGGCGGCTATCTCTGGTCCTGCAACTTTGCCATCCGGCGAGAACTGTTTGAGAAGATCGATGGATTCGACGAAAGATACCCGTTCGCCGCAATGGAAGATGTCGACCTTCACCTCCGCGTGAAGAGGCACTCCGAGGTTCTTTTTCTGCCGAATGCGAGGGTCTGGCACGAACCCGAACTGAGGCTTGGATGGCGGATTGTGAAGCACCACTCGCTTTCAGTCTTGCTCTTTTTGCATCTGCACGGCCCAAAAGCGGTGGGCAAGGGATCGGCATATTTTATTCGCATGGCTGCGCGCATTCTGGTTCAAAGAGGGGCTCAACAGCTTCGCGTGGGGATGATCAAGAATCCAGAGCAGTTGCTTTTTCAGGTCTGGGCCAATCTTGAATTGGCGCTGATGGTATTCTTCTGGCGCTTTCACGCCTCCCTGGCAAGATGGTTTTATCCGCCATGCTGTTCCGGTTGTGAGTCCATTCATGTCTCCATCGCCAGCCCCGCTCGTGCCGCGATCTCCCAGCAGAAAGGAACCGATGGCCGCTGACGAGCATGAAACGCCGCCGCCGCAATCCGTCGGGGCGTCGTCCCCTTCCAGAGATCCTGCTCGGGGCAGATATCAGCGGATGGAGCGCTTTCAAGTGCCTCCCGGCTTTCGCGGTCGATCGAAGGCGATGGTGCAGTTGTGGTGGCTGGTGCAGGCCACACTGTTCGCCATGTCGCCGCAAGTGATGTATGGCTGGCGCGCGTGGCTGCTGAGACGTTTCGGCGCCCACGTCGGCAGGGGCGCCATCATTCGCCCGTCGGTCAAGATCCCCTATCCGTGGAAGCTGACTATCGGCGCTCATTGTCACATCGGCGACGAGGTGCAGTTATACACCTACGGAGAGATCGAGATCGGAGATTGTGCGGTCGTATCCCAGCGTTCTTACATCTGCGCGGGATCTCATGACTACACGAGCCCGGCCTTTGACATCTTTGCCAAGAAGATTGTGATCGGATCGGAAGCGTGGCTGGCAACGGATGTATTCGTCGCTCCCGGAGTCACAATCGGACCTGGCGCTGTCGTAGGGGCGCGGAGTTCGGTGTTCCACGATGTGCCGCCTGCAGCCATTGCTGTGGGAACGCCTGCGCGAGTCGTTGGTGAACGCAAGATGCGTGACGGATCCGATTCGGCTTACGACGACAGAGGATAGATCGACCATCATGATCCACCACTCCAGTTCCAGGCGCGTGCTTGTGGCGCACAACGCGATGCGGGGTCACTGGGGCGGCATGGCGCGCTTGATGGAATCCATCCACACCGAGCTTGAAGCTTTCGGATGGAAAACGGATTACTTTACCGCAGACGATTTGCCCGCGGCGGGCGGC
>Ga0224559_1000451_pt1 | contig 27627 bp, 21 predicted proteins | sample 714S33034metaG_FD_180676 | JGI IMG/M metagenome (GOLD analysis project Ga0224559, IMG submission 180676) | Peat soil microbial communities from Stordalen Mire, Sweden - 717 S3 30-34 | ecosystem: Environmental > Terrestrial > Soil > Wetlands > Peat | place: Sweden: Norrbotten County, Stordalen... | reverse complement strand
AAATCAATGAAGTTTGGGGGTATAAAACAAGTCACACACCAAAAATAAACGCAAAAAACATGGGAACATATACTCAAATTGAGGTTAAGCCAACAGATTTACAAAACGTGTTTGATTACCAGGTGATGATTCCTGCTAATATGCTTAACATATCATCCCAGAGAGAATCTCTGGATGCAGAGCGTGCATAAGTACAAAAAAAATGTTGTAGCGTCAGCTTAGTAAATCCCAATGAGAGTGATATCAGTAGGATTTACTAAGCTGTCCCTTGTTAGACTATATCGAAGGCGGTTAAGAATTTCCCAATCTCTCAGGTGAGAACGTAATTACTCATGCAAAAAATAGTTTTGAGAGAGATTTCGATATTCAAAGGGAGAAAAAGTTGCAAAGGAACGAACAAATCCAAAAAAATTAGTATTTTCCAAGTGACATATACGGAAGAATTTTGAAAAAGATTCACTGCTGAGCAGAAAACCATGGGAACTTAGGTAATTTTTGTAACACATCCAATTAATTCACCTGTATCACGATCTTCACTGAAGATAACGCTTCCTATAATGTTATCTTGATACTAAGCTAAAAAACTTATAATATCATGTATCTGGAGGCCTAGAAAAGCTTTTGTGATCCCACATCAAGCTATAGATATAGCAAGGCATATGTAATTCCTAATCAAAATATGAACAAATGGTAAAAAATAATACATCCGATGAAAAACCTGACACGTTAACAGCTGCAGTATACACCATAAGTTTTGTACTTTGTGGATACATTATTATAAGAGTCATTCTATTATTCGGATCCCTTACAAACATATAAAAACATTTTTAGAAATATCTAGTTATTATTTTATCGAATTTTAATCATAATTAATACATACTTTTTGTATCAAAAACTGGCAAGATAGAATATACATGGGCTATTATGGTCGATGATGATGAGTATAAATTAATAATTGTTTCGGCAACGATATAGATTGCTGACTGCTAACTAATCTAATCATGGACTAATCTATCATAGATCTCATGTCAACAATCATTTCACCATTTTCAATGGGTTCGTTTTTTCTAATTTTCGTGCTTTGCTCTACCGAAATTCTGTATGATGACTGAATAAAATATTATTGACATAGCTTAAATTCGTTAACTGAAAAATTTATTGATGCTGTTTATGAAAATGTAGCTCCTGCAAGATTTGGGCTTGGATCTGGATCTTTTGCTGGAGCTGCAGGTGCTGAAGCTTGCATCGTGTATGGCATTCCTATGTATGATGGACAACTCCAATTACCGTTCACCCATAACACATCCAGTACCATAATAACCCCAGTAGGGATAACCTCCCCAACCCCAGCCACCACGACCACCACCGTGTGCACTAGCTGCAACTGTTGTCGCCGATAATACAAAAAGTACTGTCAGCAAAATGATCAGTATCTTTTTTGGTCTACTAAGTTTTTGTTTCAACATTCAATTCATTCCTTTCTTATTAGGCTTGATACAATCTTAATCCGGCTATAGAACAATTTGTTGAGATCGGAGTTTATTTAAATTATCATACGGCTGTAGGATTTACCTGTATTTAAGACTTTTCTTTAATTTAATAGCATTTTATGCCATTAAAGTTAAAAAATATACTATTTATTATCAGATATTGACTCAAAATATAATGCTTCTCTTGGACCTATATAAGATGGGAATAAATCGTTACTTATGAATAAAATTAAAATTCATCCAAAAAAGTAATATAAATTTAGACATCTGTGATACTCAACAATCTGGATTTATAAGAACATTCTATCATTTACAAAGTTGAACTAATACCCAGTCAGAATAAATATCTCAGCTTAGAACTATAGGAAATGAGTTGGAGGAAGAGAAAAAATGCACATTCCAGATGGATATTTAGGGCCGCATACATATATTGCGTTTTGGATCATCATGATCCCGATATGGTATTATGCAGGACAGAAGTTGACCACGGAGCTCAGGTCCAAACAGGTACCATTGCTAGCACTATCAGCTGCGTTTTCGTTTGTAATAATGATGTTCAATATACCTGTTCCAGGTGGCAGCTCAGGCCATGCCGTGGGAGCTGGAATTATTGCCATAATCATAGGTCCATGGGCAGCAATTATAGCTATATCTGTAACTTTAGTATTGCAAGCAATGATTTTTGGTGATGGTGGAATAACAGCCATAGCCACTAACTGCTTCAATATGGGAGTTGTAGTATCCTTTGTTGCTTATTACACTTATAAGTTGATTAGTGGAAATTCAGCGATTACATCCTCTGCAAGAATTATTGCTGCAGCTATTGCTGGCTGGCTTTCTCTGACCTTAGCAGCGTTGTGTGCTGGCTTTGAATTGGGGATACAGCCAATTTTGGAGCACACGGCTGAAGGAGTCCCACTTTATATGCCATATCCTTTGAGCGTAACTGTTCCTGCCATGGTACTTGAACACGCTTTAGCATTCAGCATTCTTGAGGCAGTGATTACCGCAATTATTTTTGCCTATATCCAGAGAACAGATACATCTGTATTTTATGGAGAGAAATCGAAAGTCGAGATGAACAAAATCAAACGGGAAGTCATAGCCTGAGGTGAAAATATGGATAAGTTGACAGAAACTTAGCGATTGGTCTGGTATTACTGATAATTATTGCGCCTATAGGTCTGATTGCATCAGGCACTGCATATGGCGATGGGCACCAGATGAGCTTAAAGATAGGATTGGGTATGTGCCACATGGGTTGGAAGAGCTCTCTGACTTATGGCATGCACCAATGAAGGATATATAACATCCCCAATGGCCCTTCTTTCCAGGATTCGAAGCTCGTATCTTCTGCAGGATATGTTCTGTCTGCAGTAATCGGTATAATAGTTAGTGGCAGTCTTTTGTATTTCATTGGAAAGAAAGCGACTAAAAACTAAAAAATCTAGTGCATTTTGGATTATCATGATCCAAATTTGAATTTTTTAAGAATGGATATGTGAATTTATGGGTTTAAATGGCTCAATTACTTGATTTAGTGTATGGATTTGCTGCATGCACAAATATCGGATATATAATAAGAGAATGGGCTTGATATTGCACCACTTTGAAAAAGAGTAGATTGGAAGGACGGAGTGATAAAACCCTTCCATAACTCTTGGTATTTTGTTTTAGAAATCTGAAACTTACACCTGCCTGCACTTATAGATAAGGAATTCAACTACCACATATTTGATTAATGATTTCAGATTTTTTCGTTTTTCGATATCTTTTAGATAGACATATAAATGTATAACAGCTTCATATTTAATATTTTTCTTTAATTTTCTCATATTTTGTGTTATTAGACTTAAAATTTAGATTACTTATCCTAAAATAAGTCAACGATTAATTCAATTTACTTTAGTTCAGAAGTTATTATTCATTATATATTATAAGATATTAACTAAATATATTCCAATTTATAGGTAGTTAGTCATTGAATTCCTTGGAACGTGAGTTATGATTATCCACCTATTTGTACCCATTTATTTTTTCAAACTAGACTACCTATACGTATAAAAATGTTTACCAGTGATTTGCCGATTGGGAGTAAATGGAAAAATAACAGCCTTATAAAATAATGCAAAGTGAAAACAAGTTTGGAGTGTATACAAATATGGAGAAACAAAAATTTGACAGAATGAAAACAATACTTGGCATTCTGATTTTAATCTTTTTAGTAGTGCCATTGATAACTGTGTCAGCGAGCGCACAGAACTTAAATACTAGTTCTGTTGGATCACCAGTGGTAGGACCGTTTGGATATTACCCCCCGCCCCCTATGGCGATAGCGGGGATAGTGAGGTAGTCTGCGGACCTTATGGATGCTACTGGAACGAGGCCACAGCATACCTTCCGAAGCTTGTCCTAGCGAGGAAGCTTGGTAAAAAAAATAGTTGTTTCGACGACGATATAGATTGTGGACTAATTAAATAGTAAAAATGACACCATAATTAATAGTTGGTTGAAATGGTTTACTGAAAATTAAATATGTATGCATTTTTCTATACTTTTCAGTTTATGAATGTAAGTACTAGTGAATAAAATTTTAATGGAGAGTTTACGTTAAGGACATAGGTAGGTTTTACATTAAAACTTCTGCATCAATGGGGAAATAAGAAACAGAATATTTGTCAGTAAAACTATTAACTTTCCATCAATTTTAACTAAGGACAAAATAATAAGTACTACGGAAGACTCAAAATAGAAATAGGACAATATCGATTAACCATAAGGAATGTCATTATTGCCCTGGAAATTAGGTGACCAACCCTTTTAAATTATACATGGAGACTACAACTATCAACATGAAATTAACAACAATATAAAATTGTGTTAGTAGTTAGTAGGATAATCAACCCGTTACTTTAAAAATTATTTTTCCCAAACGGTTTAACTCGTTCTGCTAACAGAGTGAGCAATCCCTGTTTTTCATTGGGAAGATACACTACCAGATCTATATAACTATTTTTTTCTTGTTTTTCTATTTACGATGGGAGTTTTGGCTAATTAGTTCCAGATGTTCCATGAGCTCCATATGCTCTATAAGTTCCATGAGTAATAGACCACCAATGTTTTCTTTATTACTGAAGGCATTTATGAAATTCATAGATTTTATCACAAAAACTATGCATCAAATAGTCTCAAAATAGATTCCGTTTAGTTGGACCCGCTCAGCTGTAGTAAGATAAACTACACTCTCACAAATATTACAGCAGTGATCGGCAATTTTTTCAATATACCGAATCAGAAAAAGTAAATATGTGGTTTTGGAAATGATGCTCGTATCTTTTGCCATCATTTCTATTAATTCAACCCAGATTACGTAAAAGAGCTTGTCTACATCATCATCTCTAGCTGCCGTCGCTTTTGCGAGTTCAGTGTCTTGATTCTCAAAAGCCTTCAGGGAATTCTCAAGCATAGATGTTGCAATGTCTGACATTTTTTCAATAGCCATAAGAGATCTTACATACTCACCTTCGATTTTTCCAGGAATTTTAGCAATATTAATCGATAGTTCACTAATCCTCTTGAGCTCTGCTGAAATCTTGAGAGCAGATATAACAAGCCGAAGATCGCTGGCTATAGGCTGTTGAAGTGCAAGCAGATCCGAAATAGAAACCTCAATTCCTTCCTCATATTTATCCATTTTTGCCGCAAGGATAAGCACTCTTTTAGCGACCTTGATATCCAGATCTATAAATGCATCTATCGAATCGCAGAAGATAAGTTCAACCATCTTTCCAAATGAAATTACTGATTCCTTGAGTACATTCAACTGCCTTATATATTGTTCTCGAACCATAACTCAATCACCCAAATCTACAGGCAACGTAAATCACTTAGGGATGGTCAAAACGGTTATATTAATTTTCGAAAAATAATTAACTCTGAAATCGAATTTAAATAATTTATATCAATTGCTGTAAATCTTCAGTGATTAATTGGAGTAATTTATAACAAAATCATCTTTCATTCCGAGAAGTGGAGTGTTAGCCTCACGATATCTCGTTGACTGACTACTCCAACTATTTTATTGTCATTATCCGTCACAGGAAGTGATCTGAAGCCATATCTAGAGAACATCTTCGTGGCTTCTCCAATACTACTCTCTTTATCCAGGGTTATGACATTCTTATTCATGATATCCTTCAAAAGTGCCTGATTATCCGCCTGAAGAAGCTCCTTTACATCAATCACACCTAATAGCTGATTATCCTTGTCGGTTACGTGGATATACATTATTTCATCTTTGCCCTTTGCTCTTTTGGGGTATGCATTCTCCACAGTCTCTACTGTTTCATCAGGCTGAGCTTTTAGATATCTCTCAGTTATGAGGTTGAGTATCGTATCCTGTCGCTTCTCAAGTATAGATTTTATCTTATTGAGATTTTCTTCCTTCATTAGCTCCATTATCGCTTCTTGATCCTCCAAAGTCAGCACAGATAGTACATCAGCTGCCTGGCCCGGAGTCATCATATCGATCAAGTCTGCAACCTTGTCCTTCTTCAGAGAGGAGATAATCTCCCTTTGCATATTCGGATTAATTTCCTCTAAGGTATCAGATGCATGCTCTTCTTCGAGCTGATTGATAACGGTCAGTCTCTGCTCGTGATCCAGATCCTCCAAAATTTCCACAATATCCACAGGTGGAAGATCATTCAGTTTCTCTTTCAGTATATTTAACTTTACATCTCCCTTAAAGCTTCCAATATTGGAGGGTAGAGCTTGAACATAGGACCAAGGAATAAGCTCGTCTTCACTTTTATCACTATCCTTACGAATCAAATTAGTAAATTTATCAATACCTAACCTCCGATAACGCGCATTTTTGGAGGGGTCTACATCAGTAATATAGAGTTTGTTTTTACTCAGAATCATCTTGATATCATAGACAACCTCAACCTCAGCATCCTCTAGATCTAAAATCTTCTTATCCAGAATGTAATCCTTCAGAAGGATAAATCCCTCGGGAATTTTATAGGCAAACGTTTCTACGTCATCGATATCTATAGTTACTTCCTTTTCATTGAATGAAATGACATTATTCCATGGTACTACTAACAAAGGATAGCCAAAAGGTCTACTTATTACGATGTATGTAACCTCCGCAGCCTTCTCTTTTTCAAGTATGATAAGATCTAAGAGCTTTCCTATTTTTTTGCCGTTTAGGAGGACTTTAGCATTCAACACCTCACTCAAAAAGAGGATGCTTTCAGGTTTTTTGTTATTTGATTCGTCTTTCATACATCTGCCTCCGGCTTACATCACCATTGTGTAGAATTTATAACTTAATATAATCACCAACAGTATTAGATAAAGTCTAAGAGCCAGGAGTGAAACCTTGACCAAAGGTGTCATCTTCAATCGTGGCTTGCTGTATTTTTTGTTTATATTGTGTATTGCCGTTCTCCACCTTTTTAGCACAGAGCTAATCCTTCCCTTCTCAGATATTTCATCGACATGTTCTACCATATTTTTCGTCTCCTGATAGTTTTCAATGTTATCTGAGCTCATTTGAACATCTCCGGAAAGATTGCACTTAAGGCATAAAGAGTAGAGACAATAATGATACTAATTACGATCAAAAAACCCCAAATATTTTGCATTAATGTATTCTTATATTTCCCCATCATCTCTTCGTTGTTAAGCAGAAGTAGCAGAAAAACCAAAGCTGCGGGAAGAAGAGTAACAGCTATCACTTGCACAAAAAGGGTTATCAGTACTAATGGAGCTCTTGGGATTAGTACAACTATGCCCGCGAAGATCAAGCTCAGGAAATAAAAAGCATAGAACATAGGTGCCTCTGAAACCTTTTTGTTGAGGGAATGGGCCCATCCAAAAACTTCTCCCATAGCCCATGAACTTGCTAATGATATGCACATAGCACCGAGAAGTCCGGCATCGAAGAGGCCAATGGCAAGGGCAGTGCCAACGATTGGGTAGCTTCCATTGATAACAATTGCAGCCTCAGCGGCGCTTTCAATATCTACTCCACCTGGCTTGAAGAGCAACATGCCTGTGAGAATTACACAAGCAATTGCAACTACTACTGTAAAGAATGCACCAACTGCAGTATCGAATTTTCCAAAGGGAATATCTTTTTCAGTCATGCCTTTATCTACAACAGAGCTTTGCTGGAAAAATATCATCCAGGGAGCTATCGTAGTCCCGATATTCGCCATGAAAAACATGAAAAAATCTCCTGTGAACCCTGTGCTCGGAATACTTGGGATCAACCCTTTGAAGATATCGCTTATTTGAGGGTGAACAAGGAGAGCAGCAGGAATATAGATTAAGTTAAGTACGCAGAAAAGAAGCACTATCTTTTCCCATGTCCAGTATCTTCCGTGAACGAATATGGAGATCATTAAGATGGAGACACCGATTATCGTCAATATAGGCGGCACGCCAAATATCTGTAGAGCAGCTGTCATTCCTATGAACTCAGTTACCATCGTAAGAAAATCCAAGAAGCCCAAATCTATTAACGAGAACCAGCCCCAAAAAGGGCCAAATGCATCGAATATAGCCTCTGCATGTCCTCGCTTGGTGACTGCACCTAGTCTCACAGTCATCTCCTGAACTACATATGCTACTGGGCCAAGTAGTACCAAGAGCCAGATCAAGTTAAAGCCAAATTTAGCACCTGTTGCTGCATAGGTTGTGATACCCCCTGCATCATTATCCGCTACCATCACAATTATGCCTGGCCCTGCAATTGCCAAATATATACCCAACCATTTTATAAACCTGCGATATTTGTAATAATACCATGCACTTTCCATGATTATTCACCTCCATTGGAGACTCCATACTAAGATAGTATTGCCAATTTTAGGACTTATATACTTGATGATTGAAATCATATACATTAGACATTGAGGTTAAATTCGCTTTTTATACATTTCACGGTTTAATTGCAACGCTGCGAATTTGCTGTAAATTCAAAGTTAAATTTTTGCATACTTGATGTGATTAGATTCTTTAGATGTGTGGTTTCCTTTCTCAGAATTCGTTGAAATTTGTGATTTTAAGCAAAATAGGCACACTGTTGGTTTAATGCTATTGATTTTTTAGTTCAATCGCGTAAGTCCTAAATTTAATACTCCCAGATATCGAGAATTTCGATAAATCTCCGATTTCAACAAATTTTTTCATGATGCTTTATAAGCAACCAGCAAAAAATAGAGGTTTATCAAAAGGTTCTATTACACAGTGCGTAGAGGGCTAAATAAGATATATATGTTTCCATTAACTGTTTTTTAGAGATACTTTCATATTATATTTTGAGATCTTTTGATATCTTCTGGTATTGCAAAAATTTACCATTAATTCTACTAACAATTGACTGCACTCAATCAAAAATCCAGAGAATAGTATCTACAGCCCGGTAGACAATATGTTGCAGAGCTTCTTGACATTTTTTCACTTTAAGACACAGAACTACACTAAAATATTTTTTTTCTGGATTTATGCCATAGTGCATTTATGGGTCATGGTATATTAGCTGAACTGACATAAATATATGATTTTTGCATATATACTATATAGTAATATTCCAACTAATTAGTGTCAACTTATGTAGTCCTGATCCCACAAAACCATAACAGTAACCTTTTGAAATGAAATATTCCTATTTTACTAATATCAAGAAATAAAAACTTTCACTACCTGTTAATCTTACTCCAACGATCTCCTGTAACTATTATTCCTTATTCCAGCAACTAAAATGAGAGCCTGGTATTCATAGTGAAGCTTATCTCTTACCTTAAAATAAGTAACATCAATAAGTAAATAAGGGATTTCTGGTTCTATTCGGTTTGAAGGAGACGAGAAAAAAAGATGGAGAGAAGTATTGTATATGGACGAATAACAGAGAGTAGCTTCTCTATAGCCAAAAACGGTAGATGCAGCAACAATAAACTAGTGTATTCAAGGTAAGTACATTTGGGCAGTTTTATAGATATAACTTGAGCTATTTTGAAACTATATAATGAAATAATTATATTTGAAATGATTTTAGATTTTCAGTAACTTACATGCATAAGTTCTATTAAGGTGTGATTAATTACACTTATTTTAGATAATCCATGCAGCGAGATTCTCACAATTTCACACCAAAAAAACTAGTGCAGCATCCTTTTACCTGGGGTGATATGGTGGTATTGATCACTGTAGCCGTCTCGATTTATGTGGGTATACGCTTGACTCTCAGCGCACCAGCAATAATTAAAGGACCAACTATTTCTCTTAATCCCAACGCACTTCCCTTTTATGCAAGTCTATCCATCATACGAATGGTTATTGCTTACATACTTTCCATACTTTTTACCTTAGTCTATGGATATATCGCAGCCTATAACCGTAGTGCAGAGCGTATATTTATACCATTACTTGATATACTGCAAAGCATTCCAATCCTCTCATTTCTGCCAGTAGTCGTATTGAGCCTCAGTGCTTTCCTGCCACAGAGATTTGCAATAGAACTAGCATCTATTATCCTGATTTTCACAAGCCAGGTATGGAATATGACATTTGCCTGGTATCAATCGCTTAAAACCATCCCCATGGAACTGCGTGAAGCAAGCAGTATTTTCCGCTTCAACGGCTGGATGCGCTTTAAAACGCTGGAACTTCCCTTTGCTGCCATAAGCTTAATCTGGAATAGCATGATGAGCTGGGCAGGGGGATGGTTTTTCTTGATGGCTGCAGAGATATTCACCCCAGGTCAGCGTGATTTCAGGCTGCCTGGATTAGGTAGCTACCTTAAAGAAGCAGCAAATGAGGGAGATTCAGCATCTATAATTTTGGGAGTTGTCACCCTTGTTTTTGTTATCGTGACTCTTGACCAATTTGTATGGCAACCATTATTAACATGGGCAGATCGATTTAAGCTGGAGACAGTTGAAGGTAGGGTATCACACACATCTTGGTTTTATGATGTGCTTCACAGTTCACACATTATTAGCTGGTTCAGTTAAAGTATCTTCTCTCCTACAATTGAGCAGATGGATAAAAAAATCCTTCATCGTTTTCCGATGACTGAACAATCCACAACGAAAAAAGTCAGCCTAGTGTGGGTTATATACCCTTTAAAAATAGCAGGTATTTTGGGGTTGCTTTACGGAACTTGTCTTACTGGCCAGATGCTGTTGGGAGTGCCTAGTGTCTAATGGGGGCTCATAGGATCTGGCCTGATAGCTACGTTGCTACGTGTACTGGCAGCTCTGATTCTTTCTCTTCTTTGGACTGTGCCAGTGGGTGTAGCTATTGGCAGTAATGCACAATTAACCTCTAAATTACAACCATTGATGCAGATTATAGCCTCTGTGCCGGCTACAGCTTTATTCCCAATTATTGCAATTATCTTCATTAGCTTACCGGGAGGTCTTAATATGGCCGCTGTTTTGTTAATGCTGCTGGGCACCCAATGGTATCTTCTCTTCAACATTATTGCTGGTGCCACTGCAATCCCACAAGATTTGAAGGATGCTGCCACAATGTTACAGCTGGATCGATTAACTCGCTGGCGCACTCTGATCTTGCCCTCTATATTTCCTTACATAATCACCGGAGCCATTACTTCAGCAGGTGGAGCCTGGAACGCTAGTATTATAGCAGAATATATACAATTTAGGGGGAAAACTTTCTCAATTAATGGATTAGGTGCTCTTATTTCTGAGGCTACACCAAATGGAGATTATCCTTTGTTACTGGCTGCAACACTTACCATTATTCTAACGGTTGTTATTATCAATGTCGCTATATGGCGTCGAATGTATCACATAGCTGAAGAAAATTATCATTTTGACTGATTAGGATACGGAGTGATCCAGATATATGTCGATAAATGACCATATCTTAGAACTTAAGAATGTCAGCCAAGCGTATGGCAGCGTGAATCAGCGCTTTGTAGCTATAGAAGATCTAAATTTGATTATTGATGAGGGTGAATTTGTTACTTTATTAGGACCATCAGGATGTGGTAAGAGCACTCTGCTTCGTATCGCAGCAGGTTTGCAGCAACCAAGTGGAGGTATGGTACTCTACCGAGATAACCCTTTGCTGGGGGTTAACCCCCATAATGCTATTGTTTTCCAAACATTTGTTCTATTTCCCTGGCTAACTGCACAACAGAACATCGAAGTTGTGCTTAAAACTCGTGGTATTCCACCCAAACCACGAATAGCGCGTGCAATAGAACTGCTAGGTCTAGTGGGTCTGGGTGGTTTTGAGAATGCGTATCCAAGTGAGTTATCAGGTGGTATGCGCCAGAAGGTCGGCTTTGCTCGCGCTATGGCCACAGAACCTGAATTGCTTTGTATGGATGAGCCATTCTCATCGCTAGATGTGCTGAGCGCATAAGCCCTGCGTAGTGATTTAATGGAGATATGGCTCCAGGGCAATATACCCACTCAGGCCATATTGATGGTCACGCATAACATAGAGGAAGCTGTCTTTATGGCAGACCGGATAGTTGTGATGGAAAAGGGTAGTGGCAGATCTAAAAGTGGATTTGCCACATCCGCGCCAGCGTAGAGATTTCGATTTCTTGGCTGTAGTGGATAATGTATATTCTATACTCGCAGGTCAAACTCAGCCTGAGAATATAGAGAGAGGGGTAGCTCCTGGAGAACCAGGACATGTGCGTACCTTGCCCCATGTCGTAATTAATGATTTGGCAGGCTTACTGGAATATTTAGATGGAATTCCCAATGACCGTGAAGATATTTACCGCCTGGCTGGAGAACTCAGGGTAGATACCAATCATTTATTCCACCTGATAGAAGCTACAGAATTATTGGGTTTTGCTATTATTGCACAGGGTGATATTACCCTGACCCCACTTGGTAAAACTTTTGCAGATGCAGATATTTTGGCTCGCAATACGCTTTTTGCTACTCGCAGTTGTCGTTTACCCTTTTTTAGATGGTTGCTTGATATGCTGCAAGCTGACCATAAACAGCAGATAGAAAGAAATGTAATTGAAACGGCACTAGAGCTGCAATTTCATTCTGAAGAAGCTAAACGTCAAATTGAGACTGCTATCAACTGGGGCCGCTATGCAAAAGTTATCTCGTATGATGATAATAATGAGATGTTCTACCTTCAACCAGGCGATGTTACATCATGTAATTTAGAGAACAGATAAAGTTTAGTGTACAATACCATTAAAGATACCTGATTTAGGTCTCTTTCTCCCTATTTATACTTTATCAGCTTTCGTACAGTCTTTATTTCATTATGTCACCATCATCCATGGAAAAGCCAATTGAGTAGTATTAGTTGGAAGTACCTTTTTTGATGAATATATGCTTCTATGAGTTTCCACTTTAAATATTATCGGATAAAAAAAATGAAATCAGACGGCAGTATTGGCAGCTGAATTTATATTTGTCAATTTTAAGGTATTAAGGAATTTTCAGGAAATTCATGATATTAAGGGTGCTTAGGGCACGGCAGTTACTATCCAGTACATGATTTTTGGAAACATAGACCTTAAATCAAGTTTAGATAATGCTTTCACAAGGAATCTCTGTTTAGGGAAAAACTGTCGACCGTCAGTTACGTATAAAAAAAATAGATCTTATAAGTTGTGGGGAAGATACACTATTTATTGAAGAGATCTTTGAACAGTTTTTTGCTTTTAGACACATAACTACACTCCTACATCCAACTATTTTTTCTTAGGATCTATGCAATAGTGCATTTATGGATCAATAATGCAATTGAACGTAATAGAATAAATATTTTTCTCATATATAATACATAGCAATATCTTTGACAATATAATATATAATATACGTAATCCCATTTCAATGACCACGACAGTGATCTTTTGGGATGAAAAATTGCTATTCAACTAAGAAACAAGAATGTAGCAATGGAATAGTAATCAAAAATTAAGATTAAAGGATTCAGAGCAAAATTTACAGAAAATTATACACACTATCAACTTGAGCAAGGTACCGAAAGTTCTGTAAAATAACAAATATTAAGAAATTATTAAATTTAAAATCTTGTTCAGAAGAACAAATTTAACGAAGTAAATAGAAATTTGACTTCACATTTATAGCAAACTTGCGACACTGTACATATTTTGCAAGAAATACCTAACTGAAGATCTCGATAAACCACTGATTTTTCAGGAGTCAGGTAGATACGTTCATAAGTTTAGGACAAAATTTATATGTTTATAGAAATTCTCTACTAATTATTAAAAGTGTTTAACTTATAGTAATTATTAGTTCTTATATTTGATTAATGATGTATATTCATAATATAGATTTCTTTATATATTATATGCTTTGGATATCAATACTCTGATAATATAATAAGAAATCGTTTCTATAGGCAAATAAACTGATTTATTTACTTACTAGTATATCGGTCTTTTAATAATGAAGCTGAACTAGCTGATTATAATACTAATTTGTGAACCGGTTTGGGAAATACTAGTTAGTTAAATAATATTTCCACAGTATATCTGCCGATGGAAAGTGTATTGAAAAAATAACAGTATAAAAAGTATATTCCTAAAATGTATCATAATTAGTTGTATCAAATAAAAGTGTATTAGAATAAACAAAAATTAGGAGAGAAAATCGGTGAGAAAACAAACATTTTCCAAATTAAGAAAAACAATTGGTATTTTACTAGCTGTCTTTCTTGTAGTAACATTGACAGCAGTGGCAGCAAGTGCAAATCATGGAAATGGCGGCTGTGGAGGAAGTAACGGTTGTGGATGTAGAGGAAGTAACGACTGCGGCTGTTGGCTTGACCCAATTCAACCAATGCCACCAATGCCTTTCTGCGGAGGATGTGGCGGCTGTGGAGGAAATAGCGGTTGCAGTAATTGCTAATATTAAAAATCTAATTACAGTACTACATGGTAAAAAAGAAGACTCCAAAAATGTATAGCATTTACGTAGTAGTAGTTTCTAGATATTGTCCCCCCACCCTTTAAACATCATAATAAAAATTTTTATAGCGTACCCCGCTTCAAGCAATGTAGGATGTTCTCGCCATCGCTATGGATATCAAGAAATAATTTTGTATCAAACACTTTTACTTTCGCATATGCTTTTTTTCTTTTTAGTTTCCATTACTTTGCAACAAGTTTTTAATGACATTGAAAGTCGTCCCATCACCCATCGATATAGTATCAAAGGAAGCAACTCAGAAAAGATGGAGATTTACAATTCATATCTTAATATCGCTGGAGCAATCTCATTGGATAATGTAACACCTAGGAGAGTAGAAAACTACATCAGTGAACCTGCTTCGAGAGGAATTCTTTCAGTTAATAAGATATCAAAACAATGAACTGATTTGTTTAAAATCTATTATGTAATGTATAGTATGCATTTGAATTTGTGAGTGTAGGGTACTGGTAAATAGAATAGTAATAGGATTTTAAGTTGAAAATATACATATGTTTTATAGCAAAATATATGCATCTTCTCAGTTTTTGCTTCCATTTGGGATAAATATGGGTTCAAAACTCGTAAATTACATGTGTTTTGTTTTTAAACTTTGCATATATGATGAGTATTACTGACATCATCGTAGAACTCTATTCTAGCATCCCTTACTCCTCTTTAGTGTACATAAAGAAGGGGGATAGAACTCCTCTGAAAAATATATTTCAAAGCATGATAATCATGCATCTCAGTTTCATGTAACTCAGTCCACTATCCCTCCTGTATTTGCGGAATGGACGGAACGCTGATATTTGGCAAGGTACCCTGTAACTTCCTTTTTTGGTAACACAAGAACAGCTTTCCGGTTCTTAAGCTCTTCTCTGGAAACCTTCAAGTTCAGGACCCTTTCAGGAATATTGATCTCTATCAGATCTCCATTTTTTACCAGGGCAATTGGCCCCTCTTCACTAGCTTCAGGGGAAACGTGTCCGATACAGGGACCCCGGGTTCCTCCAGAGAAGCGCCCATCAGTTATAAGCGCCACAGACCCCAGCAGATCCATACCTCCAATTGCAGATGTGACTGCAAGCATTTCCCGCATTCCAGGACCACCTTTCGGGCCTTCGTAACGGATGACTAGAATATCACCGGGCTTCACATCGCCTCCAAGAATACTTTTCATAGCTTCTTCCTCACAGTCATAAACTCTGGCAGGTCCTGTGTGAATATGCATTCTTGGGTCAACTGCTGTCTGCTTAACAACCGAACCATCAGGAGCAAGACTGCCTTTAAGGATTGCAATTCCTCCCTGAGGATGAATCGGTCTATATATAGTCGCAATTATCTCTTCGTTAAGCATTGGATTAACAATCACTAGTTCATTAAGATTTTCCCCTATTGTTTTACCATTAACCGTAAGCTGATCTATATGAAGTTTAGAGAAAAGTCTCTGCATCACTGCCTGAACCCCGCCTGCTCTATCAAAATGCAACATGAAGTTAGAGCCTCCAGGACGAAGAGATATCAGATTGGGGATTGTTTGACTCAGTTCGTCAAATTTCTCTAGAGGGAGCTTTAGCCCAAATTCATGGGCAATGGCAGGAAGGTGCAGAGTGGTGTTCGTGCTTCCTCCGATTGCCATATCTACCATTATGGCATTTTCGAATGATTTAAAATTAACAATTTTTTTGGGAGTCAGGTTCTCTAGAACCATTCCCACAATACGTTCCCCCGATTCCTTTGCAATTCTTGTCTTTTTTGCGTCCACGGCATGAGCAGTTGCACAGCCTGGAATGCTCATACCGAGAGCTTCAGTCATGCAAGCCATGGTATTAGCGGTAAACATCCCTGCACAAGATCCTGCCCCTGTGCAGGAAAGATTTTCGAGCCACTTAAGATCTGTATCGGATAGTTTGCCTACTCTGTGAGCCCCAACTCCTTCGGAGACTGAGATCAGATCCGTGTATTTATCATTTACATAACCTGGGAGCATCGGTCCTCCGGTTACAACAATTGAAGGGATATCGAGCCTACCTGCTGCCATAAGGTGCCCTGGCACAATCTTATCGCAGGTAGGGATAAGGACCATACCGTCAAATTGGTGGGCTTTAACCATCAGTTCGATTGTGTATTCAATAACTTCTCTGCTAGGGAGGGAATATTTCATACCCTCGTGCCCCATCGCTATTCCGTCACAAACACCTATAGTATGGAATTCAAAAGGAACTCCTCCCGAGTTCCTGATCCCAGCTTTCACAGCTTCAGCAAGTCTATTTAGGTGAATATGGCCAGGGATGATCTCATTCCATGAATTGACAACTGCGATGAACGGCTTCTTCATCTCGGCATCTGTGACACCAGTCGCTTTCAGAAGTGAGCGGTGTGGAGCGCGTTCTGGCCCCTCTTTGATGATGAAACTTTTCATTGTAAATCTCCTTAGAACTTCCGAGTTAGAATTCCAAGTTATAATTTTAGTATAGATATGAGAAGACTTAATAGTATAAACAGGTTGGGAAAGAAAAGACCGTGAAGATAGTAGAAAATATACTAAAACATTCTATCGAAGGCTGAAGATTGGAAGAAGAATCCTTGATAAATATATAATTTTCCCCATTTTTATTCCTTATTCAGCTTTGAAGAAAAAAAAGGTACCTCATCCAAATTTTTAGAACTAAGTATATTATTTAGAAAAGTAGGTCAGCTCACATCAATCCACTTCTGCAGTTGTATAAAAGAATGCCATCCATTAAAAGGTGACAAAAATTAATTAAATGCCATCAATTTTGAATGATCTTGAGTCTTCTACACCATTATAAGATCAAAGAAAATATAGGATCTATTGTATTATTCACCTCAAGTGTAAAACCTTTTTTCAAGAAGTTTGCACAAATTTGTGGCGAGGTCAATGTATGAACGAAATTTTCTAAGTTTTATTCGAAAAACTCTTGATTGTTGAATCATTTGATTGTTGAATCATTTTATTCAGTGCAAGTTGTGCAATGACTTTTGAATTAATCATATCTGTTTTGTTATGCTTCAATGCCTTCGAATCTCGCGAATTTCTAACTATAAAGATAACTGCCTTATCGCTGAACCATAAATAAAAATCCAACAGTAACTTTTGTAGGTTATAATAGCCTGATTTATTCTATTCAAGTATTTAAAAATGTACTTAGAAACTTTCATGTATCTAATTTATTATTATCCAATCCCTCATTTTTTTTTATAAGTATGAATCTAAAAGAACTTCCTTAAATATAGATTAAAGAAATAGAAAAATGGCTGCAGTTAAATATATGTTCTATCAAAAATAAAATATACTCGTTCATGCAAAAACAGACAATCTACGGAATCGATATCTACGAAGGGTCTCCTCAGGGTAGGGAGCTTCCCAGATACGCACTTGCTATTCTCAAAGACGGTAAGGTTTCTCATCAAATAATGCTCAGCCGTCAGAAAATATTTAACATGATCCAGAGAGATAAGCCCGAGATAATAGCTGTTGACAATATTTTGGAGCTTGCTGCAGACAGAAGCGAGCTTATTTATCTCATGGAACGCCTGCCTGAAAGCATTAAACTTGTTCAGGTAACAGGTGGACTACACCTAAATCGCTTGTTAAGATTGCGCGGGAACACGGGCTTTCTTTTGATCCTAAAAATCCTAATGATGAGGCTGAAGCATGTGCTCGTCTTGCAGACCTTGGAGTTGGATATGAATTATCTCTCTTTGAAGATATCACAAAAATCAAGGTGAGCAGAGCACGTTCACTTGGAAGAGGGGGGTGGAGTCAAAATCGGTACCGTAGGAACGTACATGGAGCTGTACTGCAACGGAGTAGAGAGATTGAAAATGTTCTGAGAGATCTTTCGCGGGAAAAAGGTATCATATTCGAAGCTGTAAATGTAAAAGGGTTCGGAGGTTATGTCTGGTCTGAGTTTACTGTGTATGCAAAACGCGGAGAGATACCAATACATTCTATGGCAAGTAATAATGCGCAAGTAATTGTAAAAAGCGTAGAGCGAGATCAAATTCGCTATGCACCCCTTAAACAGAAGAAACTGAGACGTAGATTCATAATCGTGGGAATCGATCCAGGAACAACTGTGGGCATAGCCGTTCTGTCCCTCGATGGAGACCTTCTCTATTTAAAAAGTTTCAGGGGTATAGCTCCTGATAAAGTTGTCAAACTTATTACCGAATACGGAAAACCGGCAGTGATTGCCAGCGACGTTACTCCAATGCCAGTCTCGGTTGAAAAAATTAGACGAAGCTTCAATGCAGTTTCTGCGAGCCCAGGAATTGAGGTTTCTGCTGAGGAAAAAATTGCGCTTGGAAAAACTTTCGGTTACTCAAATGATCATGAAGGAGATGCATTGACTGCCGCTCTTCTCACCTACAGAAGTTACAAGAATATTTTTATTCGGATTGAAAAAAAAGCCCCAGTAGATTCAGATCTTGAGCTTCTAAAGCTCTATGTAATTCAGGGAGATTCGATAGAGGCTGCAATTGAAAAAATCAGAGAACCAGGAACTCTTGTAAATACAAGGGTTCAGGAGATTCCGGAAAATCCAGGGGAAAGAGTAGTTGATGAATCCATTCTAAAAATGAGGGAGATCATCCAGAGGCAGAGGGAGCGGATTCAAAACTTGCAAATATATCTTGAGGAATTAAAGAAAAAACTGGTCATGAAAGACAAGAAAACTTCAAGGCTTGAGTCCAAGTTGAACGGCTTTAAAAAAGAGGCTTACAGCGAAGTTCGTAAATCAAAAGAGATCAAGACAAGGGATGAAATTATAGAAAGTCTGAAAAAAGAGCTCAGTCATAAAAATAAAACTGTAAAGGAACTCCGACGCCGAAGCAACAAGCTTCGCAAAATTCAGAAAATGGAAATCTGCGGCGTAGGTACCCTGTAAAGGTGATTGCCGCTTTTACAAAGGAATCGATTGCTGAAACAAAAGAAAAATATGGGCTCAAAGAAGGAGATGTAGTTTTCCTGGAAAATCCAAGCGGAGGCGGAGCTTCAACAGCCCAGATCCTTGTAGAATCTAAAGTTAAGGCAGTACTCATCGAGGAAGACATTTCGCATGCAGCAGATGAAACTTTTTTCAAAGGAGGTGTGCCTGTCTTGATGGCCATCCCACTTGAAAGGGCTGAAGATTTTGCGATGACAGAGCCGGAAGGCCTTAAAGTTGCAATTTCTGCCTGGGAAAAAGAAGCTGAGATAAAAAACCGCAGAGCTAAAGAAGACCAACTACATATCCTCTTTGAAGAGTACAGGAGTGAAAGGCGCAGAGGCCTGGTTTAAGTTTTCCCTTTAAATCTCTCTTAAATCTAGAAGTATTTTAGTTCCTCAAAAGGCCTTTATCTCCTTCATAAAAGATATTTTACCCTGTTACACTCAGAGGAATGAAAATAATAACATCCGCATCCAGCAAATCCAAAAATCTTGTAGCTTCGCCATCAACAAGATAAAGCTCCCAGTTTTTTGCATCAATCTCGGTTAATGTATCTGCCGGAATCGGTTCTCCAAAGGGTTTTCCTGCTTCAGTGAACAAAGGATCGGGCCATGGACATACAGCACGCCAGCCATCATGACACAAGTGAGCGGTGCCCCATCACCTCGAAGTACTGAGTACGGAGCTTGGTTAGTGAATGCAACTTAAAGTTCAAAGCACTTATATTTCATATTTTGCTTTATTTACTACTTATGGAGATTCAATCCCTAGTCAGCAAACTTATTAGCGAAAACTCAAAGGAATCTGTGCTTTTTAGATCTCACTTCCAACAGCTAAGTTTTACCTACTGTAAAACCATGATTGATCAAAATTTCAAGATTTATTAACCTGTTCACGAATTTGAAAGCGCTCCAGCTTGTTTCAATACTAATTCTACAAAATCCGTATCCTTAGCTGAAACAGGATCTGACAATAAGGTGCTCGAGTTTAAAATTTCAGGAGTCATAACACCGGCATCAGGATATAGAAATTGTTAAAGGTGGATATATTGAGACAAAAATTGTATACCTAGTAAAATGATATTCAACCATTGCTCATTTACAATATAATGGACTACATGGTATGGGTCCGAGCTTTAAACAAGTTAACCATTATGGAAATCAAAGTTTATCATGAACTGGTTTGAGAAATACGCTGATTCTGCACACACCAACAGCATCTTGAGCACTTCAACTATTTTAGTCATCTGTTCAGCAAAACAGTATTAAATATTATAATTTATAAACTTTTATAGTATTGCTTTTCTGGAAATGCGATGTTCTCTTTTCCACACAAAACATCAAACTGCAGTTTCTCAGCATTCCACAGTACGTTTGAGTTCTTGTATTCGTTTATTTTTTTATAATGACCCACGTATCATTTATGGATTAAATTCCAAGAATATGCAACTTGAAGAGCCTAAATCACGTATTGACTTTGCAACAAACCAAATAAAATAATTTCTATTTATATAAACGCTAATATTTGTCATATTAAACGAAAAAAATTTAGTTGGAGAGATAAAATGGATCACAAAAAATCAATCAAAACAGGATTTACTTGCTTTATTCTTTGTTTAATGGGATTATGTTTAGTACCGCTAGTAGCTGCAGATGATAACGGTGTTTGTTATTACTATTTTAAATAATTTGAAACAGATCATATTGGGAGTGATAAAGCTCCAGTGGGTTCTATATCAACTGATAAAAATGAGTAGTGCAATATTTCCCATTAAAAATGGACCCAGTTTGTATAAAAAATTGTAACTAGTTAAAACCCCATTACTTTCTCCAACTCGATCAAATTTCTCTAGAATTTTCTCCCTGATTTTATCTGCATCATTGACTTCTATATTAACATTCTCATTATGGTTTTCTGAAACAATATTTGTTTTACGATATACCCTTCTGCCGAAATCTTCACTGAAGCGACGTTCGATATCCAAAGACATATCCGAGTATCTCCGCCTTTTACTGCCGCATTTAAATTCTCAAGAAGTTTCTTAGCTCCTTCAGCATTGCATTTTTGGTTATCTTGGTAGGAATATTTGCTTTGTTTCTCTTCGTGAAATGGACTTAAAATAGGCACTAGAGAGATTAAACAAGTTCAAAGCAATGATAAAATAAAAATCAGCCCACCGATATTTGTTCAATTAATCTTAATGAAGGCGATTATTGAGAATATTTTTCGCGAGCGAAATAATTTGCTTCTTCTGAAATATAATTTTGGACCCACGAGATCAGAACCACATAATGTTAATAATAATTAGTTTAAGTTCGTACAAGATATTTATATAAGTATATAATTAATTAAATTTAATTATAACTAATAAATTTCCCCGTATTTTAAATGAGATATACGATCGAGCTGTAGGCATCCCCTTCATCTGCAGCTCATAAGATCAAGTTTTGCTATATTTCCCCATAAATTCCCCTTCCGCAATGATGTGCCCTATCATCTCTCTTTCAAGCTCTTTTCTGCTTGTTCCTGCTTTTAGCCCAAGCTGTTTGTCTAGAGCATATGCTCTGAAAAAATATCTGTGAATGCCTAAAGGAGGACATGGTCCTCCATATCCTATTTTTCTGAAATCATTTATACCCTCAACCCCTGGTATACTGTCTTCATTTATTTTTGCAATAGGTACTATATTCCAGACAATCCAGTGAGTAAATACCTTCATGGGAGCATCAGGATCTTCAACTATGAGCACTAAACTTTTTGCCTCTTTAGGAATACCTCCTAATTCTAGAGGTGGATTTATATTCTCCCCGCTACAAGTGTACTTTTTTGGGATAGTACTATTAGATTCAAATGCATTGCTAAAAACCTTTATATTCTGGATGGCCATATTTTTATCCCCTTTGCTACCGGTGCTGGCTTTAGAGCTTACTGTTGTAGCGGCCAAAGAAGCCACAAAGCAAACTATTAACAAAATTGCGATTGGTTTCCCAAATTTCATTAACTCCCTCTCCTTTACCCACATTATAACCTTCTCATGTGAAGCAAAAAAATCACATTTAATAAACTTCCTGGTCAAATTGTCTGTTTAAACAGTTTGCGGCTTAAATCATAATGCGTTCTTTGTTCCATTCTTTTGTATTTGTGCAATATCTATATTTCGCTAAATTTGAGGTTTAATCTATACTGAGTTTTTTGTTCCCCTAGTAAAATTCGATATATATAATTGATATATGTTCTTATTAATATAATTTCAACTTATCTATTTTCAGCATATTTCATCACCAGATATTTTATGAATATAATTTGATCAATCAAAAATCATGTCAATATTTGGGAGACCTATCTACAGATAGCTGTAAAGGTTTTCATTTAACCACATGTCATCATGACAAATCACACTTCAATATACAGTCAACTTTCGGAATATTTCTCTCTGTGTTTTTTACTATATCCATTTTTCAGCTCCATATAATTTTAAACTCTTCTGACCTACCTTATCCTACAAAGATCATTAAAACTTTCTTCTATGTACAGAATCTTCGCCGACAGTTCAATCGGGAAGCTGCTATTCAAAACTTTAAATGGACTTATCAACTGATAACTCACTCGGTATCTAAGCTTGTGGGTATTTCTCAAAAAGGATAAGGCTAATATGTAACCGTACAGTATGAATAACAGATAACAGGAAGGGATTGAAATATTCGATGACTTAAAAAACAGCGTAAGAAAGCTGATAATTCCCATTGCCCTATTAATTCCTCTATCTCCAAACACACTTACTTTACTGGGTTTATTGGTGAGCATGGCTGCAGGCATCGCTTTTGCTCTAGGGAAACTTTTTGAGGGAGGGCTCCTCATTCTCTTTAGCGGAGTCCTTGATGCTTTTGATGGAGGAGTTGCGAGAGCAAAAGGTATAATAACTCCTTTTGGAAGTGTGCTTGATTCGGTATGTGACCGTTACTCCGATGGGCTGATGTTTCTAGGGATTATAGCTGGAGCAGTAAATGGCAGGCTTATGCTTTCCCCTATTATGCAAATTGAAGGCTGGCTCTGGGCAGGCTTTGCCCTTATAGGTTCTTTTCTGGTAAGTTATACCCGAGCGCGCGCTGAGTCTGAAGGCTGCAGAAAACTGTCTGTTGGAATTGCCGAACGTGCTGAAAGAATGATCATACTGGCCTTAGGCGCTCTTTCAGGTTTTCTTGGATGGGCTCTTGTGCTGATAACTATATTTTCTCATATTACTATTATACAGCGTGTATTAAGGGCGAAAAGCATACTTAATAGGCCCTCAGAACCGGGTGTTCAAAAACCATAAGGATATCTAAAAAAATATAAACGACATTCCAACACAAATTTGACAGATTTGAGTTCTAAAGGATAACGTGAAATGTGATAAAATTTAAGCAAAAAATGCAGGTGTATTTAGCAAGGCTACATAATTCATGTTATGGAAGTGGTAAAATATCACGTTCACTTATTCCTAGAATTCCATCCAAGCAACTCTCATGAGAAGTAGGTCAGTACTTGAAAGGAAGTAATTCTTACGGACTTTCAAGCTTTGTCCCAAACTGAAAAAGAATATTATTATAATAGTCTATGGTTAAGAGGCAATTTTCATCGAGCTATAAATGTGATATTTGACGCGATAAAACAGTATTAAAAGCTGGAAATAGAATTATAATTCATGTAAACAAAATAAAGATGGTCAAAAAAGAATAGACGATTTCTTAGTTTTGACAAACTGAGTGGACAGACATAAGCGTCCGCATCTTTTATTAGGGTATGGTTGCTGCACTCAACTTAAATTCATGCTGCACCATCTCCCACCAGTTCTCTCGAATCTGTAATCAGAATATGCCTAAATGTTGGAGTTTATCGAAATCCCCCCTAGTCTATTTTCCAGGGAATTGTGTTTTATATTATTAAGCCAGTATAGACTGGCATCCTTATGCAATTAAAGTCATGCATTAAATAGACCTTTATACTGTATCATTAAATATTTAGAGTGATGGGTTTTGAGCGAGCTTGAGAAACTGATAAACCTTGCAAAAAAAGCGGCTGAAAAGATCCAAAAATATAGGTTCGTGCGCATAATTTCACATAATGACGCTGATGGGCTAACTTCAGCTGGGATAATGGCCGAAGCCCTTCTTAGAGCAGGTATCCGCTTCCAGCTTTCGATATCTGAAAAGCTGGATGAATTTTTGATTGAAAAAGTAAATAGAAGCATTTCACAGGGAGAACTTGTAATCTTCTGCGATATGGGAAGTGGGCAACCTGAACTTATAGCTAATGTGGCAACTGACGTTATAGTGCTTGATCATCACAATCCAGTTGGGGAGTCTCCTGCAGAGTTAGTGGTTAATGGCCATATTGTAGGAATTGACGGAGCTACGGACATCTCTGCTTCAGGCACCTGCTATCTGGTAGCCAGAGAACTCGATGCAGGCAATGTTGATCTTGCAGGGTTGGCTATTGCAGGGGCAATCGGTGATAGACAGCTGTTTAATATGGCGAATGCTTTCATTCTGGAGGAAGCCCTAAAAGCAGGAATTGTGTCCATCCGAAAGGGACTAAAAGTAGGGGATGGGGACCTTGAAGATGTGCTTGCATACAGCACCGAACCTTTCCTTGACATCACCGGTTACCCTCAAAAAGTAAAAGAATTCCTGAAGCAGCTCGACATTTCAGGAAATATTGAAGAACTTTCTGAGGAGGCGGTCTATAGACTTGTCAATGCTGTTGCACTGAAGCTCGCCAGGAAAGCTAGTCTGGAAGCTGCAGAGGCTGTTATAGGAGAGGTTTTACTTCTTAACAGGGAACTTGTAAAAAATGTTTACGATTTTATCTCTCTCCTTAATACATGTGGGAGACAGAATGTCTATGGATTAGCTCTGGCAATTTGTTTGAAGGATCAGAGAGTTGTCGAGGAAGTATTTTCTCTCGCAAAAGAAAATAAGAAAAAAATTGCTATTGATATTAGGGAAAATGTAGAAAAAATTCGTAAAGGGGAAAATATCTGGTACATCAACACTGTTGATGCACTTTCTACCGGGAACCTTGCAAGCACTGTTGTCCGCTATCTTCATCCGGAACTTCCAGCTATCTGTATAAACGAATCTGAAGGTATACTGAAAGTCTCTGCTAGGGGCACCCGTGAACTTGTATCACAAGGCCTAGATCTGTCATTTGCTATCAAGGAAGCTGCATCTGCAGTCGGTGGAAGCGGAGGTGGACACAGTATAGCTTCTGGCGCTTCAATCCCCCTTGGAAATGCAGATGAATTCTTGAGTACTGTAGATCAAATAATAGGATGTCAGCTCCAAAAACAAAATAAAGGTAAAGCTAAATAGGGAATATAACTAAGTTAAAAAAAGATTTAAAGAGTATTTATGAATATCATCGGTGCAATTGAATTTCCGGATCCTGAGTCAAGAAAGTCTACAGGTAGAATACTGCAAGCTATTTCTCCAGATAATTTAATAAGCATGGAAAGTGAGATCAGCGATGAGAAAATTGTTGTCCAGTTTTATTCCAAGAAGATAGGTTCTCTTCTTGCAACTGTTGATGATTTTTTATTGAATGTTAAAATAGGTGAGGAACTCGAAAAGACTCTGAAAAAAGAAATAAATCTTGGAACATAAATATCAGATTGCCCAAAATCAGATTATTGCTATCTATTTTGATGCAATAGGTATTTATGATTACTACTAATGGAAATTAATTCTCTTACAAAGGGTGTCTCTACTTTCATAATATATAATATCCTGAAATTCAATAGCAATGTCGTGAATCTAGTTTTAAGGTCCATCATCTTAAAAGCTTTACAATTTATTTACCAAGATGAAGATAGAATGTTATCAATAAAATTGAATTTTATATAGAAAATTTAGATAAACCTATATGCATTTGAGCATTTGGGAGCTTAAATCCCTTAAACACTAATTTTTTCTAATGAAAAATAGTGCATATTTTGTTCTTAATTCACTACGTAAAAATGGATGCTGAGCCAATAGTTATGCTAACAAAATTCTTTCCTAATTTATGAGACATTTTAATATCTTCCGGGATTTCCAAGTTTTACCATTAATTCTACTGGCATTGACTGCAATCAATCAAAAAAGCTATTACGGTCTCTTACACCCTCTTCTGAGAACCATGTTCTCGATCATATCACTTCTGCTGATAATTTATCCCGGCATTTTTTCCCAAGCTTTTTTCCTTTATATGGGATTCAAGTTTTAAGCCAATTATAATCTAACAAAAGGAACTAAATTGGTATTCGAATTATCCATACCGAACAGATTGATCAAGTTCAATGCAGATTTGTGTATACAGGATACTTGAATTCCTATACCATCAAAAATCGATGTAGAAAAGTATTTTCGAATCTTCTAGTGATCCATAGGATCTGGTCCAATTTTATGTAATTTAGTTCTGTACTTAGTAAGTTACTACTCATTTAAGTTATTACTCAGTTAAGTTACTTTAATCAAGTTACTACTTAGTTAAGTCATTACTCAGTTAAGTTACCTTAGTCAAGTTACTACTCAGTTAAGTCATTACTCAGTTAAATTACTTTAGTCAAGTTAATACTTATTAAAGTTCTATACCTTCTTTGTACGTCTTATTCATACATCGGGACTGACCCTATGGACCAAATGTATATATGTAAGTATAGGTATAAAAAAGTAACGATAGGATATTTCAGCAAAAAAATAATGATATAGTATTATCTGAACAAAACTAAGAACATAAATGAACTGGATCAGAAAGTTAATTTTTTGGTACCACAGTCTAACTTAACAACAGTAAAACTTAATAAATTTTTAACAAATTCTTCCATCTTTTTACTTTCTGTAGAAAAGAACTTGTGATATGTTTTGGCATAATGTTTACGTTTTTATATCTGGATATCAGTGGAATAGTAATCTTCATCCCCGTGACATTGCTGTCATGGTTCGTGCGATCGAGTCTATATAAATTTGATGAGAATTAGTTAAAGTTGTTACTATATTAATAGATGCAAAAATAGAGGTTCCGTTGCAAAAAATCCTTTCTAATGATACAATAGAATAAAAAGGAAATCAAAGATAGTAATATGCTATCTAATTCCTTTAAATGGAAGCATTATGAAGGAGAAATTATCCTATTAAATGTAAGATGGTACTTAAAATATCCATTGAGCTATCGAAATTTAAAGGAAAT
>Ga0224559_1000450_pt1 | contig 27714 bp, 27 predicted proteins | sample 714S33034metaG_FD_180676 | JGI IMG/M metagenome (GOLD analysis project Ga0224559, IMG submission 180676) | Peat soil microbial communities from Stordalen Mire, Sweden - 717 S3 30-34 | ecosystem: Environmental > Terrestrial > Soil > Wetlands > Peat | place: Sweden: Norrbotten County, Stordalen... | reverse complement strand
TTACATTCAATAGGATAATTTCTCCTTCATAGTGCTTCCATTTAAAGGAATTAGATAGCATATTACTATCTTTGATTTCCTTTTTATTCTATTGTATCATTAGAAAGGATTTTTTGCAACGGAACCCTAAATAGTCCTGAGCACCTTTCTGTACAGCATCAATCCCAATTTTTTCATCATTTGACCCAGTAAAAATTATGATCGGAATTCGTGAATTTTTTGAATGAAGATCAAGATAAGTGTCGATACCATTTCTATCCGGCAAGCCTAGATCTACTAATATTACATCAAATGAGCGCTCATTAAGAAGCCTCAAACCTTCTTTCATGGTTTCAACGTTTATAAGTTCATATTGGAAGTTGGCGAATTCTTCAAGCATCTCTTCAATCAGACTTGCATCTCCATAATTGTCCTCAAGGAGCAAGATTTCAACCTTTTTATCCATAGTTAAGCCATATCCTACCGGAGTTACATTGATTTAATTTCGATGATAACTTCACAACTTCAAGCTAGAAAAATTATATCCTAATTCGTAAGACTTCTTTAATAGATACATTTCAATAAAAGTTTGAAAATATTGTTTGATGTGTTAAAAGTTAGTCTTTGAACTTCTGTGGGGTTGATTAGTAACGTGAAATACAAAGTTGAACCTTTGCCTAATTCAGATTCTATCCATATACGGCCACTATATATTTCTACAAATTTTTTACAAATTGCAAGCCAGATTCCTGTTCCAGGATAAGCTTCCCTTTTATACAATCTTTTAAAAATTTCAAATGTTTTTTCTGAATATTGTGGATCAATTCCAATTCCATTATCCTGTCTGAAAATAACCATTCACTCGCTTTTTTCTCTGCAGAAATATAACTTTTTGGTGCCTCTTCACTATGGAACTTTATTTCATTGATTATCAAATTTCGAAATACCTGATCCAGCTGGGTAGAATCTATTATTACATCAGATAAAGAGTCATGTAATACAATAGCATTATTTTTCCTTTTTAATTAATTTTAAATTAGATACTCATGATTCAAAAGAAATTCGCAATGCTTAGCTTCAGGTTCCCTGCTTCTTGTAGTCACTCGAGAGAATTCTAAAAGATAATTTCTCAGGTTTTGCGTGTGGAAAGCACCTTCAACAGCAAAGTGGATGTATTTGCCAGCCTTATCATCAATTTTGCCCTGACATTTCCTTTGTAAAAGCTGCAAATAAATTGTTATCAACCTTAATAATTCTTTCATGTCTTGCGATGAAATGTAAGTGAATTATTCTGATTCTTCATTTTAAAGGGCAAGTTCTTTTAATTTCAATTTTAACATTTCTTCTACGTTTTTTCGCTCTGTTATATCAAGAACAAAGACCACACCCTCATTGCGTGCCTCATCTATGGTAGCTGCTCCGAAAAAGATATGTATGCTAGAGCCATCTTTTCGGATGAACTCTTTCTCGTAGGGAGTGTAAATACCTGTGGTTTTCAGTTCTGCAATAGCGTATTCATCACGGAATGGTACTCCTGTGGGGCCTCGTACCACTTAATCAGCCCAGCCTGCAAGTCCTCTCACGTGTAGCCGATCATCTCCAGAAATATGTCGTTGGCTTTTGTGATCAAACATTCAATTTTATAGTAAAACATGCCAATAAAAACTGATTAATGAAATATGTGCAGATGCGCTTCGCTTTTCTGTAGTGACCCTTCTGCTTTTTTACGATCAGAGATGTCACGGGCATAAAAATTAACGTAGCCAAATTGGGGGAACGGAGCGAAACTTATAATGCATGTGTTATTGGCGTAGTTGTTACTCTAAATTACACAACGCTAGATGCCATCAGCCAAGGCTGCAATGGCCATATCTGTGATTGCTGGAGGAGCTTTCTGATTGATAGCCTACTCCAATAATGCTAATAACATTTGGGCAGCGGGATTAGCATAGTTTACGATAAAACCTTTGCTCAGGCGTATCACAGGAGTGGGATTTTCCTGAGGCAGAAGTGCTATCGACTTTAGTTCTATCTCTAATCGCTTGCGTTCTGTAATATCCTGGAATGTTCCTCTCGTTCGAACAGGGATACAATTCTCATCAGAAATAACTTCGCCCTGTGCGTGAATTACTCGCTTTTCTCCATCAGCTAAGATAATTCGATAGTCTATGGGAATGGGTTTTTCTGTTGAAGCTTTTTAAAGGCACCATCTACACGATCTCGATTATCAGGATATAAGTAACTACAAAAATCGTAAGTTGCTTCAAATTCTTGTGGGTTTAATCCATAAATTCGATAAACTTCATTAGATAAGTATATTTTATTTTTTATAATATTCTACTACCAGTTTCCAATGGGAACTATTCTATGAGCTTCAGAAAGACCCTTTTCATTCTTTTCCAATGATATATAAACCTCCTCAAGCTCTGCGGTACGTTTTTTAACTAAATAGTCTAAATTGTCGAGTGTTTCTTTCAACTTAATTTCTACTTTTTTTTGTTCTGTAATATCCATTTGAGCGAAGATAAGACGGTCTCCGCGAACAATATACAATGTAAAGAATTCCTTGTCCACGTAAGGGCTATGGTACTAGAACGTGACCACTTTACTCGACAGTCGTGCCTTCTTAATCATGGAAAGATAGAATGAAGCTACTTCGTAGCCGAGCACTTATGACCCTCTTTTTCCGTTGGCCTCATCAATATCTTTCAGACCGAGGAGCTGGAATCCAGCTGAGTTGAGGTCCTCGAAAATCCAGTCGACAACTTTACCCTTTTCATCGTAGATGAGCCAATCGATGTAGAAGACCTCCTGCACCATCTCGAACATGTCTAGATACTTGGCCTCACTCTACTGCAGTGTTTTCTCTGCCGTCTTGATTTCTGTAATGTCCCAAACAACGGATACAGATCCAAGGATATTGCCTTTTGGATCTCTTACTGATGCAGCATTCATCTGGAGATAGCGCAACTCTCCATTGGCAGGTAGCGAAAGATCTGCCCATATAATATAAAACCTTCACTGTTTCACCCAGTCGGGCACGCAGGACAGGAGCATCCTCTAATGGGCAGAATGCCGTAGGACGATAGACTCTAGGTCCAAGACTAATTTTTTCACCTCGATCTCTTCCTCGTCGCTGAAGCTAAAGTTCCCACATAAAAATCGTTTCCAGAAACTGGTCTTCACATCTTTCGTGCAACTGGAGAAGACCCAGCTTATCCTCACCAACGCATAAAGCTATAAGGCCATGGATTCATACTCTTTTCCATTACACCTATTGCACGTGGGGCTTGGCGATCAGCATCAGTCATAGTGGCCAACAGTTCTGTGGTGCAGTTTGTCCAGAAATTGCCCCAAGTCGTTAAGAAGGGCTGAGATGAGTCGAACCTTCCGCAGATAACGTTACCGCACCTACACTCCCTAATAGGATAGCCGTTGCTATCGCAAATCAGCTGGCCTACAGCATTCATGCATAGGCTGTTTTCCATTTTCACAAAGTCTTCGGAGAAACCGCAAGTTTCGAAGTAAGGATAGTCATCGCTATCTTTGAGCCGTATGCCTACGGCTTCGAAGCCAGAGCGCTAGCTAAAGAAATTAACTGCGAATGAACCAATTCTACTGTCCCCTTGCTCTTGTCCATGAGATCTAAGAACTCCGTAGTATTCTCAAGTTCCTGCTCTACCCTTTTACGCTCGGTGACATCGCGACCTAGCCAACTGACCAGACTATCGAGTCATCTTTATCACGAATTGTAGAGAAGCTGTAGCTTTCGGCCCAGGTTTCTTCAGTATTTTTGCGTCGCAGGGGGGTGTACTCAGCATAAGTGACTCTCTCTCCCCACAAAGCCCAAGGCACAGCCCACATGTCCATCGATACCGGTGTCTCATCAGCCATGAACACATCCAGGATGTCAGCGGATTCGGCAAAGAACTTGGAGCATTCGTCCTTGTTTTTGAACTTATGGAATGTTGCGAATGCATCGTTGAAGTCAAAGAACTTCACTTGAGCATCAGAAATGAATACATTATCTGTCATGCTGACCAAAGCTGCCTCTAGCTTTGCCCGGCTCTCCAGCAAATCCTCTGCAGCCTTCTTGCATTCTTTAATGTCTACTTTTAGATTTTCAAAAAGGTGGGAATTTTCCAAAGCCAACGATATGATGATGCAAGCTGTACTGCAAAATCAATGTCGCTGTTATCAAATGCAAAATTAGATCTATGATAATTGAAAAAGATAACCCCGACAACTTCACCCTTGATGATAAGAGGGACAACAAGTACGGGACAGACCCCAAACTTCCTCATATGGTTTCGATTCACTCGTTCATCGTTGAAGACATCATTGATAGCTACAGGCTTTTTAGTTTTGATAGCAAGAATCGCGTGTGGGTCTTCCTTATCATTCATTTCCTATCCAATCACGCTGTCCGGGGAACCATGCACATAATGGACTATCAAAATATTATCATTTCAAAAAGAAATGGCAACCATTTCGCATTCTATTGCTTTGGATGCTTCTGAAATCGTCTTCTGCATTATTTGATCAAAATCAAGGGTCGAATGGATGATCAGATTGATGGAGTTAAGTGCCACGGGCATAGTCTCCATTCTCCCCCGCTTCTTTTCCGACCTTTTCCTTTGTAGAGCCTGCACACTTGCTGGCATGATAGCTTAAATAATCCTTCTGCTGCTCGCAGATATAGCCACCCTCACGGTTTGCAACCCCCAGCATGTCACTATTTTCCTATCTAAGATTCGAGGTACGCCAAGAAACGACTTGAGCAAGGGATGGGCATGTGGCAATCCGATACTGTCTGGATGTGACAGTGAATCGTTAGTAAAGAAACTTTTCTCACTGTTAATGATACAGCTGTACAAGCCATGCACAACGAAATTCCCTGAAGGACGGCGATGCCCAGTCTTGTCATACAACAGACACTTTTTCCACCCCATGTCGCTGATCGCAATATCGTGCAGTAACCCGTCATCATCAACTAAATTGACGAAACATAACTAGCTTCCGATCAATTCCAGAGCTACAGACAAACACTCATTTCCCAGCTTTTTTTCTGTTTTTTCCTTCATCATAATGTTAAATATCCTGTTGTTTAATCAGCTCTTCTCGGTACGTAATGCCTGACTGGTTTTTTCCAGCTCAGCTGTCAGCTCTTGGACTCTGATCCAGTTCATCGGCAGTCCAACGATCAGAAATAGTCATAATTCCTCAATTCTGCTTTAATCAACATTCTGCAGATGCATACAGTGTATATTCATAATTTAATTATTTTTAATTTTACTTCTATCACTAAATTGGAACTAAATTTTCCGGATCTTTTTTGTTTAGCAGGTTTTCTATTCTAGTTTAATTTTTTTGCGATTTTGTATCCAACTAGTTATTAAAGATTCCTTAATATATTTTTAAAGATAACAGTTAGATATATTTAAATATATCCAATAAAAAGTTATAGTAAATGAAATTGTCAGATCAGCCTTTGGAAATTCTTTTAGTTGAGGACAATAAAGGAGACATTGGATTAATTGAAGAATTTTTCGAAGATGCAAAAGTTAGAATCAATCTTCATGTTGCAGAAGATGGAGAAGAAGCAGTGCGTTTTTTATGGGGTGAAGATAAGTTTCGAGGTTCTTCACACCCAGATATAATTCTTTTGGATTGGAATTTACCGAAAAAAACTGGGCATGAAATTCTTAAAGAAATAAAAGATAATTGTGACCTTAAAAACATACCTGTAATCATTTTAACTATTTCCAGCGCTGAAAAGGACATATTCAGAGCTTATGATCTTCATGCCAATGCCTATATCGTTAAACCTATTGACTTTGATGAATTCATGAAAGTAATTGGTTCAATAGAAGACTTTTGGCTCGAAGCTGTAACACTACCATCAAAAAAAGATCAGAAGTTTGATTAAAAATAGCAGTGTGTATAATTTTTTGTAAAATCTACTATACATTCCTTAATCTTTTTTTGATTACACTACAGTGTCTAAAGTTTTTGATTTTTACTTAAAATTTGCAATTCCGAACCTATTATGGATTTGTTATGATTTTTTCAAATTTTTGTGGGCCACAAAATTTCCACTGCAAAAATGAAAATCTCATAATTTTTGCCTTGTGTCTGTGAGCTCAATCATTCTATTACATATAGGAATATGCTACTTGTGGCCGATTTCATGTCCAGTAAAGGCAAAAAAAGTATTAAAACACATAGCAAAAATCAATAAATCCACTTGAGATCTATTTTATTACTACAATAATGTATGGAACCCGCATCTTAAGCAGTAAGCATTCTGCATTATAATCGTGAAAATGATACAACAGTTAGTATCAAACTTGCAAGCATGAAAGCTATTGGACTGGAAATGAACTGACTTGTTTAAAATAAGTATGCTTTTCTCTATACAACACAGTATAATATGCTTACAATAGTTATATATTAAGTCATATATACAACATTGAGTGGTTTTCCGATATAAAAATCTATATATCAGTTTGCTTTCTGCTCTACTATTCGAGACAGAAATATCTTGATCTATCTTTATGATCAATTACTCTTGTTGAGTTGCATATACAGTTAGTATTATTGACATATATTGACATATTTTTATCAATATCTCCCTAAAATATATATCAATTACCTCATCACCTCACAATATGGAGTAACAATGACACTGATGGAAGATGCAAAAAAGGGAATCAGCACCCCTACAATAGAAGCCGTGGCAAAAGCTGAAGGAATCGATCCAAAAATTGTCCGCTCCTGCGTGGCAAAAGGACTGATAGCTATCCCGAAAAATAATAGGCGACAAGCCATCCCTATCGGCATTGGCAAATCTATGAGCATAAAGATCAATGTCAATGTAGGAACATCGAAAGACTGGATCAACATTGATGATGAAATCGAAAAAGCGAAAGCTGCAGAAGCCTTCGGGGCTCATTCAATAATGGATCTTTCCACAGGTGGGAATCTTGACGAAATCCGCAACCTTATCCTCAAAGCCGTGGAACTTCCAGTAGGAACGGTTCCAATCTACCAGGCTGCAGCTTCTAGGGAAGTAATTGTGGAAATGACATCTGACGATATGTTCAATGCTGTCAGAAAACATGCTCAGCAGGGAGTGGACTTTGTAACCATACACGCTGGAGTCAACTTTAATTCCCTTGAGCGCCTGCGCCAGAGTGACAGGATAATGAATGTCGTCAGTCGTGGAGGCTCGTTTACTCTTGCTTGGATGCTGCATAATGACGAAGACAATCCCTTTTATGCCGAATATGATTACCTCCTTGAGATCGCGAAAGAATATGATCTGACCCTGAGTCTTGGCGATGGCATGCGTCCGGGCTGCATTGCCGATGCTTCCGACCGCCCAAAGTTTATGGAATTCATTACACTCGGAGAGCTCGTAAAAAGAGCAAGAGCTTTCAACGTCCAGACTTTTGTTGAAGGCCCAGGACACGTTCCAATGAACGAAATTGAATTCAGCGTAAAAGGTATGAAAGAACTTTGTAATAACGCTCCGCTATACCTTCTTGGTCCAATCGTAACTGATATCGCTCCTGGATTCGACCACATCACCGGAGCAATAGGAGGAGCAATTGCTGGGATGTACGGTATGGATTTTCTCTGTATGGTAACCCCATCTGAACACCTTGCCCTTCCAACTCTTGAAGATATTAAAGAGGGCCTGCTCGTAACAAAGGTTGCAGCCCACACAATAGATCTTATAAGGGAAGGCCAGAATGAGAGAGCTTGGAAAAAGGATATAGCAATGGCCTACGCCCGCAGGGATCTTGACTGGGAAAAGCAGTTTGAATTGGCAATCGATGGCTTAAGAGCCCGTAAAATCCGAGATGCCAGGAAGACGGAAAGTGACGCCTGCTCTATGTGCGGGGATCTATGTGCTTTAAAAATCGTAAAGGAAGTCTTAGGTGAAAAGGAGAAGGAAGAGTGAAGTTTCTATTCCTCATTTCATGTTCTTCCCCATTTTTTTCATTTCTTTTTCCAATAATCTTCAACTTAACTCATTCCGTAAACAGATACTATAATATTCTTGAAAATTTGTTTTAATTCTGTTATATCAATGAATCAGTAAAAGAAGGATTAATATGGGGAGAAATGAAATCAAAGTTTAGATTGCAAACCCCGCTGCAAGAAATTTGGTATGTTCACATCCTGCTCTGAATCTGAAGAAATATAAATGTAAAAGTAAAAATTATCTAAATAATCTGCATCTGAGGAAATTGGGTTGTCACACATGCAAAAATGAGTTAAGTTGACAGTGTCAGGTTAATTATTATTTTTTAACTCATCGAAATCGAATTTTCTGTTGATCTTTCATGCTTAAAGAATATGAAAAGAAGAGACATTTTGACGCAATAGATACTTTTGATTACTAGCAGATGGAAAAATAAGAATTTATCTTATCAGGTTTGTATACTAAAATTTGGATAAAGGTTTTCTATTATTTGGTCGATTGTCTTACCTAAAGAAACTCCTGATAAAATATATATATCCTTTTTTGACAAAAATACAATCAGTAAATCAATTATAGATTTAACATTTTAGGTGCTAGAATAGAATGAGATTCATTTATTAGATCTGTTTTTTTGACAAGTTTGTGACGAAGCTGAAGGTATGACAAAATCTCTATAATATATTGAAATAAATAGAAATCCAACAGTTACATGTTGATTTAAATGCAGCAGCATCATATTTTTCTGACATAACACAATTTTTAAGGGCTAAAATTAAATCATTGTCTCTATCGAAACTTTACTTTTTTTATTTGATATACTCAGGAAGGAGCAACGAAAAAGAGTATTTGAATATATAAACCACAAGATTTGATTACTATCTTTGACAATTGGGATCCCAAAATCTATTTGGTAGTGGAATTGTCCCAAAGTCAATTTTGTATCCGTGATCAAAATAATATTTGAGACTTCTATGGCAATTTACTGATTAGTTTTATAACGGTTTTTAAAAACCAAAATTAATACCACCTTCCTGCCCAAGACAATCATGAAATCAATAGCAAAAAAGGTAAAGCGAAAAGTACTTTCATTTGTTAGTACTTGTTATTCGAAGAATTTCATGTTCATTTTATACAATAATCCTTATTTTGTAGTACTGGAGCAGCAAAACTGAAAAAAGTAGTAAAAGATTTCAAACAATCAGAATCATAATGCTCATTAGAAATCTATTTTTTTTAATTTTATATCTCAAGTGCATAGGTTCGATTTGATATTTTTTATAAGATGATGCATCTATTGGATGAGTATGTTTCGAGTAGTTCTTGTAATGGATATATTTAATCGTGGCGTAGTTCTTGCAAAAGGAGGTCATAGAGAAAATTACTTTCCGGTTTCTGATTCGAGTATTATCTGTAGCAACGCTAATCCTCTGGATATAGTTGAGTTATTGAGACCCCAAGAAGTCTATATCGCTGATCTTAATGTACTGCAGCAAAAAGAGCCTATCGAAATGAATGTTGAGATTATCCGGGAAGTGAGTCTAAAGACAAACACAATGCTTGATTTCGGCGTCTCGTCTCAGGAAGAAGTAGATAAAACTCTTTCTATTGCAAGCACTGCAGTAATAGGCACAGAAACTGGCATTCTTTCAGCAATCAAGGATGCATCTTTCGGAAATCCTGGAAGGATCAGTGTAAGCATTGATATGAAACAAGGAAGAGTCCTGAAAAAGGACCCCGAGATTCCAGGCGATATTTTTGAAATCGTTACGATACTGAATTATTTCCCCCTGAAGGATCTAATTTTTCTTGACCTTGACAGGGTTGGAACTACCTCAGGCTTTGATTCCACACTCCTTTACAAACTGGTTGAACACTCAAAGCATATTGTGCTACTTGCAGGAGGGATTCGGAACATGGAAGACCTCTTCATCCTTGAAAGGCTTGGGATAAAAGGCTCCCTAGTAGCAACTGCAGTTCATTCCGGCCATATTTTACCGGAAGTGTTGAATTCAGGGATTAAATCGGACTACAAATAACAATTCATAAATATCGAAAAAGGTTTTTTACTTCTGTCTTTATATGTCTAGTATTTAATACATTGATATCTTTATTTCAAACAAAGGATTCCGTTTTAATAACAAAAAAATAGATAAGTTCCTAAATTTTATTATATATTTAGAAATTGTTTTGAAGTGATTCTTGAAAATTAGAGGTTTATAAAAGTTCTTTAAAATTTAAAGAGGCTTACAATATGGTAGAGGAAAACATATCTACAGAGAATGTTAAGGAAAAAGCTGAGGAGGAAAGCGGAGACGGATATATGGAGATCAAGATGGGGGGGGGTTGGTACATAACGATTTCCCTGACGCACAGCGACCGTTTCGAAAAGGAATATATAGAGCTTGCAAAAGAACGTGGGGGACTAAAGAAGGCCAGGTTCAATCTCAACCCCACACATGTCAGGCTTCTTGGAGAAGCCCTGATTAAATTTGCAGACAATAATGGACTTTAACAGGAGATCATCTTTTTTCTTTTTTCGACTTAATTTACCTATTTAACCCATATTTATAATTCACTTTCTACGCAGAAACTCCAGAACTTTCTCTGTGACTTCCTTTTCTATGCTTTCAGGAAAACGAGAGGCATCGATTATGATGAAGCGCTCAGGGTCTTCGTATGCGAGACTGAGGAAAAGCTCTCGGACTTTTCTCAAAAACTCTAGTTTTTCGAACTTGCTTTGATTTCCTCTCATCCAACAGCGTTCAACAGATATTTCGGGTCTGATATCAAATAGAAAAGTCAGGTCAGGGACAATGGTCCAATCCCTATGGAGATTTTTTATCCATTCTAGCGGATTCTTCAAATTATTTTGTAAGGTTATACCCTGATAAGCATAGCAGCTGTCGGAATAGCGATCAGAAATAACTGATTTTCCATCTCCAAGTGCAGGTTTAACAGTCTTTGCCAGATGTTCAGCATGGTCAGCTGTAAAAAGAAAGAGCTCAGCAAGTTGGTCTGTATCCAACTGAATGGCTTTCTCCACAGCAATCCCAGTAAGTGTGTCTCTGGTTGGCTCCCTGGTAAATACAGGATCAAATGCACTAATTTCAGGATTTTCCTGAAGTTTCTTTGCAATCATACTTTTACCTGAACCGTCTATACCTTCGAGTGTAATCAGTTTGCCTCTCATAAGAACCGTCTTTTCGTTTCTTTAACAGTTTTTACTGAAACGTACTATGTGTATTTATACTCTATAGGGAGTTAGTATTTAGCTGAAGATTTCGAGTAACAGTCGCAAACAAAATAAGCACATATTTATGCAATATTCAAAAATAGATTAGAGTAATGACATTAATAGGAGTTATCACGAGGGGCAAATATGGCCATCGTTTGATTGATACTGTTAAGGAACACAGTGATTTTTCAGTCATTACTGCTGATTTGCCTGAGTTAGTACCCTTATTCATTGAAGAGCCAGATCAATATCTGGAAGCTCTTAATTTCGACAAGCGTGTTTTTTCTGCTGAAATAGTAATTACCTATTCTCTGCATCCGGATCTTACATCTTCAATTGCAACGTTTGCTGCAAGGGCAGGTGTGCATTCCCTAATTATTCCAGGTGGACCGTCCAGAGCTTCAATTCCTGACCTCAATAAGATTTCTGAAGCTTCTGGAATGGATATCGAGGTACATGAGATTTGCTGTACACTTGAGCCCAACGAATTCAACAGGCCTTTCACAGATATATTTGGATCACCTATCCTGGAAGTTAAGACAAAGGACGAAAAAATTGTAGATGTTAAGGTTCTAAAAGGCGCTCCTTGCGGAAGTACTTGGTATATGGCAAAAGAAATCGTTGGAGTTCCTCTAAAAGACGCTCCACCTAAAGCCGGTCTGCTGATTCAGCATTATCCTTGTAGAGCTGCACGTGGCGATCTTGGAGGGATCCATGAATCAGGAGAGCTTCATAAACAAGCTTTTATAAAAGCTCTTGAAAATAAGGGGTGAATATATATTGTTTAAAAAGCATATTCTAAACATGGCTGAAGGTTAATCAAGTTGTTTATTTCTAAAAATCTGTGAATTCTTGACAATGCTGATCTTCAGTATTTACAGAGGTGAAAACATTAGTTCCCTATATATATCAGAGAACTCAGGACCTGAAGACCTTGAATCAATTGCTTTAGCAGTGCACTCTCTTGTTGGGCTTCCTACAACCATGCGCAGCCTTAAACAAAAAGGGCTCCGCCTTGAAAAAGGGGAAATTCTTGACAGAGACTACACAGGCCCTATTCTAGAAAAAGTATTGAAGATCAATAAAGTTGTTCATGAGGTCCCAATTGCAGGTCTATACAGAGGGAAAAATGTGGTTGTTGCTCCTATTCGCTCTAAGGAAGGGAAAGTTATTGGAGCTCTGGGGATTGTAGACCTTCTGGCTACAATTGATATCCCCTCCGTTTTTCAGGAATACATTCATGTACTGGAAGAAGTCGAGGATGCGAAGAAGTAGAATTAATCAAAGTTTCGATGTCATACACCATTACTGATACCGGGGTGTGACAGTACTTGATATATAATGGGATTATTCAAAATCAAATATTTTGATTTGCCTATATTTTTCTTTTTATTCTGGTTTATCTGATTTTCAACCTCCTTTTTAGATTACATCGGAAGTTGTACCATCACCCACAGTTCCAATATAAATTCTCACTCCACAGTTCACCACAAAATAAATTATTTTCAATTTAAGAGTATTCTTTAAAAATTTTTCATGCTGTGATCCTTTTTCAGCTATATGAAGGAGGCAAAAGCCTATATTTTCACATATGAGTTTTGAGAAACTTGAATTCTGAATGCATTTTTTTGGTTTTGCAAAGATGTATAGGGTCTCCAGTTCAGGTTTGGACTTGCAAGAGCACCCTGCTCTGTATTTTGTTGAGTCTTTTTCAAGAAGTCCTACAAAACCACAAATTGAGAACAGTTTCATCGCATCGGAGTTGAAGGCTGCCATTTACACTGAATCAAGAGAATATCTTTTTGCCCCGATGAGCGAATCTGCCGGGAGAATAATACATCTAAAGTCTTCCTGCTCCAAAGCCTCTCTGGCTTCTTTCTTTTCTGGTCTGACTGAAATCACAATGTATAGCACATTTTTCTATAATTCAAAGACTCCAGTTAACTAGAAGCTTTTGCGCTAGGATTGATAATTACCAAAATTCTGCTTTCTACTGCTTGAAACTTTCAGTGTCCAAGGCTTCGGATAGATCCATATTAGCAACTGTTCCAAATACTCATACAGCGATTCTGTCATGATACAATTTTATCTTGGATCAGATAGATAATCTGAATTTTTCCAGGTTGTCCATGCTTATAAAGCTTATGTTAACTATTTTTCCAAAAATCATGCTTTGATTGCTTTCTTAAATAATGAAACTTCTTAAAAGTTGATATCCCTTTTGGCAATATAATCCACAGATACACAGATCTTATAAATTAATATATTATATGTAATTTTTATTCTGTACGTTTGATCGACCTTCCGAAAAGCTTAAAAGGAATGTGATTTATTTCAATCAAAAACGTTGACATCGATGCTATTGTTTTGTGGTTTCTTTTTGTAGAACCCTTATTATATTTGGAAACATGATCCTTTGGTGGGCTTCTAATGTCAGGGCAAGTATGCTATAAAAGGTTGCTGTCATACCACGGAGACAGGTACACCTAGAAACATGCCCTTTTTAGAAAGAATATTCCGTTCTATCAATAACTATCTCGGTCCAGGTTTTGATTGAGTGAACTGTCCAATATATGATTCTAATGAATACAAAATGATTGTTTTTGATATGGATAGTAACCTTATAGACGCTGAGACCATAGATGAGTTCGCCAGGGCTGCAGGTATTATAGGCAAAGTAGAGGAGATTACGAAGAGAGAGATATGTGAAAACCTTGATTTTGAGCAAACTCTTGCCGAATGGGTCAGAATTATCAGGGAACTTTCCCTTGAAACTATCCCCTATGCTGTACACAAGATTCACACTATACAGGTAGCAGTAAAATATATCCCTCACTTTAAAAGTAGAGGCTACAAGGATGCAATGATTTCCGGCAGATTTGAAATTTCTGCCATGGAAGCATGTAAGGCACTTAAAAATAATTTCGTTGTTACCAATGAATTGCTCGTTGAAGATGGCTGGCTTAAAGGAAAATATGTTGGCTCCGTCACACAAAGCAACCCTAAGGGGGCATTTGAGGAACTAACACTATTTAGCAGGGTTCGGCCAGAGCGAGGTGTGGTTGCTGGGGAAGGTGCAAATGATGCACATATCTTTGAGAGAGCAGTTTTTGCCATAGCTTTCAATCTCAAGTACATCATAAGGGAATATGTGGCCGTGGTCATTATAGAAAAGATCTCAAAGCCATTATCACTGTTCTTAAATCTCTTTCTTATATTAATTTTGTAATCAGGCACAGAATGTCGACATCTAACAGTAAAACTACTAAAATGCCAGCTTTTTTGCTGGATCTGGAGGCACAATAAAAGATGCTAAAAGAATTGCAGAAAAAAAAATCAGATATGAAGGACATTTCTGAAGAATCCAAGGAAAAAAGAAACGTTTTGAACACAGAAGCCAGTGCTTTTGCTACAAAGCGCAATGAACTGAATAAAAGGACAAAGGATCTCATCAACGAAGCTCAGGAATTAAAGATCCTCAGGGATGAAATTAATGAGAAGGTCAGTGAATACAAAAATAAGCGCGATGATACCAACGCAAAGGCGAATGAACTCTTTGCAGAGGCAGACTCCATCCGGAAACAAAATAATTTAGCTGGTCCGTCTATAAAAGCTCTACGAAAAGATATAGATCGACTTGAATTTACTCAGCAAACCGAAGTCCTGAGCACAAGCAAGGAAAGAGAACTCGTTGGGAAGATTACTCAGCTTCAAAAACAGTATCAAGTTAAAAAAGTCCAGCTCGAGGAAAATGTAGAACTGAAGATTATTCTCGATGAAGCTCAGCAGATCAGAGATGAAGCTTCAAAGTTTCACACCGAGTTGGCTGAGTATGCTAGGCAAGCTCAAGAACACCATGAAAAGATGATTGCAGCATTTAAGGAAGCTGATAGAATCAGGGCAGAATCTGACATTGCCCACCGAGAATTCGTAAAAGCCCAGGAAGCAGCTGACGAACAACATAAAATTTTCATAAATGCACAGAAGGAAATTAGAGAACTTGATAAAGAAATTTTCAAACTCAAAAAGAAAGACAAAGATGGGAAATCCCGTGTCGTTAAATCCGAACTCCAGAAAGATGCCAAGTCCATCTTCGAAAAGTTCAAGGGTGGAGCAAAACTTACTACCGAAGACCTGATGACTCTTCAAAGATCGGGTTTAGTCTGATTAGTAACGTCAAAACAGAATTTGTATCTATGAAATTCTTCAATTTCCTTGCGGGTTATCTAACCTGCATCCTTTTTTGATTTTTGATCTGAAATTATCTGTTTATTTAGATATTATTTCCCGGTGCTCTTTGTTCCAAAGATTATGCAAAAGACATATGCATAAATCATAATAACTTTTAGAAAATGAGTCTTGACTCGAGTGCTGATCAGACAGGAGGCATAGTACTCAATAGTTTCAAAATACCTTAAAAAAGAATATATTAGAAGGATGTTATTGTATAGATCTTGCCAACAAAGAGGTCACTAACAAGTTTTCAGCTCCAGTTTTAGAGTATACAACTATTTCAAGAAACAACTTAATAATTAATACACAGCCTAGTCTTGTAGCCTGGAATGAGTATTCTATACTCAATAATTTGAAAAGCACCCATACATTTATTCGGGGAAACAACTATCTTTCAAATACTGCCGGCGGAAACAACCTGTATTCAAGTTCTGCATCTGACGTTAATATTGATCCTTAACTTGTGAAAACTGTAAGCAAAAGGAATAACTGAAAAAGAACTTCTATGGAATGAAGCAATTTATGAGGGTTACAAAGATCTTGACAAATAAACGAAGAAGATAAACAGAATTGGATCACTGGAAGAGAGTCTTAGATCAAGCTTTAAGGGAGTTATCTCAAATTTATCAAGATATCATAAAAGAATTTTGTTAAAATTTTTGGATAAATTGGTCAGCCATCATTAAATGATTAGATTTTCATGATCAAATTTGACATGAAAGTATTTAACTAAACTAATTTCTCACGGGCTTTTGGATCCTTTTGTTTCATAATTGCGATTATTCCACTAATTATTTTTATTTGTGCATCAACAGAGAATGGCTCAATCTCAAAAATCTTTCTATTTTGAATATCTCCTTCTTGCTACCCTTGTTCATGCTTTTGCACCTATTTACTTTATTTTTAAAATTCCTGTCATAACCTTATAAATTATTCAGATGCATATTTCTTAAGGATACCAAAATGTATTTTGCATATTTTGATGCCAATTAAGTATAAACTCAATTACTAACTATGTGATATTAGGTTGGTGTATCAAAAATTGGAAAACGGATGTTAAATAATATAGTAAAATGTAAAAGCTGCCACCGGGACTGGCTCTATCACTGATACTACTTTTACTGTCGCTGTAGCTTGTGCTTACTGCTGTAGCCGCGCCAATGAAGCTACAACGAAGGCTACTAACAAAATATTCATTGTCTTTTTAAACTTCATTTATTTTTACATCATTTTATTTTTCATCTCATTAATTTATATAGCGAATGCTGTGGTTTATTCCTTTAAAATATCTTTTAAAAAAAATCCCTATAACATTGATCATATTATTATTTTAGCCAATGAAGAAGGACGTTTAGTCAATGAATAAATGAGGTTACTTTTGATGAAAAAAAATCCATATTCAAATACGAGAAACAGTTCAGGATATTAAGAAGCTTAATAAGGCAGAAAAAATTCGAACAAATATTTAAAATGTTTGTGAAAAGGAAATTCACCATCTGATCAAGAATAATCTTCAGGTTATCTTTTTCTTTCTTGATATTCAAGCTGAAAAGTTTAACAACCGACAGGATAATAATGGACTAGAAGTCCTAGAAGCCTTCAGGAAATCGACAGTTTATCGAAAGTTCTGTAAAATTTTATTGATTCTTTATTCTTTTTCTTTCACAACAAAAAAGGTGTAAAGTCAATGGTTAATATTTTTTCAATTGTAACAGATTACCCTTTCGATAAGGAGATGTAATAACAGTGAATAGTTGATGGTGTGGCGCTTTGGCTGCTTATACTCTTGCAGCAGTATCCGCAGCAAACTTTTGCCGGCTTATAAACATAGAGATATAATATTGGCTGATTAGATACTCAAATTCCAAGAAAAGATTAATTTTACTTCATTTTATTAGCTTAGGTGATAATGCCAATTTTTTTCCCATTTTATCTTAAACTTTGGCTTAATCTCAGTCTTTACACTATGATTTTTTACTACTTTCCTTATGATTCCTTCCCTCTCTCAAGAAAATGTCTTAAATCGCCCCATAATCGTTTATTTTTGACTTAGAGTCTATCCAAAAGGGCATTAATGGCATGTTGTAAGAGTTATAATTGGTCTAAAGCATCCGAGTATCATTCCAATTGTTTATTGAAAAGTAATACTAGGTTACAAAACTTTTCAGATAGGCTCTAAATCTCAGTCCTGAAAGTAGGTTTTTTGATAATTCCATAGTTATATCCCCATTCAACTCAAGAAAAAGTCTCAAAATCATCTGAGAATGGTTCATTTTTGATTTAACTAGTCGAAACTCCGACTTCATGTATAAGTAAACTAAATAAATATTAAGCATAAGATTTACTTATATTAATTATAAGAAGTAAAAACGGTGCGACTATGGCAAGATCTTCTAAGTTGCCCTACAGGATACAACAGCGAATCGGTGATAATGTTGCACTGGGACTTCCTTATGCTTTAGCAACAGAATCCACAGGAATAATGTATCAAACTTTCAATAATGGGATTCAAAAAGGAAAAAGTCAAAATCTGAGGAGTATTTTTATTTCTATAAACATATTAGCAAATATAATGTTGAAGGGGCTCTAAAGTTACTAAAGCGCCTGAATGATGTTGCTGAAGCTAGAAACTGTCAAATTTGAATGTGGATTTCGGAGAGATGGTTGCCAGCTGATATGGAAGGCATAAGTATAATAAAATTAATGCAGTTTCTGAGAATAAAAACGAGGACATTGAATAATCATTAAGGATGTCGATGAAATTATGAAAAAATTCGAGCGAAGTTTTTTCGGGTTAGAGAAAGGCACAATTACTAATTATTAAAATATCCTCATCCAAATTTGACATATTTTTACTAGAATAACCTTTCCTTTTCATTTTATCCTATGAGATAGTTGTTTCCTAATTTACCAAAATCTCCACTAAGGCTTGTTACTACCCTGCGCTTCAATTGCCTTTTGATTAATGAGTTTTTGGACCTTAGGAAGTAATTATTGTATGTTGTTTTAAGGTCCTCTTCATCCATTTTACTTTTTAGATCTCTCTTATTTATCTCAGCAACACTTATTGTATATGCATATAACATAAAAACTCTGTATTTTACGAGCTTGGAATAGTTATTTACTTCAATTTAAGGCTAAAACTGAAAAAATGCACCGTTTTTATTGTAAATAGATGTATTGGAAAGTTACACTTCATTATAGTGATCATTCCTTCGTCAGGCTTTTTAGATATCAATTGGATCTATTTAAATATTGTTAATAGTTCTAAGCAAATATTATTTCTCATAGTTTTTTGGATCTCTTTTCTTGAAATTTGACCTTTTTTCTATACAACCCACAAAATGCATTTGCTCAACATTCCACAGCACTTTTTGGTTTTTTGATTCGTTTATTTTTGACAATATTCTATAGGTATCATTTATTGATAAGATCTCTGGGATGTGTAATTAAAAAAGACTAAATCATATGTTTACTTCGTAACAATCAAAATAAACGACTGTCTATTTAGATGAAAGCTAAATTTAGTTGTATTTAAAGAAACAGATTTGGTTGGATGGATTTTCAAATGAAAAGGGTTTTTTTATCCTATGATTTGAATGGGAAAGAAAGCGAATATATACCGTCACTAAAAGACGAACTGGAATCACATGGAGTAACAAATATCTGATACCAACTATTTGGAAACAAAATACGATAACATAAGTACATCACATGGAGTACAAATATATGATACCAACTATTTGGGAATAAAAGACGATATCATAAGTGCTCGTCACGATACTATAAACATTTGTGATATTCTTATCGCTTTCGTGATAGGGAATTGTACTAATGCAATTTATGACGTTGGATATGCAATGTCTATAGATATAAAAGTTTTAATTGTTGAAGCTGATTACAGTGAAACATCCTTTCCCTTAGAAATGGTACCTATTATCCTGTTGCGTGATTATTTTGATACGTCCCGTGCCATATTGAATTTTGTTGATAATTGTTGAAGGCAACAAGGCACCTGAAAATATCACGCCTAAATAAGCAGTTTAGCCGTTAATCAATGCTCTAAAAGATGAAGATGAATAGTTAGTGGTGGTAAACTATTAACTTTTCATTTATTTCAATGGAGGACAAAATAATAAGTACTGCTGAAGACGAAAAAAGAAATTGGGCAATACTGATTACCTTAAGGAATCTTACTATTGCCCTGGAAATTAGGTGACCAACCCATTTAAATTATCCATGGAGATAACATCTATCAACATGAAGTTAACCACAATAAAAGATTGTTTGTATAGTTACTGGGATGATCAACCCGATACTTTTAAGCTATTAATAAACTCGAAAAACATTGATTGTCAAGAAGAGTGAAAATTTCCTAGTGAGTCGATTTAAATTGATTATATACCATAAAACTTAAACTCATAGTGTTTTAATTTTCATATTATGTTATTTGATTAATGCTTTCAAAGTTAAGCTTCCTATGTTATGGATTCAACAGTTGAAAAATGATAACAAGAGGAACTCTGGGCGCACAGTTGCGGAAGTTGTGATACAAGCACTTTAATCTTTCATAGAACGAAATGCTTCGGAGTAATAACAAGCGGAGAACACTGAGCTAAAAAGTAGTACAGGAAGCAAAAATACATGAAGTTGTAAAATCACGATGAGATGCTTAAAAAAGAATTAGAAGACTTCAAAAATTAGATAATAATTACATGTTACAGATGCAGACGATAATAAATCAGAAAGCAGTTGAAGCACCCGGAACAAAACTACCATGGTGGAGATTTTGATACCCAGGTTACAATTAATACCACAGAATAAAGTGAAAAAAGAAAGGGGTATTCTATTAAAAGAATAGTGGAAGCCAAATAAGGAAACTAATCATCTCATAAATCACCTAAATTAGTTATTCTACAGATTATGAGTTAATAATGGTAGGTGCATAAACATTATAATCGTAAATATAAATAAGTGATAAGCTCCTGGTAGGCCCAAGGTAATGTTCTCATTACCTATAAGCTAGCCATCACAAAATCATTTCTGAAACCGCTAAAGTGGTTTTTATGGGCTTCGTGGGTTAAGGAGTGGGGGTGACCATTGTGAATATGGCAGCAGTAGTGATAGAAGCCGTGATATAGACAATGATGATTTATGTGGATTTGTAGGCCATAGTTATTTAGTACATGATTTTTCGCTAGTGATATCCTTTTTATGCGAATTAATCGATTTAATTTTGTATTATTCGGCATATTTAAAAGAATAGTTCGAGTTAATTTTATGATTTATTTGTCAATTCATGTCAAAATTTGGTATTTATTTGATAATTAATTTTGACGAAAAAGGTAAATGAGTATGGTTTTAGAGAATAAAAAGAATCTATTTAAGCTTTAAATCCAAAAAAAATCAATTTACTAGCAATAATTTTGGCATGTAAGGGGTAAAAATGATGAAAATTTATTGCGAAAATTATTTTCACCCAGGTTTGCTTATCGCTAATTATTCATAGATTAAAATTCTTTTTTGAGTTAGTCGTTTGATGGCCTATATACATAGAGATCTGGTATGTAAATTCTAATTGACTCTGTATTTCACGATTATAATGCAGAATACCCAACGCTTTGGATGTGGATGTCCAACCTTAGATACATTTGACTATATTCTGTTTCAAAATTTATTTGCTTTAGCTGGTCGCTTTTCGATTGGATAAAGCTTTTTGATCAACACAAACTAGTGAAGAAGACTAATGAAATCCAATTATGTCGTGCTGTTGATATGTTGTATAATTATGAGGATTATATAAACTCATGTGGATTTCGATAAATATTTCACTTTCACGAGTTATTTTGATATTATTTATAAGCATGTAATGAAATTAAGGAGTTATAAAAAATTCTCTTATAATTTAACTACATAAATGATATACCACAGTGAAAGAAGACTAATGATTGACGGAAAAGGATAACTAATGATTAATACTAGCGCAAGCAAATTTTTGGAGAGACTGATCAATAATTATGCATTTCATATTATATGTGTATTTTTTGTAATACTGGTAATTGTAAAAATTCTATTATCATCTCGTTTTTGCGGTCCATTTATTTTCCCAGATGAAACTTTGTACAATAGCATTGCCCAAAGTATTGTACACGGTAAGTTATATGGAAAGTTCGGTTCTGTTTCTCCAGGGTTTCCATTTTTATTGTCATTAGCATATCACATTTCCAATAACCAAAATATTATCTATCACATAATGTTAGTGATAAGCGCTTTCATATCTAGCACTATCATTTTTCCTTCATTTTTTATTATGGAAAAATACTGTTCAAAGATAGTATCAGTCCTGGGCTCTATTGCCGTTTCAACACTACCATTTTTAAATTTTTATAGTTTTACGCTAATGACGGAGGTATTATTTATACCCTTATTTTTATTTTCCATATGGTTTCTCCTTAAAAGCTATGAAACTAACAATAAAAAATGGGAATTATTAGCTTCATTGTCAATTGTATATTTGTATATCACTAGATCGACTGGATTGGCAATGCTGATAGCATTTGTATTGACATTTATATATTATATTGTTTCCAATTTAAATCAGGATCAAGTGCTGGTTTTAATTAAAAAAAAGTTCATTTTAATGGCTAGTATCATTATCTTTTTATTAGGTTGGATTACCTATTCAACCTATTTAGTGGACATAAATCAACCCTTTAGTGATAAATTAACGAAAACTTATGATTTTGGATCAGCTCATAATATCAAAGGGGTAGTAGAGCATGGAATAGACATTTTCGCAAGTAGTAAAAATATTTTGCTATTTACTAAATTCTTTGCAAATTTAATAAGTTACCTGTCAGTTGGCTCCTCTTTTCTGTTATTAATCATTATTTATTATTTGATCTTGTTACTTATCAATAAAAAACCATTAAAAAATCATACATTATCAATGCCAATTTTCTATGCTTCCATCAGTTCCCTATTATTAATAATCGCTACTATCAGCTTTCTGTTTAAGGATAAAAATACAAACCTGATACTTGGAAGATACGTTGAGCCAATCATACCAATAATAGTGATACTCGGAATTATATGTATAAGTAACTTTGATCAAAAAATAATGAACAAAAGGAATATTAGTTATTTTATAGGTAGCTGCATCCCTCTCATACTTGTTATACCATATATTTTCGCCTGGGATAATATTATTCTCAATGTATTCAATGACCTACAAAATAATCCGACACTATATGCATATAATATCTTTTATGGGTATCCTACGTTTAATGCATTCGCGAGATTCTATGAACCGAGTTTTACAATTCTAACACAAACAATCTCGTCATCTTTACATCCATCATTGATTATGTACATCTATTTTTCGGCGACGATAGCATTAATAACACTATCAATGAAAAAAAAGCATTATATCAGTCTACTATTGATTTTTATTATCACTTCATCCCTGATTTTTTCTACAACATTATACCAGGTTTCAGTAGCAAAATCAAATGATGAAATGAATAATAATATAGCAAAATTTTTAACAAATAATACCAATGACAGGACTACCTATCTCATAGACCAAGCTACTACTCCTACAAATGTAAACATCGAAAAGTACGTGTATGGATTTTGGAATAAAGGAAATATTAGTTACGTAAATACGAGAGAGATTTCTCTAAAAGCCATGGAATTAAACAAAACAACATATCTGATATCAACAAAATCTTTGCCATATAATAAAATAGCTAAAGATGGTAATTTTACTCTTTATCTAGTAACAGTGCTTCCCATTAATTAGTTGATATCTTAAGATTTCTATAATTTAATAACTCTTTTAAAAAATAGTTCCATAAAGCCCAGCCGTTCTATACATAATGAATTTGTTGATATTAGTAATTTAAAAGATTATTTCACCAATCTTGGAGATGGACCTGTATATGGGGTGTATCCTTCCTGTGAATCTTTATACTAATTATTGAAGTAACGGTATATTCCAAATTGTTTTAAACTTCCACTTTTTCTTCCAACTGCTTAAGCTTTATTATATATATTCTATGAAGATACATAGTTATTGCTTTAACACTTCTAACTTTATTTAACCATACTCTGACATACATATATCTCATAGTCCTTATTATTAAGTATTCTTTCTAATTATAATGATATTTATGGAATCAAAACACGTCTATTTTGGAATTCAGCCTATCATTCAGTAAAACTATCACAATAATACTTAAAAGATGGGAATATTATGGAAATCCAATATATAAATATCTTTATATTAATTAGTCTGATTTTATTGTCAACGACTGTACTTGCAGCAACTTAGACTGTAAAATCGGCCGCACAGCTATATTACCTTGACTCCCACCATAATTTGTGGCTTAAAGTCAACATGAATGGCAGCATACAACATTTCAATGTGTACAATACGCCGGGTTATTCTCCCAATGGGGATGCAGTCATGTGGGCATACGATAATTTTAGCTCAGGCAGCTTAAATACATCAAAGTGGACAGATTACAAAGAAGGAAGCAATAAAGCAACAGTAGAAATACAGAATGGATATCTGGTGTTGTCAGGCTCTGGTAAAACATCTTCTGCAAATGTTGTGCTGAACAAACCATTCACAAATGGCATTGAATTGGCGGTCAATGAAACATTAGCAGGTGGTACTCATGACGTGGGTACATTTTCAGATGCTTCTTTTGGTTCCGGAGCACTCGTAGGTGGGATCAGGGGAACAGATTGGTGGCATACAAGGTTCGTTAATGGTGGTGGATCATTCCAAAGCCAGGGAATATATGATGCAATGATTTGGGTAAACTCAAACAGTTTGGATGTTAGTATGCCAACTTCAGGAATCAGATTAAGTGATTACATAGAAGAGGGTATTCCACATACAGTGACATATGGTTATGATGCTTCTGGTAATGCAAATATGTATATGCTAAATGTAACTCAAAATAGTCTCCCCTTATCTATCCCTGATCCATATGGGTATAACCAGTTCAATCACCCATCTATCTATTTCAATGAGACAGGTGTCTTTGGTCATAAATGGTGGATGTTTATTACACCATATGCATATTCCAAACGGTATATATGAAAATGCATGTTTGTACTATTCTGATGATGGACTAGTTTGGAATGTACCCCCAGGAGTGAAAAATCCAATTGGAACGCTAATAAAGTCTGAGTATAACTCAAAAGCTTATGGTTCTGATCCTTATGGTTCTGATCCTTATGGTTCTGATCCCCATGGTTCTGATCCTTATGGCTCTGATTCTCATCTCATATACAATCCTGATGCCGGAAAATTTATGCTCTACTATGTAATTGGAGATGTCTGCGGTAATGTAACCATACAAGACCGAAAGTTAAAACATATGATGGTATTACTGTTTCACCAGAAATAAATGTTACAGCTCATGGGGTATCGCCAGCCGTTCTCTATAATAGAGCCACAAAAAAATATTACATGTGGATTGTTGATATCGATCTTCAACCGCATGTAATCTACAGATACACATCAACTGATGGTGTACATTTTAGTAATAAACAAGCTGTGGGTCAATCAAGTCCCTATTATCCCTGGCATATCAATACGATGACTTATCCAGGTAAATCAGCAATATGTGCATTACTTATAATGTATAGTAACGAAGGATTCACCGGCAATCTACATCTAGCTACTGCAAACAATTACACCGATAATTTCACAGTTCAAAGTTCACCACTTCTAAAACTAAAGGATTCATCATGTCCAACACATGAAGATGCTCTATTATATCGTAGTGCAGGTATATTTAGCGATGATGGAAAGCTCTTGAAACTCTGGATCCCTGCGCAAGATACTCTAGGAGCTTGGACTGTGTTTTACACTCAAGCAACGGAGAAAAATGGTGTGTGGAAAGTTGGAGAGTTCACAACTCCCCGCGCACCACTTATGACAATCAATAATACACAATATCTTTATACCCCAAAACAGTGGATGCTATCACAAGGCGATTCCCCAAAAAATCATGGAGTCAAAAGAGAAATCAATGAAGTTTGGGATATAAAACAAGTCACACACCAAAAATAAACACAAAAAATATGGGAACATATACTCAAATTGAGGTTAAGCCAACAGATTTACAAAACGTGTATGATTACCAAGTGATGATCCCTGCTAATATACTTAACATATCATCCCAGAGATAATCTCTGGATGTAGAGCGTGCATAAGTGCAAAAAAAGTGGTAGATAAGTCAGCTTAGTAAATCCCAATGAGATTGATATCAATAGGATTTACAAGGCTGTCCTTTGTTAGAATATATCAAAGGCGGTTAAAAATTCTCCAATCTCTCAGGTGAGAACGTAATTACTCATGCAAAAAATTATAATGAAAATTGTTTTGAATTTTTGAATAGGATCTTAATTATTGTTCCCGCTTCTATGACATTATTCCGTAGTCACGCCGTCGAATTCTGCTTCATTGGCTTCGGCTTCTTCCTTCGTGGCACGCATGATTCCATTTTTGTGATGCGGTGGTGAATAAATTGTATAGAGTTTCAGATAATCCGTTTTCGAAGTGTTGATGATATTATGCTTCGCACCAATCGGTACCACTACTGCAACCCCATCACCGACGTCATATTCGTTGCCGTCAATAATACATTTCCCCTGCCCTTTCTCAAAACGGAAAAATTGGTCGTTTTCTTCATGAACTTCCATCCCGATGTCTTCCCCAGGCTTGAGACTCATAAGTACCAATTGACTGTGCTTTGAAGTATAGAGCACCTTTCGAAAATTGGTATTTTCCAAAGTTGCTTCTTCGATATTAGTAGAAAATCCTTTCATACATTTTTAATAAATGATTAATTGTATATAATTATTCGCAAGCCAAATTCACTAAAAAGGATTGAAACATCCAAGCAAATGGATTGGTAGCTGTGGTATTTATTAAAATTATGCTGTAAAAGTCAAGTTCAAAAATAGAGCAATGTTATGAAATTTTGACCAGGTCGGGCATACCCTATTAGCTGGTTGATATTTCCATTTAGAATGTGTTTTCATCAATTGTACTCGTTTTCTAATCTTACCTACATAAAGATAACCAAAAAATACACAGCGCAGGAAATGAACTGAAAATGGTAACAGCACTTGGAGTGATGCAGCTTGCTTTTTGAAAAAACATACAGCTGAAGAAAGCAGGAGCCCTAATTTTTATATATTCCTACAGCTTGATGATCAGATACACGTATATGTTCTCAGTGCTACGAAATGTCCATATCACCTTGATGATTTGGTTAGGGTAATCATTACTTTTTTGAGGTTATACTAAGAGTCAAATATGATTGTTACTGAATTAATAGAACAAATATTCTCCAATGGAGTAGAGGAGTGAAATATAAATGAGTGAACAAAAGTCTTCAAGGGTTCTAACTGCTGGTTTTGGAATCCCTGTGGGTTTGCTTTGAAGTTTTACACTGAAGATGGAAACTATGACCTAATAGGTAATAACACCCCCGTGTTCTTCATTCGCGACCCTTTGAAGTTTCCTGATTTTATCCACACACAAAAGCGTAATCCTGCTACAAACTGCAAAGATCCGGACATGTTCTGGGATTTCTGTTCCTTAACTCCAGAATCAATCCATCAAGTAACGATCCTTTTTTCAGATAGGGGTACTCCTGCTACCTTCAGGCACATGAATGGTTACTCAAGTCATACATACAAGTGGTACAATGATAAAGGTGAATATTTCTGGGTGCAGTATAATTTCAAGACTGACCAGGGTATAAATAACTTGACCCGTGAGGAAGCGCGGAGAGATTAAGTGGGACTGATCCAGGTCACGCTACTAGGGGATCTATATGAGGCTATCAAAAGAGGAGACTCCCCTTCCTGGACTCTAGAAATGCAAATAATGACCCCCTAACAGGCTGAAAATCATCGTTTTGATATTCGGGATATTACCAAGGTATGCCCACATGGAGATTTTCCGCTTATCAAGATAGGTAAGCTTGTATTGAACCGAAATCCAACAAATTACTTTGCTGAAGTGGAGCAAGCAGCCTTTAATCCTTCAAATCTTGTTCCAGGCATTGGCATTTCTCCAGACAAAATGCTGCAGTCAAGGTTTTTTTCTTATCACGAAACTCATATTCACCATCTTGGTCCCAATTATCACCTGATCCCTGTGAATGCGCCAAAGCACTCGTCTGAAAATAATTACCAGCGTGACGGATTCATGCGTGTTGATGCCAATGGTGGCAGCGGG
>Ga0224559_1000449_pt1 | contig 27732 bp, 30 predicted proteins | sample 714S33034metaG_FD_180676 | JGI IMG/M metagenome (GOLD analysis project Ga0224559, IMG submission 180676) | Peat soil microbial communities from Stordalen Mire, Sweden - 717 S3 30-34 | ecosystem: Environmental > Terrestrial > Soil > Wetlands > Peat | place: Sweden: Norrbotten County, Stordalen... | reverse complement strand
ATTTCAAGATTTCAAGATTTCAAGATTTCAAGATTTCAAGATTTCAAGATTTCAAGATTTCAAGATTTCAAGATTTCAAGATTTCAAGATTTCAAGATTTCAAGATTTCAAGATTTCAAGATTTCAAGAGTCATTAAAAATAATAAAATTTTATTTATTATAATATTAACAATACATCAAAATAATAAAAATATTTTTTTAAAAATACTTCGCCAACTAATTTTAATAGAATGTTATTTTTTTAATGAAAAATGCATCTAAATTCACTAGTTGGTCTAGGGGTCTTGAACAACATACGAGTAGAAATAAAATATTGGATATATTACTAAAAAAATAAAAATTTATTGTTCACTGAATCTGGTATCCAGTGATGTTATTAGTAGTCCCTGGCGGAGTCGAACCGCCGTCGAAAGATCCAGAGTCTCACAGGATTGCCACTACCCCAAGGGACTAATAGTGTACAGCTTTAACTTGTAAATCTCAAGATAATAAGCCCAGTTTCATGATTTGATTTCATAGTATATAACAATTTGGGCTAATGGCCGGGTTCAACACATTAACAGATGTTAATTTAATATTTCCCCCTGATTCTAATAATTTGATCTTATATTTGAGGATAGGTTCAAAATAAAATTTAATGGAATCAAATTTTTCATGTAGAAATATAAAAAAATAGAAGAATAAATTATAAACTAAATCCGATTTGAAAAGATTATGAATTGAATTATTAATAATTATATTTAATATCCTTCTGACGTTTCAATGGTTTAATAAATAGTGAAATAATGAAGCTTATTAAGAAAATAAATGATACAAATTCAAATGCTGTTTTCATAGCATTTCTAACGGTATCATTAATAATGGTGTATAATACGGATGATTTATTTGCTACAATTACTTGATGAGTTGTTCCAGCTTTTTCTTCATATACCGTTAATTTTTGATTGATTTGATTTTTGGAAAATTGGTCTGGATAACTCTGGTCTACAGCAGCATATAACCCATTTAATGTTCCAAGTATCAGAACCAAACCTATTATTGCAGTTCCCATTGATGAACCTAAGCTTGCACTTGTGGACATGAGCCCTGCTGCATCAGATTGTTCATGTGAATGCACAGATGATAATATTATTTTAGCAGTTAATGGAAGAGCAATACCTAATCCTATCCCTAATAATAATGTTCCAGGAACTGTATTAATTATTTGGGTGTTCAAATTGAACTGATAACTAAGATAAAGAGTGCTTAATAAAGCTATTAAGAATCCAATAGAAATTAAGATGTGGGGTGCTATCTTAGTTGATATTTTTGCTGCTGCTATCGAGAAAATCAAAACTCCTAGAGTTAATGGTAAAATAGCCAATCCAGTTACAAATGCGCTAGCACCAGTTTCCTGCTGAAAGAATACTGGAAGGATAAAAACAGCACCTGCAAGAGCAAGATTCAAAACCATCCTTGAGAGTGTTCCAAATGTAAAGTTTCTGTTTTTAAACAGTCTTATATCTGTAATAGGTTTATTTTTACCATTTATCATACGTTTTTCTCTGTAATAGAATAGTATCAGTAATAATAATCCTAATCCTATTATAAATGGGGAAATATCATAGTTATCCATTGAATTCAGGGTTAAAAATCCAGTAACAAATAAAAGGATTCCTGATGTTGATAGAACTACTCCTAATTTATCTAACTCTGAAAATTTCATTGATGGAGAGAAATATTTCAGTTTCTGTGATAATGAGAGTATGACTATTACAATTGCTAGTTCAAGTCCAAATCCCCACCGCCAGCTAAAGAAGGTTGTTAAAACTCCACCTATAAGCGGTCCCGCTCCTGCACCTATAGTGGCCATTGATGTTCTAACACCCAATGCAAATGTGGCGTTCTCACCACTATAAGTTCCAATGATAATTGAAGCAGTTGCAGGTGTCATGAGTGCAGCTCCAATTCCTTCAAAAACTGACCAACCTATTAATAACATAGTTGCATTAACGCTCAAAGCAGCTATAGTTGTTCCAATCCCAAATATGATCGCACCAGCAATGAATGAATTTTTTCTACCAGTTATATCTTGCATTTTACTGCCTAGAAGCATTAAAGAAGCCATTGTAAGGGCATAAACTGTTATGATTACCTGGATAAAATTGATAGTTGTGTGTAGATCAATAACCAAATTGCTTATTGCTACGTTCATAAAAGTATTATCAAGTGAAATTATGAATGAAGATAAAGAAACAACAATAAGGGCAGTCCAACCAATTTTCACCATATTATGATTATTTTCCAAGAAAATATTCCCCATGGTATTATATTTTTAATATTTCTTACAACTACCTATAATCTTGATTTAGTTTTTCTTTTTTTCAAAGGATTGAGAAAGGTTAAGTCAATAGTTATTCCAGCAACTAACAGGATCAATAGATATGCCATATTACTCAGTAGAGGGGAGAAGAAAGCGATTCCTATAGCGATGATAGGGCAATTGGAAAAATTAAATTTCTATAGTTAATAATTTTAATTGTTTTTTTAGTTACATCCTTTCTGAGAAGATATTTATTTTCTTGGATATATGACCAGATAAAAAAGAATATCCTAGAAACTTAATCCAAACACGGCTAAATATGCAAGAAGAGCTGTATTGGAATGTGGTAACACAGGTAGAACAAATTCTAAAACTAAAAGAGTGATGGCAATAGCAAAAACACCATCTACAAATGTTTCTAGACGGTTTTTATCCTTAATCTCAAGTTCAATAAGACTTTTTAACCCGTTATCTCGAATTATATGTGTTTTAAGATCATCATCAACTCCAGAAGACTTCTTAGACATACAAATAGATTAATTAAGAATTACTTATTAATTTTTGGATTAGTAGATTGTTATTTTGATTGAATTAGAAATCTCCATAATCATGACTTTATTTAAAAAAAACTCGTAAAATTAAGTTATTCCTAATATAAATTATTAATAATCGGTAAAAAAGTGATTAACCAATATATGAAAAGTTAAAACAGATATTTAATCTGTATATAACTTTTTTTTCTCAATGGGCATTTTTTTAAAGATTTCATCAGCTTCATTTGTGGTTACGGCCAATCTTTTACCGTTTTCTTCGATAATTACCCCACTGTTTACTAATTTTTTGTATCTTTCTTTTCTAACTTCCTTCTGGGGGTGGCATACAAATTGGCATAAACTGCAAGTATATTCAATTTTATATCCTGGATAAAATGGATGGAAGAAACCACCTTCAATACCATTTTTAAGATTTCTTTCAAATTGAGCTGGAATAGCTTTCTTTTGATATATTTCAATCAATTCAGAATCATCTTCAGGGATCTTGAATCTCGCAGCAGACCATGTTGACCACTTCCCACCTTTATAACCTGTACTACCAGTACAAACATATCCACATCTCATAGGATGGGCTTTTTTAGAAGCTATATATGTATCTGTATCTACCTCTTCCACATCCTCTTCATCTATCATGTAATCGGCAAGACATACTGTAAGACACAATTTACATTTATCACAGTAGTTATCTATCTCGGCTAATGATTTTGTGGCCTTTAATTTTGCAGTTGTAACTACACTAGCTAGAGCTATCGATGAACCGTATTCTTTTGTAATTATTAATCCAGAATAACCCATATGGCCAATTCCACCCCTGACAGCCAGAAATTTATGGGATAATGGAGGTACCCGATATTCTGGTGGTGATTCTTTTCTGTAAACAAAATTTGAGTGTACAGGCTCTGCATCATAACCTATCTGGTTTATTAATCCTGATATTTCCAGAGCAATTCCATTTGCAAGGGTAGTGGCTCTTACCTTTTGTTTTTCAAGATCTTTATGATTTATTTTTGAAAGATATTTGTCAATATTACCATTTAAATCATCTTCACCGAATGGAACCGCAAATGTAATTGCAGATTTAGCCCCTTCTAAAATATAATCTAAATTTGTTGTAAAATGCCAGTCTTTTAATGTTTCATTAGTTGTTATTCCCACATTACATGCTCCAAGTGTCTTGGCCATGTCTTTTACAATTTCAGTTAATTCTATATCAGGATTCTGCATGATCTACCTCAATATCTCTTTTCAAACTTATATTATATCGGTAAATATTATATAGTTTCTGGTCATTATAATAACTAAAATATTGTTGTAAAGCGTCATATATTATATTGCATTCATCATAAAATCAAAATAAACTTCAATCTTTAGTGTATTGACAGATGCTCTCGATTCCAAATACTTCTATTAAATATTTATTGGTCTAATCTAGGACATTTAAATTAATAATTTAATGAAAGAGTCTTTTGATTATCTTTGATACATACATACATAATTTAATTGTTAATATGTTAAACAATGGAAGATTAACTATTTTAATTGTGAGTATCAGTAAATTTAAAGCTATGAATTAACATGGGGGGTTATTGTTTGGAGCAGATAATCTAATCGATCTTAATGAGTATGTTCACAAACAATTTTTCCCAAAATATAATTTTAGTATGGGGATCAAAATATATGGGCTTTAAATTAGATGAATATCTTTAATCAAAAATACTTTTATTAAACTTTTTTTAAGGTAATATCAACTATTAATATATCCTGTCCATTGGAAATATTCATAGAAATAAAAAGGTTCATCATTTTATTTTACATGAAACCGAATAATAACTATTAATTCGATGTATACATATTTTATAAATAGAAGAGAGTTTAGGAATATAGGATAACTAAATGAAAAACGACCCTATAAGAAGATTGCTTGAAGCAGAGTTAAAAGAAGTGGAAGAGAAGTATCGTAAGGTATTCAACAATGCTAACGATATGATCGGTCTAAATTTGATGGAAGAAAATGGTCTTCCTGGAAAGTTTATTGATATAAATAAAATTGGTATTGAACGTTTGGGATACACTTATGACGAATTTTTAAATATGACACCTGCAGACATTATTGCTCCCGATAAACTATCAGAAATATCTGGAAATGCATTAGAACTCTCAAAAAAAGGGCATGCAACATTTGAAATAATTCATCAATCTAAAAGCGGAAAAAGAATACCCGTAGAAATTAACAATCATCTTTTTGAATTAGATGGAAAAAAAATAGCCTTGGCTATTACTAGAGATATTACAGAACGTAAAAAAGCAGAAAAAGCATTAAAACAGTCTAATGATAATTTAGAATTAAAAGTTAAGGAGCGAACAATCGAGCTTGAAGAAGTCATTACCGCACTTAAACATTCAAATGAAGAATTAGAACAATTTGCGCATGTAACATCCCATGACCTGCGAGAACCATTACGTATGATAACAAGTTTTTTACAGTTGCTTGAAAAACGATATAAGGATCAGTTGGATGATGATGCCCATGAATTCATTGAATTTGCGGTTGATGGAGCTAAACGCCTGGACAATATGATAAATGACCTATTAGAATATTCTCAAGTTAAAGGTATGGTAAGAGAATTTGTGCAAGTAGACACTGAAAAAGTTTTAGATGATACTTTGTTGAACTTGAAAGTTTCTATAGATAAAAATAATGCCGTAATCACACATGATCAATTACCTAAGATTATAGGTGATAAGGAAATGCTCATACAGTTGTTCCAAAATTTGATAAGCAATTCTATTAAATATCGAAGCGATAAATTGCCTAAAATTCATATCTCCGTTATAGAAGAAGGAAATCAATACTGTTTCTCTGTGAAAGATAATGGTATTGGAATATCTTCAGATCACTTGGAACGGATATTCACTATATTTCAAAGACTTCATACCAATGATGAGTATGAAGGAACAGGTATTGGACTTGCAATAGCTCAAAAAATTGTTCATCAATTTGGAGGGCAAATGTGGGCAGAATCTGAAAAAGGTAAAGGCTCAATATTTTATTTTACAATATCAAATAAAGATGGAGAATATTGCATGAAACAATCCTAAAAAAATATAATGGGGATAATGTTTAAGAATATATAAATGTTATATTTGCTGTAGAAATTATAGTTATTATTATTTTAATTAATTTTTAATCATTTAGTGTAATTAGAACAAAATGATAGTTTAATATTCTAATGATTCCAATGATGTAGTAATAGTAAATTGCAAAGATACTAGCTTATTTTTTAATATTATAAATATAAATGTCACAAGAAAATTTTGAAAGTTAAATAGGATGTGATTGTTCTATATTAAATCGAGATACATTTATTTTATAATACGGATATAACAATGACGCCAAGATCAAAAATAATTATTGTTGAAGATGAAATTATAATAGCGTTAGATTTAAAATTAAGATTAGAAAATTTAGGATATGAAGTAATTCATACGGCATTTAATGGGGAAGATGCTATAAAACGAACCGGGGAAACAAGTCCAGATCTAGTTTTAATGGATATCCAATTGAATGGAGAACTGGATGGTATTAACGTAGCTCAACAGATTCGTAGCTTATACAATATCCCATTCATATATCTTACTGGAAGTTATGAAAATTCACTTTTAGAAAGAGCAAAACAAACGGATCCTGTAGGTTTTATAAATAAACCATTTGATGAATCGGAAATACAAAACTTAATTGAAAAGGCAATATCACAAAAACAAGATTTTGATAGTTAAGGCTTGTAATCTTAAAATTCACAAATATTTGGTTAATAATTATATTCAACAAATTGGAATTTTAATTCTAAATTATAGAAACTTTTCAATATCCAATTATCCGTTATGATTTAAGGATTCAAAATTTTTTTATTAATTATAATATCTCAATTTAGGATATAGTTGTAATTTAAACTGTTATAATGTGGTATAAAAAGTATACTCTATGCATATCTCATTAGACTATTAATATGCTAGTTTCTAATTGATCGAGTATTTGAAAGGTAGCTCTCAGTAAATTGGAGGTATTGATTTATATATGGGGTAGTTGTCCTATAGATAAGATTTAATCTATCTGAGGAAGGTTACTTTAAGAATAACCTTTTTTTAAATAAAATAAATAATAAATCCTAATTTTTAACATTATTGATTCAAAAGAGAAATTAGTTTAAAAAAATATGTGTCTTGGCTACTTGATTTTTTAAATTTCGTTATAGGACTGTTTTTATAACTATATGGTCGACTTTATTTTCTACTTCGTTATAGGTTTCTTTGGTCTCCATGTGGAAGCCAAAGTACTGTTTCGCCACCATAGGGTCACTATATTAACTTATATTATAATCTGATATAAATATCTTTCTAAAATAGCAGTTACATTAATTATACATAATTCTAACTGATAAACTACTTAAACTTTAGCGTCAATTCTCCACAACACCCACATTATTCATGGATTTTGATATGTAGAAATATAAAAGGTTAAAAATTAATTGAAGTTACTTTATTGGATATTATTTTTTAATTTACAAAAATTTAATACGTTTTTATATACATATATTAAATAGAATACTTTTTGGGGAGGATATACTTGAAAAGACACTTTCAGGTGATTTTCGAAGCATTATTAACAGTTTTGATAATAGTTGACCTATTATTAATGGGTTTGATGATTGCAGGGCTTACAGTAGGTATAAAATCTGGTACTGTCTATAATATAGGTAATTATGATCTGGTTATAGCCTTGTTGATATTAATTGATTTCATAGTTTTTAGAATTAGAATGGATAAATTGAATAGGAATATTGGGTCATTCATTAGGGATAATTGGGCTTATATTGTGTCTATAATTCCCTTATCTTTTATTTGTTTCAATATTTTCCACTTTTTTAGTTTTGTGTATATTATAGTGTTAATAATAATCTTAAGATTTTATGCTCTCTATAAATTACTGCAAATAACTGGGAGAGAAGTTCATAAATATCCTTCCAAAACAAAATTAGACTATGCAACATTTGTTCTATTATTAGTCCTTGTATTCGGTTCATTTCTATTTTTCCTTGTTGAAAATGGTGTTAATCCGGAAGTTCCGACCTATGAATCTGCAATGTAATATTCAATCGTATCAATGACTACAGTAGGTTACGGAGATATCGTTCCGATTACATCAATTGAAAGGATAATAGGAATAATCATAATTTTAACCGGTATGTTATACTTAAGTCTATTTACAGCCACTTTAGCGTTTTCATTCATTGATTTCTTTAGAACAGAAAGCCGAAAATCAGCAGACAGAGTAGAAAAAAAGGTAATAGACTACGAAAAGAAAATAGACAAGCTAATAAACACAGTGGACGAACTTAAAGAAGAGATAAACAAAACAAAAAAATGAAGTTATTCTTACTCAATTTATTCTAATATATGACATATAAAGAGAATTATTGAATTTGAAGAATAAATATTGATAATGAAAAAAAATATAGCTTTACAAGAATAATATATAATATATATGTTGATTTATTTTTTGGAGTCGCTTTGATGGCTAAAAAAGATTCAGATCAAATTAAAAATGGGAAAGTATCAGATTTAGATACTATGAATGAAATTGGCAAAAGAAAGTATATTCTTAGGTTATTGTATCCTAATGATGTTAAACCAGATTGGAATGCTTCATTAAACATGTTTGCAGCCCTAATTGTGGTTTTCATAATATCTCAATTACTTAAGTTAGGAAATGTGACTTTTGCATTTGTATTTAGTGGGGCATATATAGCACTAGTTTTGAGTGCAAAGCTTCCCAATAAAGTACTAATTCGTTTAGATATAATTATGATTATTGTTATGGGTTTAACCTTTTTTACTGCTTCATTAGCCCATATAAATCCTTGGATAGGTCTTATTTTTCTTTTGTTTTGGATTTTTTTAAATTCCAGTTTAAATATCTTGGGAAAGGCAACAGGCATTATTGGTTTTGTTGGATTATTATTTTACATTTTAGCATCATTGGTAATTGTAAACAACCAATCAACAGCTATTGAATGGGGTTTATGGGCATTTTTAGGTGCTTTTATAGGTTCAATGGTTATACTCATTCCTAAAATATTAAGGAAAGATAAATCCATCACGCAGATAGTAGCTAGTTGTTTTGTTCCTGATGCAGATATGAACACAATTATAAAAGCCAGGATGGTACTGAAAAAAACCAATCCTACACCTAAAATAAGTAGCATGATTGAAATAGCTAGACTTTTAGTTACAACGAAATTAACCACCAGTGGAATTGAATCGAACCTTAAAGGAAATGCACTGGAAATCTTAAAGGAATTTCTCAAAGAAGTTAACAAACTCAGTCAAGAAATTGCTAATGCCATAATAACAAACAATAAAACTGTTAATTTTGATATAATTGTTTTAAACAAAAAAATTGGTGATCTTACAAACATTACAGAAATAGATAATGAGACTAGATTAATTGTTATAAAAAATATGAAGGTATATCTAAAGATATTTGAAAACTCCCAGAAAATCCTTGAAGGAAAGTTGATATTAGATATTCCACCTTTATTCTTTTCATCACAAGCATCACCAATAGAAAAGTTGAAGGCCAATTTTAACCTAGGTAATATGTACATCCGTCATGGGATTAGATTAGCCATAGCTTTAGGATTGGCTTTCATGGCAACCCTAATTACTAATTCATTCCATGCTTTTTGGATTACAATTACAATCTTTTTTGTTCTCAAACCGGATATTTCCAGTTCTTTTAATGAGATGATCGTTAGGGTAATCGCCACCATTGTAGGAGTGATCTTGGCTATAATTATCAGTGGAATTTTAGTCACTTTAGGCTTCCCAATTGTCATTTACGGTTTCATAGTTTTAACGTTAGCTGTAATGTGTGCCTATAAGAATGGTTATATATTCCTTATAGCATTAACCATGTTCTTGATTTTCCTCTTAGCAATCCTCCAACCCGGAAATATCTTTGCTTCTGGATTAGCACGTTTTGTTGATATAATAATTGGATCAGCTATAGCATTTGCAGTTGGGTACTTTATTTTACCCAGCAGATTGAAAGTGGATTTGAAACTGCAAGTAGTTAAGAGACTTGCATCCAATTTGGGTTACATTAACAATGCAATCATACCTGCATTTGAAAAAACTGCAAGTAAAAAGAAAATAACTTTAGCTTTAAGTGAAATGTTACTTAGTCACAATAATCTTAAAGCTAGTATAAATAAAGTTATGAGCTCTTTTGACGATGCTGGAGAAGATATTAAAATTTTGGATTCAATCGCAGAGGCAAATGATCGCCTTTCACGAGATCTATCTGCCTTAGTAAACAAAATAAATACTTCAAAAGATATTAATCCTATTTGGGAGCCTACTACAATTAAGATAGAACAAGTTCTAACAGATTTAAAAAATACAGTAGAAAATGGTTCGGATCCAAAGCCTATACCCGATTCCGGTTTGATAGCAACTGAAATTGAAGACATGAAAGTTGAATCGGATGATATGGATTCAAAAATTGTATTTGAATACTTAAAATGGATTATATCAGATACAAGTGCGTTATATAATTCTATAAAGAATGCTAAAGACAATGGAACTTTCAAGAAATATGAAAATTTATAAGCACTAAAGAAATTTACTTTTAACAGAAACAAAAAAAAGGGTGTTTACTCTTATATTGCATATAATATTATGAATAATCATTAATTTTTTTATCATGCCCTTAATAATCTCAATTTGAGATATAGAGAAAATTTAAACAGTTATAGATGGACCTAAAAGCTATACTTGATGCATACCTAATCATAGTATAAATGTGTTAGAATCGGGGATATTCATTATTTTAAACGTAGCTATCAGTAAATTAAAGGTATTGATTAGCCTTATAGAATTATCGCCCTGTACATAGAAATCTAATCCATCCTTGGATGCTACTTCCCTCCGGAATCCTTTCTCACCATATAATAAACTAAAATCTCACTTTTTTAACTTTTAATTGATTCCAATCGAGAAATTTAGTCTTTATAAATTACTGATAACATAAATAATTTGTACTTCGTTATAGCGATGTTTAACGAAATCAAATTATTACTATTTACAAAATATATTGATACTACAAATAAGAAAATTTTATATCGTTGTATCTTAAACTGTTCATTTATCAGAATTAAAAAAAAATTAAAAAAATTAAAAAAAAGAAAAAAAAACTTTTTTTTGCCTAGAACGGTAATGTAGTATATACACCATATATTGTGGCTGTTGTAGTATTCCAGTTTTTAATAACTCCTAAAGAGTTGGCGTAACTAGTTGCATCTGCAGTATACCATTTACCATTTACGTACAGTTGAGCCCATACATGGCCGTACCATCCACTAGAAAAGTCACAATATCCGTGAACGTATCTAGAAGTTATTCCATCATCCCTTGCTAATGCAACAAGAAGGTTTGCTGTGTCACAACAATTTCCAGTCATATGTGTTAAGGTACCTGCGGCACCATATTTGGTGTCGTAATAGAAGGAATAGCCTATGTTGTCTCTAACCCAATTAAATAAATTCACAGCAGTATTATAAGCTGTACTTCCTTTGAGAGATTTAGCCAGTGCAGCTACTGAACTTGTATCTGGTTTAGCTACAGCTTTTGTAGTAATTTTTAAGTCTTGTGTAGCTATATTCTTTTCAAATGTTGCTATTGGAATATGTCTGGTTCCAAAACTTACGTAGGTAGGTAATCTACCATATTTAACGTAGTATGCTTGAACTCTGGAAATTCCATCTTTTAGTTGAGCCACATTTAGACCATTTACAATTACTGTATTTATTTTTAAGCCCTGTGTAGCTATGTTTTTTTTGAATGTGGCAATTGGAATTTTTCTGGTTCCGAAACTTACATAAGTAGGTAATTTATCATACTTATTGAAGAATGCTTGAGCTCTGGATGTTCCATCTTTTAATTGAGCCAAAGTTAAACCATTAACTATAACAGGTGCTCCTGCTGCTTTCGTGTTATTTAAATTAGGTGTCTCTGTTGTATTTGTTGTTGCACTCTTGTTACTGGTATTTGCAGTAACAGTGCTATTCAAATTCGATGTATTTGTTGTATTTACTGTTGCACTTTTGATGTTAGTTGTTGCATTACCTGCTGATGCATAATTGGATGTACTGATATTTGCAGTTATATTATCCAAAGATGTGACAGAGGTGTTAATATTTGTTTGATTAACTGATGCAGCACTACTTGCACTAACATTCAAAACCAGTGCTAAACTAAAAAATAATAACACTGGTAAAATCAATTTACTATTAATTATACCGCCTCCCAGTTCGACAACCGTTAATAAACTTAATTATCATACGAATATCAAACCTAATACTGAATCAAGTTACATCACTAATAAAGTCTTTGATTTATTTTTCAAAAAAAGACCGTCTTCAAGCTATTTTATTAATTTAAGACGCGATATGAACTTATTGATATAATGAATTAGTGATAAGTCCACTCCATTGCTATTTTTAACAAATAATGTCATTTAAAATCTTATATCTCTAAATTAGATGTATATTTTCTTTTTACTGATTACTTATATTCTTTACAATCCCCTTAACACGACATAAATAGGGAATATCCAAAAAAAATATGCTTATATCTAATATTATAACATTTTAACTATTAAATAAGCTATATGCTGTAAATTTCCCCGATTACAATGAATTTAAATAGATTTTTATAATTTAAAAATAAGAATTTTAACTCATAAAATTATTTTAATCCAATTAAAATAATATTAAACTTCAAAAAATTACAATATTTATACAACAAATTATCGAAAATATGTTACATACTTATATACTATACTTCTCTCAAAAGATTAGATTACTATGTCTAAAAATGATATTTTGGTTGTTGAGGATGATACCATTGAAGCAATGGATATCAAAAAAATATTAGAAACAGGTGGATACAATGTTTCTGAAATTGTTGCTACTGGTGAAGAAGCACTTAAAAACATATCCGAATCTAAACCAGATCTCATCTTAATGGACATTGTTTTGAAAGGGGATAAAAACGGGATAGAAACAGCTGAAATTATTAAAAAAAGGTATAAAATACCTGTAATTTATATAACTGCCAATTCTGAAGATTTTAATCTTGAAAAGACTAAAATAACAGATCCTTATTCATATTTAATAAAACCATTTGACTCAAATGATCTGATCAGAACCATCGACATTGCACTTAATAAAAATGAGATTGAAAAGGAGTTAGAGGATAGTAAGAAACATTTTAAAAATTTATTTGAAAATTCTCCAATTGGAATATTTCATAGTTCAACCGACGGTAAATTTTACATGGTCAACAATGCCCTCTCAAATATGTGGGGATATGATTCAACTGAAGATCTGATAACTCAAGTAAACAAGACCAATATAAGTGAAAAACTATATGTAGATAGCACTAAACGTCCTAACTTTGTTTCTGATGTTCTTAAAGATGATAAATGGCATTCATTTAAAAACAAGTTCTATAGAAAAGATGGAAGCATAATGACTGCTGATTTATCATTCAGAGCTGTTAAAGATGAAAATTTCAACATAGAATATCTTGAAGGTTTTGTTAAGGATGTTACACGAGAAACAGAAGCTGAAATAGCTCTTAGTAAAAGTGAATCCCGTTATCGGCTGATATCTGAAAATACCGGCGATGTGATATGGATAATGGACATTGATAGTTGGAAATTTAATTATATTAGTCCATCAGCTTACCATCTAACAGGCTACACTCAAAAAAATCTAATGAAAAAATCTATTCAGGATATAATAAAAATCCATACTTACGAAAATATCTCTAGAAATTTACATCAACGTATAAATCGTTTAAAAACCGGTGATCAATCTGCTCAAGTAATGGTAAATTATGTGAATATAATCCATAAGAATGGAACAATAGTTCCCACAGAAGTTGTAACCACACTATTAATCGATGAAAATAGAGAGATAAATGAAATATTAGGTGTTAGTAGAGATATAACCGAACGTAAAGAATCTGAGAAAAAAATTCGGGAAATAATGCAAAAAAATGAATATGCAATGGCCGTATCTAAAATGGCAAATTGGGAATTAGATGTGGAAAAATGTATTTTCAGCTTTAATCCTAGATTCTATATGATGCTTGGAATTACTTTTGATGATGTTGGAAGTTATGAAATGGGATTGGATTATTTTATACAAACCTATACTCATCCTGATTTTATTGATAAACTTACTGATGCTGTTATTCAAGGAATAGAATCAGATGATCCATATTTCCAAATACAAATAGAGGGGAAGTTAAAACGATCAAATGGAGAAGCTTTCTGGGTTAACACATGGTTCAGGGGAGAGAAAGATGCTAATGGGGTTACAATCAAATTACATGGCGTAAGTCAGGATATTACAGAACGTAAAATTATAGAAGAATCCCTAATTGTAAGTGAAGATAAATATAAAACATTATTTGAAGCTGATCCAAATTACACGATACTCATAGACACTAATCATTTTATAATTGATGTAAATGCTGCAACTACAGAAATAACTGGTTTATCTAGAGAAAAACTAATAGGGAAACATTTAAATGACTTGGATATTATTTTAGATGGAGATAAGTTGCTGCATATCGATAAAATTATTGATTTGTTGGATGGAAATAAAGTTAAACCATTTGAAGCCAGGTTAATGGATAAAAATGGTAATTTAAGATGGGTAAATGTGAGATTAACTTCCATAGAAAAAGAAAATGTTATTTCGTTTATTTTAATTATTGCTAGTGACATTACTGAACTTAAGCAGTACGAAAATGAAATTCAGGATTCATTACATGAGAAGGAAATATTATTACAAGAAATTCATCATCGGGTGAAAAATAATATGCAGATTATTTCGAGCCTCTTAAGTATTCAAACTAGATATGTGGACGATGAGGAATCAATTAATGTTTTAAAGGAGAGTCAAAACAGGGTAAAATCGCTTGCAATGATCCATGAGAAGCTCTACAAATCCAAGAACTTTAACAAAATATATCTCTTAGAGTATATTGAAAGTCTTGTCTGGGATTTATTTTATTCATATGCAATTGAAAAGGGTAGAATAAAGCCAATTCTGGATATTGATGATATTAAATTGAATATTGAAACTTCAGTCCCATGTGGTCTAATCATAACAGAGTTAGTTTCTAATTGTTTGAAGTATGCGTTTCCAGACCAGAGTGAAGGTGAGTTAATGGTATCACTCAAAATTATAGATGATTTTTACGAATTAACCATATGCGATAATGGAATAGGTATTCCTGAAAATATCGATTTTTTCAACACAGATTCTCTCGGTCTGCAACTTGTTAACAGTTTGACAGATCAAATTGATGGTGAAATAGATTTTGATAGAAGTAACGGAACAAAATTCACGATCACATTTAAAGAATTGGTATATAAAGATAGATTTTGATACAAAAATTTATATTTCAAACAATGGGTTTTAAATATGGGTTTATTAACACCTTGTAGTATTTAGGTAAGGGTTTATTTTTCATTATTTTAAAAATAAAAAAATTTAAATAATACATTTGAAGTTCTAATTAATTAATTAGTGAATGAATGAGTGAACAAAAGAAATGTCCTAAATGTGGTTTTAAAGGCCATATGAATACTTATAGCCAATATAAACGTGTTAATTCTAAGCTTGTTATGATAACAGAATGTTATTGTCCTAAATGTAACATATGGATAAAAATCAAGGATTAAACTACTAATTACTCATTCTTTTTAGTTTCCAATTATTATTTAATAATTGCTAAGTTTCTCATCCTAATAATAATCATTTGGATATAAACCATTCTCCTGCAATTTTTTTCGGATTGGCATGGTTTATACTTATCTTTTGATTATGAATATTTTAAAATTTAGTTCTTCCATTTCTTTATGTATTATTTACATTCTTCAAGATCATCATAACTTGCATAAATATTAATGATTCCATTTTCAGCAGCATGAATATATCTTTTTATTGTCAATTAATCACATATCAGAAATAAAAGTAAATTATTAAACTTTTATGAATTCCTTAAAATTAAATAAGTTATGAATACATATAATATTATTTGGGGAAAATAGAAAATGTTACATTATAAAGGATTAATAGCTGAACAACCTGGAATTAAAGCTAAACCAATAGGCGATAATGAGAGGGACATAATAGAAACATTAATGTTTTATGATGATGAACTTCATGCAGACTCTTGTATTCTAGTTCAAGATAGATTAGAAGAACACTTCAAATTAGCACCAGATGATGTTCATGTACAAGTTTACTATGAGAAGGAAGATGATAGAGTAATAATTGGAATGACTATTTTTTTCAATAACAAAGAGGATCGGTCAAGATTATTTGATTATAGAGATGAATTTGAAGAATATTATAAAAACACTTTTTCGCAACCTTCAAAAATGTAAAAGTTACTTTTCATTATTTAATAATAATTATCTCTAATACTTTTCATTTTTTTATTTCAATATTCTCTATCGCTTTAATTTGGGCAATTTTTTTAATTAAATCTAGAGGTAGAGGTTTGTCATGCGGAAACTGAACAGTTCCTTTTCCGCTTTGTTTATATATTTTAAGTTCATCTTTAAATTTTTCAAACACTGTTCTACTAGCAGGATAAAATCCAATATGGTTTTTGAAAGCACCATAGTAAACTAGTTTGCCATGAAACCAAAATGAGGGCATGTTATAACTAATTCTTTCTTCTGCCTCTGGAACAACGCTTTTTATTACCTGTCGAATTTCTTCTAATCTATGCTGTATTTCAGGTGGATAATCCTGATAGTAATCTATAAAAGTATTCAATTCATTCTTATTTTTTTCCATTATATCACCAATCATTAAACATTTTTTAGATCAAGATAAATTCCGAATTACATCATAATATTTGATTAATATTTTATTTAAAATTAGTACAGAGAATTTCTTATGAAATTTTTATATAACTTATCATAAGCACTCTATCTCAATCTAGTTATATCCGAAATTTTCATATATTTATCTCCACATAGAATGGAGGTTTGATATGATATGAAATTTAGTCAAGGAGCATCCTATTGTCGTTTTGGTGAGTTATATAATCCTGAAGTATTCAATGATCATGAAGAGGTTATTGTTTTTAACGAGAAGATTTTGCAAGTGCATTCAAATCTATTATGAGCAGTATTGACTATATTAATGATATAGATTTGAAGTTTGACAGACAGGATGATTATAAATTATTAGGTTTATGGCCTCAAATCATGTATAGGGTCCACATAATTGATGTAAACATAGATGATTTTCTTGTCCTAGATTCTCTTCAAGGTAGTTTAGATGCCTATCTATTTAATAAAACTGAATCATTATCAACAGAACCCACAGAATCAGGTATTAAATTAGAAGAAAAACCATTAGGAGTAGATTGGTTCAAGTAATATAAATCCACGACTAATTGAACATCGAGATATTATCGAAAGCGAAAATAGTTATCATTCATCAACAAAAATATTAATGAAATATATTCAAATAATAATAAAATGGTATTGTTCATATAGGGGGGGAGCTTTAATGGCTAGAACTGTGAATGGGGCTTTTAATGAATTTCTTAAGAACAAAGTAAATTTAGATCATAATCAAACTAAAAAGGCACATGGTAGTAAAAAGTGGTAAGTGTATTTTTTGTAATAAATGTGGAGTCGAAAATACTGAAGATGCTAAATATTGTCAGGAATGTGGAAATGAGATAGTGAAAAATCAATCCAATGATTCAAAAATTGATGATATAAAATCAAATAACAAAAATTTGAATGAAAAGTCTCCTTTGGGTGCAGCTGCTTTAAATCTTATAATTGCAGGTGCAGGATTTATTTATATCCATGAATATGCTAAAGCTGTTCTATCTTTCATAATTGTATTTCTAGCTGGAATAATAAGTTTTGCGATGGGTCTTTCTCTATTATTAAGTGTTCTAGCTCTAATTTTGATAATGGCTTGGAGTTATGATGAAACTAAAAAATATAATAAGAATTTAACTTAATCTTTTGGAACATTAATAAACTTGCATTGACCTGTACAGTTTGACACCAAAAAAAATTAAAATTGTTGAGGGTGGTTTATAATGAAAGCGTTAGTGGTATATGGTACACGTTATGGTACAGCAGCTGAAATTGCAGAGGAAATAACTAAGGTTTTAAAGGATGAACATTTAGATGTGGATTTAGTAAATGCAAAAGGACTTAAGAATTGTAATATTTCGCCCTATGACCTCTTGGTGGTGGGAAGTGGGATTAAAATGAATAAATGGACCAAAGAATCTATGAATTTCCTTAAGAAGAATAGAGATATGCTTTCAAATAAAAAAGTGGCCTTATTTGTTTCTTGTGGGGCTGCCAATGAAGAAAAAACTATTCCTGAAGGACAGGCAAAATATTTAGATAAAATAGCAAAGGAAAATCTCACCAACCCACCTATTGCAACAGGACTTTTTGGCGGTGTTTATGATCCCAATCCCAAAGGTTTGATGTCCAAATTTGTTAACAGATTCATAAAAAAAGAAATGGAAAAACAAGGAAAAGATACAAGCAAAAGGATAGATTACCGGGATTGGGATGAAATAAGGGCATGGACTAAAAATTTACTTACTAAATAAATATCTAGAAATATCCCAACATTTATAGATTTTACTCAATAATCAGATTGAAAATCTGTTTATACTTATTCCATTTACACATGAAGAAATTAAAATAATTGAGGGTAGTTTTTAGGGGTAGCTTTCGTATTTATTTAAAAATTTCTATGTTTTTGAATTCATAAAATTTGATAGAGGTTTATATGGTAAATTTTAAAACTAAACTATTTTTAATTGTAACAGGATTAATGTTCCTAATATTATCATTAGGTTTTATAATACCGATGATAATACCTGTGAATCCAATTGTAACTATTTTCTCTTCTCTTTATATTGGAATTTTAATCGTCTTATGTAGCTATGCTTATTGGCTTAAAAAATCCAAATGACTGAATATAATAGGAATTTGTTCTGTAAGTGGATATTCAGGACATATTTTAAGGTTTCTCGGGCGGGGGTTCTCTAATTTATTGCTATTTTAATTATATATCTTACTTCGCATAGTCATGTTACTTGCATTGCACCTTCAATTTTTCAATAATTATAGAAGATGTTTTATTGTATATGGTAAAATATATTGATAATTTGATTAAGACAGTAAAATCTAAAAATGCGAGGAAATAAAAATGAATGATGAAAAATTTTGTATAATAGACCTTGGTTTTACAAAATGTTATCTTTTGGAATGTTTTGAGGGTTATTTACTTATTGATACTTCTTATAAAGGTAAATATACGGTTTTTTTAAAAGAAATGGAAAAATTAGAAATTGATATTTCTAAAATAAAATATATTTTTATCACACATCATCATGCTGATCATGCCGGGTTTTCAGCTAAACTAATCAAAGAAACAGGGGCAAAGTTAATTGTAAACCAAAATGCACTGGTTCATTTAAAAGAAGGAAAAACAGGTGATATAATGAAACCCGTAGGTACTGTTATAAAACTTATACATCCTTTTCTTAGAATTCTCCATCGGAATACTAAATTTCCTCCAGTTTTACCAAAAAAAGATGATATAATAGTAAATGGTGATGATTATCAGGTTTTAAGACAAATTGGTGTGAATGGAAATATTCTATACACACCAGGACACTCTAAAGATTCTATTTCGATTCTACTTGATAATGGAAACTCATTTGTTGGTGATTTGGTAATGAATAACTTTAATTCGGGAAATATAAAATTTATGCCATTCTTGGTTGACAATAAAGATGTTGTTTTGGAAGGTTGGGATAAAGTGATAGACAATGGTGCAAAAATTATTTATCCTGCACATGGGGATTATTTTACCACTGATGAGTTAATTCTTAGTAAAAGTAAAATTGAGGCTTAAACTAAAATATTTATAATAATTTTTCTCTGTTAAGTTTAGATGGACAGGATATTATTTTAGGGTTTCTCAGGTGGGGGTTCCTTAATTTAATTAATTGTTTTTAAAAAAAGAGAAAGAAAGTAAATTTTTATAATGATGTTTTTAAATATGGTAGTTCAATTTTTTCTATTGCTTTAGCATTATTAAGTGCTGTTAATTTAGTTTTGACAGTAGTTGATTTAGAGTATGCTAATTTACCATTTGCATATGATTTTTCAGTCATTTTAGTTGTTGTTTTACTTACCTTTAAAAAGTTCATTGTCATCATAAATTTAAATACAGTGTTCCATCCTTTAGATGTGTGTTTTTGATTTGTTGCTTTAAAAACAAAGGTCGAAGATGCTGTATTTGCTGATGTGATATACCAATTATTAATATATTTATCTGTACTAGTATGATAATAAACATTTGAACCAGAATTTGAGATAGTTGCAGCAGATGCAAATCCCGAAAAAGATATTATACTCACCAATAACAATGCTGTACCCATTATTTTCCTATTCACTCTAATCCCCCCTTAAAAATAAATAAGTAATATTATACATTTATAGTTAATTATACAATTTAAATACTCCAAAAATTGTTAAGTATTTACTAAGTAATGAGTTTATGTAAGCGATGGACAGAACATATTTTAGGGTTTCTCGGGTGGGGATTCCTTAAATATTTTAGTTTTACGTGCATTTTAATGAGAATTTTTTTGTAACAGGATTATTTTTCAAATTTAAATAATTCATAATCTTAAAAAACCGATCCACATTAAGTATAATCCAATTATAATAAGTACAATCCCCATTAAGTAGTGGCCGTTTTTTTGCATCCATTTGTTAACCGGGGATAGGATTCTATTAGCCTTTTTAGGGAATAGAAAATACATTAGTAAAGGTATTTCGCATACTAGGAGTGTTATGAGTATCAAGATAATTAAAACAATTAATTTCCCATATATGTCTGCTGATGAACTACCTATTTGTTTTCCTGCTTCTAAAATAATTAGCGTAGTGGAAAAATTTATTAAAAACATTCCAAATCCAAAAGAGAGTCCTTTAATAAACTGTGTGAGTTTAGATGTTTTTTTACTATCTCCTAGAAAGTTCTTTGTTGTAGGTTTTTGAGCTTTAAAAATTCCTCTAAATCCTAGTATCAGTAAAAAAATTCCTAATATAACATCAATTAATGCTAAAATTGGATCAGGTTTATGAGATGCAGATGTTACTCCTACTCCTAGAATTATTCCAAACACAGCTACTATTGAAATCAGAATAATAGCCCCAATATAATATCCTAAACCCTGAACTTTAGGTCTTTTAGAAATTGATAAAAGCAATATTATACCCATTAAAGCTGTTGGACTAACTGCTGCCCCTAAACCCAATGGAATGATTTGCGTGAGAAGTGATGAAAATGCCAACATTATATTTACCTATTCCTTTCATTCTAAATATCACATCAAACTATATTAAGATTTGTATAAGTTTCTCTTTTGTATAAAACAGATAGGATAATAAATGGTAATCATTTTCTCATCGTCTGGTGCTGTAAGCCATGGATCATCAAGATGATTGGACATTTAATTAACCATTCTTACATTGTTTTACATTGATAAGATATTAATGATATTGAGAGTATAATCTAAGTTGTTGTTCTTGTAAGTGAGGACAGAACTATTTTTGGATTTTTTTAGAATGGAAAATTTTTTAATTTAAATGTTATCAGATTATTACGTTCCATTAATTGAAAAATATTAGTAGGAGGGGATAATATGGCAAGAAGAAGTATGAAAGTTTTCTCATGTAACTGTGGTAAAGGAAATATTAAATTAGAATTACTTCATATTGAAGCGTCAACTAACGATATTGAAAAATCATATTATTCCGCTATAACCTCCTGTTTTGTGTGTGGTGGCGTAATCGATAATCAAGATAATGATCTTTCACAATTAGTTAATAGTTACAATTATTTTAATTAAATTCTTTTTTTGTTACACTTGCACCGTATGACTAGTTTTTGGTGATAATATTCACATATTTTAATAAAAAAGTGTATATTTGTTCTAAAAATCCATTATAATTCGATGTATTTAAATAAACGGGACTATAAACTATATAATGGTGATAAAATATGACTAAACTACCAATAGCTCCTATAGGGAGAATAATAAAAAGTGCAGGTGCACCTAGAGTAAGTGAAGATGCAAAAGAAGCTTTAGCAAAAGCTTTAGAACAGCGAGGGGAAGATATATCTACAAAAGCTGTGTTATTTGCAAAACATGCTGGAAGAGTAACTGTTCATGCAGTAGATATTGAAATGGCACTTAAACAAATAGAATAATAATCATTATTAATTTTTCCTATTTTTTAGGAATATATTCTCTATTTTATATCAAAATGAGTTTTATATTTCAAAAAATTGGAGGAACTAATGAAAGTTCAAAAATCAGTATATATAATCTTAGGAATAATCCTAATCATTCTAATAATAATTGTTTTAATGGCAATTTTTATACATATAGCAACGATACAGGGAGACTAAGACTTTAAATAACCTTGTATTCACTATAAATTATTCATCTGGAACTTTGGGATTTACATCCATATTTGAGTTTGAATCCTATTTCCCAGACGAATTCCCCTATAGGCATTAATCCATTTTCTTTTAGGATTATTTTTAATCCATAGTTCATGATTTTTTGTGCTATTCTTCCTATAAATGTTGAATTGGTTCAATATGAATCACCTATTTATCTAATTGGATCCATTGCTACAAGTGGATATCCACACTCAGAACAGGATTTATATCCATAACGTTCAACCTTCCAAGACTTACCTTGATATATGTAGCTCTTTCTTTCAAGATAGTTGAATCCTTGAAAGTCTTTCATGTTCACATTGAGGTAATTGAAATGTCTTATCTATAAAATAAATATCATAATTAAAAGGTTTATTCCTAAAATCTAATTTTTCAGGACTCGGTAAACCAACATTTAAATCTGGATCTTTAATAATGTTACACAAAATAATATAGCCTCCGCAGACAGAAAATCACTCCTTAAAAATACTTAGAATATAATATGGTATAAAGAAAGACGAGAACATTTAAAAAAAAGTATTAATTACTTAGTATATATTATAATATACAGAACATTTGGAGGAAACAATGGCAAATCCAATATTAGCTTTGATTATATCTTTCTTTTTACCGGGAATAGGTACAGTATATGCTGGAAATATAATGAAAGGAATAATAATTTTCATTATAGCACTGATACTAGGAGTCTTAGCAGGAATCTTTTTACTTGGAATCGTTGCGTACATATTATATATCATAGTTTGGCTTTACGGTATGTACGACGCTTACACTACTGCAAAAACAACTTAAACAAACAAATGAAATTTTTTTATTCTATTTTTTTTTTTTTTATAGAAGAATTAAAATAGATTAAAAATTTAATTAATAATTATAGTAAAGTAAAAAGTAGTTCCTTTTCCTAGTTCTGATTCTACCCAGATTTGTCCGCCTTGTTGATGTATAATTTTTTGAGCTATTGCAAGTCCTATTCCAGTTCCTTCATACTCTTCTTGAGTGTGTAATCGTTGAAAAATGGTAAATATCCTTTCCAAGTGTTTAGAAGATATTCCAATTCCATTATCTTTAATATTGAAGAGATATTGATTTTTTTCCTTTGTTGCTGATATATGGATTTTTGGAGTTTTTTGGCTTCTGTATTTGATTGCATTTCCGATTATGTTCTGGAATAATTGGATTTTCAACTCTTCGTCACCGTTGATGGTAGGTAATGGATCATGAGTGATAATAGCATTGTTTTCTTCTATTTGAACTTTTAAGTTAGTTAAAGTATGTTCCAATACATGTTCAAAATTTACAGGGACGATTTCTCCTTTTTTATGGGTTATTTGAGAGTATTGTAAGAGATCTTTCGTCATTGTATCCAATCTTTTAGCTCCATTGACTGCAAATCCTATAAATTCATTTGCATCCTGATCTAATTGATCTTTATAACGCCGTTCTAGTAACTGTAAAAAACTTGTTATCATCCTTAATGGTTCCCGAAGATCATGAGAGGTTATATATGCAAACTGTTCCAGCTCCTTATTAGATTGAGCCAATTTTTTCATGTTCTCATTTAATTTTAATTCTATCTCTTTACGCTCTGTTATGTCTTGATTAATACCCAATATTATGAGGGGGTTTCCATTTTTGTCAAATTCTGCAACTTCAGCGATTGTGTTTAAAACATGTATCGAACCATCGTCTAGAACTATTCGAAAATCAAAATGAGATTTACCTTTAGATAATAATTGATCTAATATTTGGTTAACATATTCTTCATCATCAGGATGCACATATTCTGCGAATGAACTCATAGTTGGGGTGAATTTATTTGGATCTAATTTATATAATGAATATAATTCATTAGACCATGTTATATCACCGGTTTTGATATTCCATTCCCAGCTTCCTATATGGGCTATATGTTGTGCCTCTGCAAGACTACTTTCACTCTTTTTTAAAGCTTCTTCGATTTTTTTACGCCTAGTGATATCATGGGAGATTCCTACTATCCCTATAACTCGACCTTCATTATTAAAACGTGGTGTCTTAACAGAAATAAATGAACGAATTCCATCCTGAGTTTCAACAACTTCTTCCAAAATTTTTTCTTTACCTGAATCCATGATTTTATTATCATTCTCTAATATTGTTCTTCCTATTTCATGATCTGAATAAATTTCAAGGTCATTTTTTCCCAATAAATCATCAGAACTTTTACCTACAATTCTTTCTAAAGCAGGATTAGCAAATATCCAACGACTCTGACGGTCTTTAACATAAATTACATCAGATGACAGATTCATTATTGAACTTAAAAGTGTCTCAGATTTACTCAACTCTTCTAAAGTTTCATTTAGTCTTTTATGACTCTCCTGAAGCTCATTATAGATACTCAACTGATTTTTTTCTTGCTGACGAAGTTCTTCATTGGTAACTTGAAGTTCTTCGGTTGTGGATTGTAATTCTTCATTTGAAGTTGTTAATTCTTCTGTAAGTTGTTGTTCATTCTCTAAAAGTTTCTGATTAAATTCTTCAGCTTTTTTTTGTACCGTGATGTCGTGATAGATGACTATATAACCTATTGGTACTCCGGAATTATCATTGATTTGGGTCGCATTTTGTTCAACAATGATATCAGTTCCGTTTTTATGTTTAAATTTATTTATGGTTTTTAAAATGCCCTTTTTCTTCAACTCTTCTGATTTTGTTTCTCTTTCACCCGGGGCATATATTGGACATAGAAGCTCTGTGGAATTAATTCCCAATGCTTCATCTTGAGAATATCCAAACAGTTTTTCTGCAGCTTTATTCCAATAGTTTATTTTAAAATTAGTATCAGTTCTAATAACCGCATCATATAGTTGGTCCAATAAATCAGCATTCTGTCTTATTTGTTGTTCCACTTTTTTTCGTTCAGTGATGTCTTTACCTATGCAGAGTATTGTTTGAATACCGTTCACTGTTATAAATCTAGCGGAATATAGAATATTAATAAAAACATTATCCTTTCGTTTGACTTTGATTTCATAATCACTTATTGCTTGTTTTTTCCTGATCTCATTAACAAATACTTGACGTTCATCAAAATTAAATAATTCAAGTTCTAGTGAAGTATGTCCAATTACCTCTTCTCGTGAATATCCTATTTGATTTAAATATTCAAGGTTACAATCAATAATTTCACCATCAGAGACTTTTGTAAGAGAAATAGCATCAGGACTCAGCTCGAATATAGTAGATACCATTTCTGAATACTGATGGTATTCTTCATCATTTTTATTATTGATTTGATCTGATTTAACCACAGTTTATTTCCTATTATTAAGTTATGAATATTAAAATAGAAATTGGTTGTTATGTTATATTAATTTATTTCAATATAATTTTACGATAATTTTTAATTTTATTGTCTGTTGCATAATGTTCAGGATCTTCCAGGCATCTGTACTGTTTTCTAGATTTAGGCCCAAAGGGTTTCATTAGGGATCCACATTGTGGACAGAATACTCCTTCTGATTCCAGTTCAATTTTGGACATATTCATGGCTCCTGTTTATCCAATTTACCACTGTGATATGCTGTATTAATTTCTTTATGCTTTAATTTATAACCATATTTACTGCATCTAAGACCATTTTGATGGTTTTTCATTGTTCCACCTCAAGCCGTGTGTATTTTACTCATTGTTCAACCTCAAGAAAAATCTTTTAAATTCATTATAATTAAAATTGCTGTTTGTAATCATTTTTCTTCATATGGTTTTGTGATGTATGCTGCTGGTTGTGTTTTTTGAGCTTTTTCTACTATTTCATTGTCATAGTATGCTGTTAAGTAAATGAAAGATGTATTGTAGTTATCTTTGATTATTTGGGCTGTTTGTATTCCGTCTAATTCTCCTTTTAGTACTATATCCATTAGGATTAGATCTGGTTTCTTTTCTTTTTGTTATTTTTAATGCATCTATTCCATTTGAAACAATTCCAATTATATTAATGGCCTAAACCTTTTAATAACTTCTAAATCTTTTGCTATTAAATTATCATCTTCTACAATTAAGATTTTTAGTTTAACGTTGTTTCAACTCCTTTCTTAATAAAAATTTAATATTATAGTGATTATTTTTGAAATTAACATTTTATCATATCATTATATTATTAAATTATATTTTGGATATAAAAATATATTTATTCGGTATACACAAAATAAATTCTTTTTAGGATACAATTAGGATTAACTTCTACGAATAGTCTGTAAAAAGATGAACAATGATCAGTAATATCCCAATATCATTAACTATAAGGTTATACAAGACTAAATAATAGTAAGGAGTTAAAACAATTAAAACAAATGATATCAAAATAAACAAAATAGAACGTTTAAAAACTAAAATATCAGCTACATTTGAAGATAAAGGAATTACCCCCGAACAATATACATTTTTAAAAGATCGTATAAACACGTATCACTTGTATATAAACAATGAATACTCCATTAAATCAGAAACACAATATGATGAAACATCAAACCAATTATCGATATTACTCAATATAATAATTCCAAACCATCTCATACCCAAAGATCCTGATAAGGTTCAACAAACAACAATAGATCTAATAAATCTATTCCATGATTTATACGAAGCACAAAATGAAATATTTAAGAAATACTATTCCAAAAATACTCCTAAACTTAATATGTCACTTTAATTCCATTTATTTTAGATATTAAATAAAAAAATTATTAAGGTTTTTTTAGATTATCTGTTCTTTCTTTTCTTCCATGAATCTTTCAAGCCGTTTTAAACGTATTTCTTGTTCTTTAATTAGTTTATCCTTTTCAACATTTTCAATCTGAAGTTCATTTAATAATTTAAATTCCTTTGATTCTACAATATGTATTTGATAATCATTGATGCTCAAAGCTTCAATACACTTCAAATAATGATTTTTTAATGTTTCAACTTTGGGTTTAATATATGCACCTGTAACAAGACCCAAACTATGACCTAAAAAGAAATCTATTGTTAATTGTGGCATTCCAACATCATTAAGAGTTGTTGCAAAATATTTTCTACCAACTGCATGAGATCTAAATTTACTTTGGAGATTAGGCATCCCAAAATCACATCTTTCATTAATTGTTTGGAAATGCTTCGCGAACCTACCTAAGATAATGGCTTTCCCTTAAATTTTCGA
>Ga0224559_1000448_pt1 | contig 27755 bp, 18 predicted proteins | sample 714S33034metaG_FD_180676 | JGI IMG/M metagenome (GOLD analysis project Ga0224559, IMG submission 180676) | Peat soil microbial communities from Stordalen Mire, Sweden - 717 S3 30-34 | ecosystem: Environmental > Terrestrial > Soil > Wetlands > Peat | place: Sweden: Norrbotten County, Stordalen... | reverse complement strand
GGCCGCGGCATCGCGGCCGCCCGAGAACACCTCGCGCGTGTCGATGAGAGTGGCGACGACGAAGCTTTCCACTTGGAATGCGAAGACCAGGACGAGGAATGCTGTCGAGAACCCATGTCGGCGTCGGGGGAAGGCGGTGCGCTGAAGCCAGGACAGGGCGAGGAAGAGCATAAGGAAGTGGCCCCAATGTCGCGACCCGCCCTGCAAGCGGACCACTTGGAACACTGCCATGGCGGCCACGGCCGCGAGGTAGGCAAGCATGAGGCGCCACGCGGGATAGAGCGCGGCAAGCGTGCAAGCGAGCACACCGGCCCCGAAGCACTGGCCCCAGGCGGACTTTTGATCCCAAAGGGTGTAAGCCATGGCCCAGAACTCGCTCATCGACAGGGGACGCCAGGGCAGAAAGCCGGCGGTTAGTCGATAGAGCATGCCGGGAACCTCCGCGAGCGATAGCGCGGAGAAGTTGAACCCAGGGGAGAAGGGGTTGGGATCGGGCGGTTCGAGGGTGAGGACGCAGAAAAGGCTCGTCAGCGCCACAATCGCCACCACCGCGAAAGTGCGGGGCGAAGTTGTAATTGTGATCGTGGCCGGAGGCGAGGATGCCTGCCGCGACCGCGAAATGGTCAGCTGGTCGAGAACGAAAAACAAGAGCAGGGACGAGCTCAGGACCAGACCATAGAAACTGGTCAGGGACAGCAGCGCGAGGACGATTGCCACCGCGAAATGGCGGACGCGTAGCGGGTGGTAGAGCGCGCAGAACGCGCAGACCAGCAACCAACCGAGAACATAGTTGCGCGACATCACGCTGTATTCGAAGCCAAAGTAGTAGGAGAAAAGAATCAGCACCTTGAGGTAGCGCGGGAAAGGCGCGAAGCGCGCCAAAATCACCGCCGCCGCGCTGGCCGCCGTGATGGTCGCGACCTGAATGCCCCAGGCCGACTTCACGAACCAGCTCCACACGTGCAAGTACCAGAACCAGAGAGGCGGATGACCCTCGTACATCCGATCCCCGGTGACGAGGTCGAGAAATCCTTGCGCATGTCGCGCCATCGCCCAGGGATGGACCTCGTCGCGCCACATTTCGTGGTGGATGTGCATCCAGATGAGAAGCACCAGGTAGGGAATGCAAAGAAGCAGGGTGAAGGTCCAACCCGATTCGCGATCCTTGGTGAGCGCCCGAAGCGCGCGAGGCATGGTCATTCGCCGTAGATGGAAATGCGTTTGAGGTGGAAGTAACCCGAGCCCGGACGCAATACGCGCACGCATTGGGCGCGAACCGGGTCGAGGTCGTAGCGCCAGGTCGAGAAGGGCGAGCGCCGCTGCGCCACGAGTCGCCAAGTGGCTCCGTCGAGAATCTCGACGTCGAGGGGAAGGGCGCGCTCTTGGCAGCAGTCCGCGCGGTTCTCGATGACCACCTGGCGAATCAGGTGCTCGGCGCCAAGGTCGATCTCGACGAAGGGAGTATCGACAAACGCGGTGTGAAAAAGGGCTGGCTTGTCGGTGGACGGACCGTTGCCCGAGCTGGGGTAGCCGGGGTCGGTACTGCTCACCTGCCAGGGCCGTCCATCGGCGAGATCGCGCGGGAAAGCACGGGCTCGCACGCTCGGCGAAGCGGCGCAGGCCAAGAGGAGCAGCGTGATCGCTATCGCGCCCAGCGCCGCGCCCAGCACGCCAAGTCCAGCCATCATGCTCCGGTAGGGCGCTTGCGCTCGGGCGAGAGCAAGGTGGGCCGCGCGGGCCCAATCGGCGACCGGCTCCTCGTCGAGCGCGACTAGCCCGTGCAGCTCGCTGGCGGCCCGGCGGTAGAGCCGCAAGGAGCGATCTTCCCAATTTCGCACCCGGCGCAGGCGCTCCCCGTCGGCGCACGCGCACAGGTCGCGGGCCCGACGAACGCGCGCGCCATGTGCGCACCAGAAGGAAAAGCCACTGGCGACGAACGAGAGCGGAGAACGCATTGCTTGGAGGAGCGGGGTCATCGATGTGAAACCGGAACGAAGCAACAGCCTAGAGGCTCGGAGCGGCCCGACACAAGGGCTCGGGCGTGGCATCGTGTGACGCCAGACACGGCTTTTGCGTCGGAACGGCTGAACGACCCCGCGGGCAGCCTGGGGCATCGCCGGCGACTACCGCTACTGCGCTTTCGGGTCGAGGTACCTATCCGCCTCCTGCCGCTGCGTGTGTTCGAGCTGCGCCTTTTCCAGTCCGCGCACAACTTGCTGGGCTGGCCCTGGGCCGCTGGTCATGAAGGGGCAATTGTCCGCCATCCGCATATCGAGCTTGCGTTTCTCGATGGTCGCGCCCTTTTCCAAGCGCAAGCCGACGCACGCGACCTGGTCGTTCGGGCCGAATCGGCCGGTGGCCCACAGCTCGACGCAGCTCCAGATCTCGCGCAAGGGGCAGGCGCGGGCTTCGTAGCGCTCGCGAATAAGACCATCACTCCCAGTCTTGAACTTCACACGCCGGCCTTGAGCCTCGAAGCTTTGCGCTCCGGAGATTCGTAGGTCCCAGGGGGTGCCGCCGGGCAGCGGGCCAAAGGTCAGGAAGCGTGGGCTCACTTGCAGGTCGAGCCCGGCTTCCGCCGCACCGATGAGTTGCTCCAGGTTCGCCTCCACATCCGCCATGGAGGTGTGTTCGCTGCCGCCAAGAATCTTGCGACAACCCACTGAAAACAAGACGGGCAACGAGACGGCGAGACCCGCTCGAAGCAGCCGGAGAGTGCTGGCGCGCAATGGGCACGACATGCGTCGAGCTTCATCCGGAAGCGAGCCGGGCGGAAGGGCGGAAGCGGAGGGGAACTTCTTTGCGCGGCATCATCTGACCCACAGCATCCTCTCGAATAGAGACGGAAAGTGTGCGGGCGCACGCCAAGATCCGCCACATCGCATTCTCCGTCTAGCAGGCGGCTTTCGCATCCAGTGGCGACTTGCGCGTGTGGTAGCATTTCGAATCGGTTCGCCGCTTTCCCAGTAGATCGGGCTCAAGCATTATGTTTGTTGGATTGTTCTCATGATTCAAGATACCGGGAGATTTCCACGCCCCGAGTTGGTTGTCGCGACGCTTCTTGGCGTTTGGGCAGGTTGTAATTCACACGCGCTCATGATGTCGGGCGACCCCAACGTGGTGGTCATCGATCAGCCTCCCGTCGCGGTGGGGACGCCGCCGGAGCCGCAGCAGAATGATGCGGGACTGCCTTTCGGGCAGCCAGTGCCCCTCACCGACGCCGGAGCGGCAAGCACACCGGACTTGCCTCCGCCGCAGGAGACGCTGGTTTGTCCCAACGGCCAGGTGCGTGTGCACGTGCGCGACCTGTGGTCGTCGGGCGTGAGCCCGACCATGAATACCATGTCGTCACCTCCCCTCGGGGTTATCGTTATCGATCCCACAGGTAGCTACCAACAATATGGCGCGCGGCTCGACGGCGCCACGGACATCGACGGCGATCCGCCCTGCACCTTCTATTCGGTCTGCATCCCGAACACCGTCACCAAGATCCAGATCCAGCCGATCGGCGCCGACGCCTGTCCAGCAGGCAATCCCTCGGGCGCATTCGACATCACCTCGGTCAACTCCGGCAAGGAGTTCTGGATCGAGTACACCGGTGCAAGTTCCACGCTGGCGGCTGACTACGCTCAGTATCCGAACGTGCCCATCGGTATGGGGAAATTCCACCTTGCCACGAGCGCGAGCGCGCTGACGAATTCCAAGGCCTGCAAAATTGGAACGCCACCGGACGAGACCTCTCCCGCCGGCTACACCAAGGTCCACTTCCGCTGGCCGTGGAACGATCCGACGAATCCGGCGACACCGTACCCCGGTTCGGCCTGCCCACTCAATCAAGCGACCACGCTCGGGTTCACGGTGCCTCCTTATCCGAGCAGCCTCAAAGTAACCGGGGTCGGCGGGTGCAATCTGACCGCGCTACTCGAATACCAGGATGGCAGCTGTCCCTGGTACTACGTGATGATTCCCAACGCCGATTGGCCAGGGACCGGTACCGCGCCCCAGATCGTCTTCCGCTACCCCGACGAGTCGAAAGGGCTCTACACAAATGGCATCCAGCTTCCGGCGCGCACGGCGAGCGAATATTGGATCGCCTACGCGGGCGCACCCGACAACAAGAGTCCACCCTCGGCCACCGTGTGCGAGGACTGGTCGCTGCAGACCAACAGCTACTTCATCTACACGTCAGATCCGGGGCCGGGTTGCGCGGGAAATACGGTGACCATCGATCCGTGCAACCCGCCACAACCGAGCGGCTTCCACAGTTTGCACTTCCGCTACATCTGGGCCGGGCAGAAGACCTTCACCTTCTTCCCCGAACCAGCCTTCATGCCCAAATGGATCGAGATGGAGGTCACAGGATCGAGCACGCTCAAGGTGATCTGCTGGCGCGAGCAGGACCGGCCGTGGTTCAACTGTCCGGTCCCGGATTCGATGTTTGCCGCCGGGACGACCTGGCGCGCGGTCGACAAGACCCATAATCCGGAATGGAACACGGTCACGCCCAGAACCGGCTTCCCGACCACGCCTGCGGACTACTGGCTGCGCTGGTACTACGGCAAGCCCGATACGCAGGTGCCGACCGGGATCAATCAACCGCAATTCAAGTTCTTCGACTACTACCCCGACGGCAGCAACGGCGATTGGTCGGCCACGGGCAATTGGAACGACAGCGCGTGCGCGCCCAAACCGCCGGCCTCGCCCGTGGTGGTTGGATTCGGCAATGGCGCTTGGTTCCCCTACAGCAGAACCCAGTACGTCTATCCCTACGGTGGATCCCTGGCCTATATCTATCCGGACCACGCCACGGTTCAGGATCTCTTCAACGCCTTCGTGTGGGAGCGCTATCAGATCTGGAAGCAGAACTACATCTTGACCGATGCCGACGCTTGTGGCACCGGAACCGCGCGCGTGCACACCGATCCACCCGAAACCGTCAGCGAAGGCCAGGGCTACGGCATGGCCATCGCGGCCGCCATCGGCGACAAGGATCTGGTGGGCCAGCTGTGGCTCTTCGTGCGCCACTACCTCTCGCAAAGCGCGAAGAAGTACTGCGGCGGGCTCATGGGTTGGGAATGGCAGGGCACCCAGGACTGTCGGGCGCTCGATTCGCCGTGCGATACCACGACCGGCGAGGGCTGCGGCGGCATCGGCGACAGCGCCTTCGATGGCGACGTCGACATCGCCATTGGTTTGGTCTACGCGGCCATGCAATGGCCGAACGACAGCCCACCGCAGTCCACAGGCACCTGGACCCAGGCAGCAGTCGACTGGCTCACCAAGATGGAGTGCGAGGTGGACGCGGCCTATGACGGCCAATGGAACTACCCCTCCATTGGAGACACCGACACCAAGGATTGCTCCGGACAGCCAGGCAAGCCTTGTGTGTATGCAAGTGGGCAAGCCATCAAAATCCGCCTCGACTACTATCCACCCGGATATTTCAGGGCATTCGGCGACTTTCTCGCCCAATATGCCCCCACCGGGAGCCAGGCCTCGAATGGCCAAAGCCATCGCGACTTCTGGTACCGAACCGCCCAGACCACCTACATGATGATCGAGCAGTGCTACGACGCGGGCGGGGTCAATCCGGGGCTAGTCGGTGCCGTGGGACAGATCGCTTCCCCGTGCGCGACGCCATCGGAGGGCACCTACGAAGAGCTGCGCTCGCTCTGGCGCGTTGGCATCGACGCTGCCTGGTTCGGCGACAATTCTGGCCTGCCGGAAAATGCGGCCAAGTCGTCGAGCCATTATCCTGGGAAGACCGAAATACAGGCCAAACTCGACAACACGCAGGATTTCTTCAACAACTTCTACAAGAAGAATCCGGTCGAGGCGAATGCCAACATGTTCTCCTCGATCTGCCAAGGTCTGACCGGTAGTGGCGCGGTCACCGGCTGCGATCCAGCGCTCGGGCACAATTCCTACACGGTCAACATGGGGATGTGCAGCTACGTGAGCAAGTTCGACGACGGCGGCGCCACCACCAGCGACATTCGCCGCCAAGCCGTCGAAGAGGCGATTTCGACCACCATCGAGAACGACCGCTACTTCCAGGAATCCCTGGGCGTGTATTCCGACCTCTTCCTGACCGGCAACTTCCCGAACCCGATGACAGTCCCGACGAAGTAGCTCTCGCGCGAAACGTCTTCCACTGCAACTTGCTGGGCAGGCGCAATTCCAGATGCCGCCAGCGGTGGCGAATCCGATGATTCGTCACGGACGCATGCCGACGCTTCTTGAATGAGCCGGCACCTCAGCCTGAGGCCTGGAGCCGGCAGCCCCATGACGTGGATGCTGAAGAAATCTTTGCACTCGGCGAAGCAATCGAACAGTAGTAGATCAGAAGTAGGAGTCCCATGCCAAGTTCGCGGAGTTCTCTCAAGTTCGTCTTTCTGTCTTCCACGTTGCCAGTCGCCCTTGTGCTAGCGGCTTTCACCGCCGGCTGCGCGCCCACTCGATCGGGCGGGACCTCGCAGACCGGGGGAACATCGAGCGGCACCAGTGGCGCTTCCGGCGGCAGCGGCGAGGCGAGTGGCGGTGCCCAAGGCTCGGGCGGTGCCACGCAGGCCGGTGGTGGGGCGGGTGCAGGCGGGGCCACCGTGGCCGGAGGCGCGACCGGATCAAGTGGCGCAGGTGGCGCAGGTGGTTCGACTGGTCGCGGAGGCGCGACCGGCTCAGGCGGAGCGACCGTATCGGGCGGAGCCAACGGGTTTGGCGGCGGGTTTGGCGGATCGACAGGCAACGGCGGCGCGGCAGCCTCTGGCGGTGCCACGGGCTCAGGCGGTTCAAGCGGCGGCGCGGGATCGACCGGGACGCGCCCCTGCGATATCTATGAGACTGCGGGCTTCCCCTGCGTGGCGGCCCACAGCACGGTTCGCGCGCTCTATGCAGCGTACACTGGCCCCCTCTACCAAGTCAGGAATGGGAGCAATACCAAGGACATCCCGCTCGGCCCGGACGGCTACGTCAATACATCCGTGCAAGACACGTTCTGCTCCGGCGCCACGTGCACCATCTCGCTCATCTACGATCAGTCTCCCAACAAGAACCATCTGCCCAAGTCGCCGGACACGCTTTGGCTGAAGAATGCCAATGAAGCGTTTGCCACCGATGGAAAGATCACGATCAACGGCCATACCGCCTACGGGATCTACGTCAACAACAGCTTCGCCCACACGAGGGACGTCGGTTACCGGAATAACAACTGCACAGGTATCGCGAAGGGTGACGAGGCAGAATCGATGTATATGGTGCTCGACGGGAAGCGCTTCAGCCAGTGGTGCTGCTTCGACTACGGCAACGCGACCAACACCGGTCTTGCCGACGGTCCAGGCACGATGGAGGCCATCTACTGGGGGAGCTCGACGCAGTTTACCAAAGGTGGGGTTGGCAGCGGACCATGGGTCCAGGCGGATCTCGAATACGGCATGTTCTGCTGTGATACCCCGACTGCCCCCTGCACAACCAACACCACTGTCACTTGGGACTATGTTACGGCCATGCTCAAGGGCCCCTCTGGGAACTCATTCGGGCTCAAGGCCGGCAATGCGCAGTCCGGTAAGCTCGCAACCGAGTGGGACGGAAATCGCCCACCTGGCGGCTACAGTCCCAAGAAGTTGGGCGGCCAGATCATCCTGGGAACCGGCGGCGACGGCAGCAACACCGGTGTCGGGACTTTCTGGGAAGGAGCCATGACAAAAGGCAATCCGCCGAATTCCGTCGATGACGATGTCCAGGCCAATATCGCCGCCGCGGGGTACGGAAAATAGCGGTCCTAAAGCCCATTGGGCAGGGTGTAGTTCCAGATGCCGCCAGCGGTGGCCACGCCGATGTGGACGATGGAGGTCCAGCGTTCGAGCCGGTGGTAGCCGGTGCGGTGAAGTAGGTAGGACGCGCCTACGGAAAGCAGGGTTCCCGCGACCTCGATGGTGGCGAAGAGCGGCCGGTTGTCGACGGTTTTGTCGTCGAGAAACCATTCCCGCAGGTTCTTCTCGCGGAACTTGGCGGTTGAGAAATAGTCGAAGGCCCGCGCCGCCGCCACGCCAGAAAAAAGCGCCAGGTTCTGCCAATCCCCAAAAGGATGAACCTGCAAGGGCGCCAGTACCGGCGTTTGCGCCAGGTCGGGCCGCGAGAGTGCAGGTTGGTCCGCGGGCGCGGACAGCGTCGCGGCCAGGAGTACCGGAAAAACCAAGGTCATGGCCGGGGCGCTTATAGACCGGTCGCGGCGCGCGCGGCAAGCCTGTGCTTGACGCATGTCTTGACGCACGCCCGACACGCGAGCACGACCGGCTTGCCAACGCGGAAGCCCAGGTCATCCTTTGGGTATCATGCGCACCATCAAGCGTTACTCCAATCGCAAGCTCTACGACACGACCGAGAGTCACTACGTGACCCTGGCCGATGTCGCCGGGTTTGTCCGCAAGGGCGATGAGGTTCAGGTGACCGACTACGTCACGAACGCGAATCTCACCGCGCAAACATTGGCCCAGATCATCTTCGAGGAGGAAAAACAATCTCCGCGCGTGGGCGCCGAGGCCCTGCGCAAAATCATTCAAACCGGCCAAATCGTTTAATAGCGGACTACGTTTCGCTCAGGCGGTGGATGCCGTCGAGCACGTGCCAGGTGGCCACGATGGTCAGGTCGACCAGTTTGTCGTTGCGTTGGTTTTCCGGCACCACCAGATGCTCGTAGGTACACAGGGCCTGTAGCTGGCGCAGGAACCTGCCAATCACACGGCGATCGGATTTTCCGATCCAGCCGCCGATCTTGTCCGCCAGCATGCGCTGGTTCAGTTGGATGAAGCGTGCGGCGGAAAGGGCCGAGCCGCGCGACGCAACCGAACGGCGGGGAAAGATCTCCAGAAGATCCCGGCGATACTCGGTCAAGTCGGGATCCACGGCGTGCGTGATGTCGAAGTAGTCGGCGACGGTTTCCTTGATCGACTCGTAGCTGACTCGCTGGCCGAGTCGTTGGTTGGGCGGCGTGCCCCGGCAGACGCCTTCCACTTCGACGATGCGCTCGACGTATTCCAGCTTGGCCAGCGCGACCTGCCAGTCCTTGTAGCGCCGCCGCCAGCGTGACGCTGGATCCAACCACACCGCGAAGGTCTCGGCGAAATCCTCGTCGGGATGCTTTTGAGCGTAGTGGTACATGCCGGCGCGGTGAAGGTAGCGGACGTAGTCGCGGCTCCACGGATTGGGGTTGTAGACATCGCGGTAGGGACGGCGGAATTCGCCGAAGGTCTGCCCCCAGTCGCCGCGCTTCCACAGCTCGAACGCGTAGTTGATGGCGTGCCCGGTTTCGTGGCGCAGGTACATGATCACTTCCTCGCGCGAATACTCGAAGAGGTGATCGTTGACCAGCTGCCAAAGCAGAGCGTTGGCCAGGTACCAGGGCACGTTGACGCTGTTGGCACGGTCGGCGGTCCAGAAGTCGTCGTCGCCGAGGTAGTAAGCAGGAATGAAGCTGATTTTGCGCGCGCGCAGCTCGCTGGTGACCTGGGCCAGGCAGTCGAAGAGCACGTCCTCGACCTTCAGAGTGAGGTCGCAGATGCGACTGGAAAGGAGTTTCTGCAGGCCAACTTCCCTCACCACCGGATCGTCGGTGACGGGCCTTACAGGGTTTCGCTTGGACCGGATAGCGGCCACCGCCATGACGATCCCACGTTTACCATGAGCGCATCGAGCCATCGGTAACAAACCCGAACTCTCGCACCAGAATTCCTGGCAGGTGACAATAACCAAATATTTCGTCAACATACGCTCTGGCCGCAACGCGCGAGACTCGTTGCGCTCTGGGTTCTCCTTGCTGGCGACCTGGTCGAAGCCCTTTGCTGATATGGTGGGCGAGATGAGCGATGCCAGTCGCAGCTGGTCGAGGTCGGTCCTCGTCCTGGTTCTCTATTTCGCGCTGGCTTGCGCGGGGCTGGCCTGGTCCAGCCTGCGCGGAGACGCCTCGGTGTGGCGTGTGGCGGGCCGTGACGATCCGCAAACCTTGCTCGGCATCATCGCCGGCGCGCTCATCGGGCTTGGCTTCGTCTTTGCCTCGCGTTTCGCCACCCACAGATTCGAGTGGGGCCGCGCCCTTCATCGCGACCTGCGCAACCTGCTTGGCCCCATGCCTGGCCGAGACATCGTGATCCTGGCCGTGGCCTCGGCCATGGGCGAGGAAATCTTCTTCCGCGGGGCGCTTCTGCCCAGCATCGGACTTTGGGGGTCGAGCGCCATCTTCGCGCTCTTGCACGTGGGACCCAAGGCGCGCTTTTTGCCGTGGACCGCTTCCTCCTTCGTCGCGGGCATGGTGTTCGGTCAGCTCTTCTTGTGGGCCGGCGACCTGAGCGGGCCGGTGGTGGCCCATGTCACCATCAACGCTCTCAACCTGCGTTATCTTTCCAACACGGACCTGCGATGAATCGTTGCTCTTTGGCGATGTTGCTCGCCGCCCTGGCGATCTCCCCGTGCGCGGCGGCGGCCGACGAGTTTTCCGGCGCGGACAAGCTGCGCGCCATCTATTCGGCTGAATTCCGTTTCACCAAGGACGGGCTGCCCGTGGTTCCCGTGGCCATCGCGGAAGGCTTGTCGAGCGTGACCATTACCGCCGGCCCCGGCGGGCTTCGCCTTCTGCCCGAGGGCGATGGCGGTCCCGAAATCCGCGCCGACGACACCTGGCAGATTCGCGCCTTCGCCACCTCGGCGGCCAAGCTGCGGTATTGGGCCGTGGTGTGGCGAGGGCCCGTGGCGCAGGGCCAAGAAGCCGATGCGCAGATGTCGAAGTGGAAGAATCGCGGCGAGAGCCCGCGGCGTTTCGAGCAGGGAACTTTGTTCGGCGTTGGCGGCGAGGTGCTCGACCGCCGCGAGGCCATCGTGGGCGTGGGCCCGCTCGCCTCGGCCGAAGAAACCGAGCGCGCCCTCGAGCGCCTGGCCGCCAAGGCGCCCCTGGTGCATCCCGGTGTGTTCACCGAGCTTACCGATCGGCCGCACGGCCAACTGGAAGCCACGGGCGGCAAGTCCGGGTTCAAGGTGCGCAACGAAGGCGTGCTGTGGTTCGTGCCCACGGGCGATGCGCCCCTGCACGTCGAGGCGAGCGGCGAGCACGGCAATGAGAAATTCAAGGTCGCGGGCGCCTACGCCGGCCGCGTGTACGTGACCATCGATCGCCAGGGCGGCATGGCGGTGGTCAACGCGGTTCCCGAGAACAAGCTGCTCGCGGGTTTGATTCCAGCCGAGATCTATCCCAGCGCGCCCGAGGAAGCGCTCAAGGCACAAGCCGTCGCGGCACGCGGCGAGCTACTTTCCAAGATCGGCACACGCCACATCGGCGATCCCTACCGCCTGTGCTCGCTCACCCACTGCCAGGTCTATGCAGGCGCGGGCCATGAAACTCCACGCACAACCGCCGCGGTGGAAGCCACGCGTGGCGAAGTTCTCTTCGAGGCGGGCGGCCAGGACATGGCGGATCCGGTCTATTCCGCGAACTGCGGCGGTCACACCGAAAACAACGAAATTGCGTGGCCCGAGATGCCGGCCTTGCCGTCGCTGCGCGGGCACCGCGATGCCGCCAAGGACGCGGCCGATCGGTTCGCCCACGGCGTGACTGCCGAGAACGTCGCCGACTTCATCGCCAATCCACCGCCGTCGTATTGCGGGAAATCCAAGCTGGGCGCGGGCGACCGATTCCGCTGGACGATTACGCGCTCCCCCGAGGAGCTGGAGAAGCTGCTCGGCAGGTTTCGGCTGGGGACGATTCAGGCCATCGAGGTTCTCGATCGCGGCGTTTCGGGTCGCGCGCGCGCCATCCGCGTGAGCGGCACGGCCCGTTCCGAGGTCGTTCGCGGCGAGCTGCGCATTCGCCAAGCCTTCGGGAATTTGCGCAGTTCGCTTTTCGTGGTGGAGGTACACGCGGGAGCCGTGACCTTTCACGGCGCCGGTTTTGGCCACGGCGTGGGCATGTGCCAGACCGGCGCCATCGGCATGGCCGAATCGGGTAAGAACTACCGGGACATCCTGCGCCACTACTATCCGGGAACCGTTCTGCGCAAACTCTGGTAGGTTGCGCACGCCTTTGCTGCGAAATGCGAAGGCGATCCTGGACACAAAGGGAGACTTCAATTGGAAGATCCGAAACCAACCGCGTCGCCGTCCCCGTCGAGGCGAATTACCGTCGTGGTTCCGACGTACAAGGAGGTGGAGAACCTGCCCCACCTCATCGCCCGCCTGGACAAAGTTCGGCAAGAGTCCGGGCTCGACCTCGACATGCTCATCATGGACGACGACAGCCGCGACGGATCCGCCGAGCTGATTGCCGGGCGACCCGAGTCCTGGGTCAAGATCGTGGTGCGCACCAGCGACCGCGGCCTCAGCCCCTCGGTGCTCGACGGCATGAAGCGCGCAGAGGGCGAAATTCTGGTGTGCATGGACGCCGATCTCAGCCACCCGCCGGAAGCCATTCCGCACATGCTCGGCAAGCTCGACGAGGGCGCGGACTTCGTTATCGGCTCGCGCTACGTGAAGGGCGGCTCGACCTCGGACGATTGGGGTTTTTTGCGCTGGATCAACAGCCGCATGGCCACCTCGCTCGCACGCCCGCTGACCTCCGCGCGCGATCCCATGGCCGGCTTTTTCGCTTTCCGCCGCGCGACCTTCGCGGCCGGGCGCGACTTCAATCCCGTGGGTTACAAGATCGGCCTCGAATTCATCGTGAAGTGCGGCTGCGAGCGCGTGGTCGAGGTGCCCATCCATTTCGAGGATCGCCAGCTCGGCAAGAGCAAGCTGACCATGCGGCAGCAACTGCTCTACATCAGACACCTGCGCCGGCTCTACACCTTCAAGTTCGGCGGCTGGTCGCAGCTGGTTCAGTTTCTTGTCGTGGGTGGGCTCGGCACCGTGGTCAATCTAGCTCTCCTGACCCTCTTGTTGCGCTTGGCCATTCCAGCCCGACCAGCGGTGGCGCTGGCCATTGTGCTGTCCATGTGTTTCAACTTCGTCCTCAACCGGCGTTTCAGTTTCGAGGAAGCGCGCAAGCAAAGCTGGCCGCGGCAATTTGTCGGCTTCATGACCGCGTGCTCGGTGGGCGCTGTCATCAACTACGCGGTCACGCTTCTGTGCATGGGTCCGCTGCTTTCGCTTCGCCCCCAACTCGCCGCGCTGGCCGGCATCGCCGCCGCGACGGCCTTCAACTTCGTTGCCAGTCGCTACCTGGTCTTTCGTTCGTCGCACATTCGGCCGCCGGCGCTACGCCTGCGCCGCAGCGATGCACCATCGAAAGGTGCCGCGAACAAGGACGAAGGTCCGGGGCGCTAGGAACGTGCTCGTTCCGGGCTCCCGCTTGAAATGAGGCAAGTGCCCCAAAGCTGTCGTCGAAGTCCCGCCAAAACTCTCGGATATCCGCTGAAGCGAGCGATTCGCGCACGGCGGCTCTATTGGGAACGCCAAGTATCATTTCTTCACAACAACTAGCCGCCAAGGCAGTATTATTCGAGAAGGTTTGTTCCACATTCGTTGACGCGCTTCGTTTGGCCGCGGTCGCAAGATTGCGGCGCGAAAAGTTGCCATCAAGCCCCCAGGCCCGGAGAGGAGTAGTTCAGTGCCGCACTACATCGGAAATTCATGCCGTGTTTTGCTCTCAACCATGTTGGCGTTCTCGCTCTTGCTTGCCGTCCAGCCGCCACGTGAAGCGTGCGCCGCCAGCTCCGTCGAGAAGCTGCAGGACTTCGGCCTGGATCAGATGCAGATCACGGATACCTACCAGCAAAACCTGTTCGCAAAGGAGATCACCTACCTCCTCACGACGCTCGACTCTGATCGCCTCATGGCCGGCTTCAAGGCGGTGTCCCAGAACGTGACCCCGACCAACCTCTACGGAGGCTGGGAGAACCAAGGCATACGTGGTCATACGATGGGCCACTGGCTATCCGCGGTGGCACACGCCTACCAGCAAGCCCAGGGGGGCAGCGACACGACTCTAACCAGCAAGATCAAGACCACGCTGGACGACGTGATCTCGAAGCTCAAGTCGTACCAGCTATCCAGCGGCTACCTGTTCGCAACGGACATCTCCCAGTTCGACCAGTTCGACAGCAGCGCCCCCGGGACGAGCCTGGCCACTGTTTGGGTGCCCTACTACACGATGCACAAGATCCTCGCCGGTCTGGTTGATGTCTACAAGTTCGAGGGCAACGAGGACGCGAAGACGGTCGCAAGCAACTTGGGAACCTGGATCTACAACCGAACCCAAGCCTGGACCGCGAGCCAGAAATCGACGGTGCTTGGCCAGGAGTACGGCGGAATGAACGACGCTTTGTACGAGCTCTACAAGCTCACGAGCAATGCCAATCACCTCGCGGCTGCTCACATCTTCGATGACACCGGCCTATTCACGACGCTTGCCGCGGGCACCGACAACTTGAGCGGCAGGCACGCCAACATGACCATCCCGAAGTTCATCGGCGCGCTGAATCGCTATCGAACCGTTGGGTCGAGCGAGTCCGCTTACCTCAACGCGGCCACCGGTTTCTTTGGCGTCGTGCTGAAGGACCACACCTACGTTACCGGCGGAAACAGCGAGGACGAGCATTTCCACGCGCCTAACATGTTGGACCAATACCGCGACAACGTTAACAACGAGACCTGCAACGCCTACAACATGTCTAAGCTCACCCATGACCTGTTCAAGACCACCGGTGACGTCAAGTACGCGAACTTCTACGAGAAGATCCACATCAATGAGATCTTGTCATCGATGAATCCAGACACGGGAATGACCACCTACTTCAAGCCGATGGGCACGGGATATTTCAAGGCCTTCGGCACGACGGACAGCAGCTTCTGGTGCTGCACCGGCACCGGTATGGAGAACTTCACCAGGCTCAACGACAGCGTGTATTTCCACGATGACAAGGATCTCTGGGTGACCTTCTACGTGAGCTCGACGCTAAACTGGAAAGACCGCGGTCTGTCGCTGACCCAGACGACGGATCTTCCCAATACCAACAAGGCGACCTTCGCCATCACCGCCGCCCCAACCGACGCGGTCAATCTGCAGTTCAGAAAGCCCGACTGGGCTTCGACGTGTCAGGTGGCGGTTGCGGTCAATGGGCAGACGGTCACGCCGGTCGAATCCAACGGCTTCCTCGGCGTGAGCCGGGTATGGCAAGCGAACGACACGGTCGTGCTCGCGTTCCCCCTCTTTGTACAAGTGTCGAGACTCCAGGACAACCAGAACGCGGTGGCCTTCACCTACGGGCCGCTCGTCCTCTCCGCGGGTCTCGGAACCGCCAGTATGACCACGACGGGACATGCCATGACGATTGCGGCGACGTCACCGGGCGGCCTCCAGGACACCATCGCGATCAACAGCGGTACCAAGATCGAGGACTGGATCTCCAATATCCAGAACAACCTGGTGCAAACCCCGGGGAAGCTCGAATTTACCCCCAAGGGCACGGATTCGGATAGCAAGTTGGTATTCATTCCCCACTATTCGCGCTACCTGGACAGGTATGGCATCTATTGGAAGCTGGCCGGCACCGTGGGTGGAACGACTACCACCGCCGTCACCTGCCCAACGGTAACAGCGGGTGGCTCTGGCGGAGCCGGAGGTTCGGCGGGCGGTGCCGGGGGTAGCACAGGCAGCGGTGGCGCGGCCGGCAACGGCGGCAAAGGCGGCGGCAGCGGCGGCGGATCCGGTGGTGCGGGTGCCGGCGGTGTGACCGCAGGCTCGGGTGGCAGCAGCAGCGGCGGCACGGGTGGGGCAAGTGGTGGCTCGACGACTAGCACCGCCCAAGCTTCGGGCGGCACAACTGCGGGCACAGGCGGTAGCGGCAGCGGCGGCGTGGCCCACTCGAGCGGCGGCACCAGCGGCTCGGCCGGCACCAGTGGAAGCGCTGACGGCGGTAAGAACAGCGGATGCTCGTGCAATCTGGGCAACACCAGCAACACCAGATCGACAGAGCACGGGATGATCGGTCTGCTGCTCGGCCTGGGCTTGGTTGCCTGGCGCCGCCGCAGAATGCGTTGAGAAGAACGAGAGCCACCCGAGGTGGCCGGGCACCCTCGCAATCGATTAGCGGTCAGGCGAAGGCGCGCTTGCCAAGTTGATCTTTTGGGGCAAGATTCGCCGCTGTGAGCCAATTCGGAAGATTCAACACTGGATTCGTGCTTGTTTGGGGAGGCGCCATCGCGCTGCTAGTCCTCGCGACCCAGCCAGCCCCTGTAGCAGCGAGCAAACAAGCACGCGAGCGCGCCGCGAGAAAGGCATACCTCGCCGGTGACTACTCCAAAGGCATGGGTCCTTTCCGACCTAAAATGACTATCCACTTGCCAAGACTCGCGAGCGCTGGAACACTGCGCAGCACAAGGTTGCCAAAATGGCCAGAACTTTTGGTTGGGTGAAAATTTCAATCCTGCTCGTGGGCCTGGGACTGCTTCACACGACTGCGTGTGCTTCGCGCGCCGCGAAGGGGTCGCAGATTGCGAACCAGCCACAGAAGCCGAATGAGGTTGTTCTCTGTTTGGGCGGAGCTGACCGCCAGGCGGAGAATGACCAGCAAGAGCGGGTGATACTGCGCGCCCTCGAGGATCTGCGGACTCTCGATCCGGCCACGCTGAAAAGCAGGCGCTATGCCGACTACCAAAATGTTCCCGGACAGTGGACCCTTGCCACCTTGTTGAAGAAGTATTTCGTTTCTCGTGAGCCGCACCACCTTGACGAAGGAGCGCTGTATCGTGATGCTCAGTCACCGGAAGCCCGCCAGGTGATTGAAAGGCAGATTCGCGCAATTCGCGAAGGACGACAGGACACCCCATCACCCTAGGAGACCATCATGCCTTGTGCGATTCATCCAGTTGCCACTCGAGCCGCTTTCATATGCACTCGGCCATACTGCGCACGATGTGTGGCCGAGATAAATGCCGCTGTTGCCAGCCTCGATGGACACGTCACGCCACGCGACTGTTTTGTCTGGTACACGGGTAGCCAGGATGGCTGGGAGGCCATTGCAGGCACCGGATGTGCTCACTATGTCGCGCACCAACTGAAGATCACCATGGGTGGCGTAAGTGCTCGCTGTCTGGCTGGCTTTAGTTACAGGGTGTCTGACGTGATCGTTGGCCGTCAAGAGGTGACGGGTGGACTTACCGCAGTCCAAGTCAACGATATTTGGGTCAGCCCTACGCGCAATCACACCGGGCTCGTCTCGAAAATCGATCCGCCCCCGCCTCAGACTCTGGGCAATCCGCCCAACCCGCCGATAGTCTGGATCACGCACGCCTCCAGCGCGCAGCACCGGTTGACGACAGATCGCTTCGATGTCTACTTTCACGGTTCAGGAAGCTTCTTTCGTTGATGGATCTTCTGCAACGCGGGCCATGTTTGAATATCGCGAAGAATGGGTGGCTTAGCTTGGCCGCGCAGCTGGGCACGCTGGAAGACGCACACCCGCGCTTTTCGCGACCGCCGCTCAGCGATTTCGCGGACTTCACCCTTTGGGACCCCCTGAAAAAATCGTCCGAGCACCCCGAACTGCGAAAGTTGGGCTAGCGACGACGTCGACGCCCGAACAGGAAAAACAGCGAAAAGGCGCTGGCCAGAAGCCAGGGCGCGATTCGCTTGGCGGCGGTCTGCCTGCCCACCGAGCAGGCCGAACCATCATTCGACGGCGGGGTTCCGCCATCGGCATTGGTATCGGTGCTGGTGGATGTCCCCGTGCCGGTGATGCACTCCAGGCAGGAGTAGCTCATTGATGGAGGAGAAGGCGAGGCGTCGCGATCCCAATGGGCGTAGTCGAGCCTCCCGCAGGTCTGGTTCTGGCAAGTGCCGGCGCCACCAAACGTGCAGGCGTCGCCCACATTCTTGCCCTGGCAAGGTTCGACCTGGGGCGGGATCACGTCGGCCCGGGCCGACGGGGCGGAGATTGCGAGCACGGACAGGAGAACGAGAGAGCCACTCGTGGTTTTCATAGCTGACCTCCGCACAGGATGGACGGGGCGGTTTGCGGCATGGCTGCCGGCACGGCTTGCGGTTGGGAACGGGCAAGAAGCAATCGGAGCGCGAGGAAGAGCATCGCGGCCGAGCCGAGCACGAGCACGAGAACCGGCAGTCCCCGCGGTCGCCAACCGCCTGGCAGATAGGCGGGCAGGGTGCCGGCCACGAGAGCCAAGGACGCGATTCCGAAGCCAAGCCCTGGCCGCGCCGGCATGAGCCGCATCATCGCCGCGAGGGTCACCGGCATGGTCATCTGAAAAACAATCAGCCCTGGCAAGGCCAGCCACGGATCGCCGCGGCTGAAGGCCAGGAGAGGGGCCGAGGCCAGAAGCGCGGTCGTGCCAAGGTTGATCCAGCCAAATCGGTCGGCGAGGAATCCGCCCACGAACTTTCCGGCAAAGGCGGCCACGGGGACGGCGGCCATGAGAAAGAAGCTGCGCTGGCAGGCGTCGCAGCCGACGGTGCCGACCAGGGAGCGAATGGCCACCGAAAGCGAGAGCAAGGCGATGATGGCGAGACCTTCAGCGTGGTGATGGGCCGGTAAAGGCGTGGTCCTGGCCGCAACCGATTGCTTGCGGGTGGGGACCAACCAGACCACGACGGCGGCGCCGGCGATGGCAAACAACCAGGGCCCAAGCGGCACGGTCAAGAGTTTGCGCCCCAGAATCATGCCCAAACCCAGCCCCAGCACACCTGGAGCAACGAAGACTCCCGCTGGCGCCGAGCGACCATTCGAGCCCGCAAGCACCATGGCGCCTGCCCCGACGTGGAAGAAGGCATTGCCCAGGCCCGCGAGGATCACGACCGCGAGGCCAGCGTCGCGTCCCGCCACCAGCGCGGTTGCGCAGAGCGCGAGTCCGATGAAGGCCGCGCCCCGCCGTAGGTCGAGTTTGTCGACGAGCCACCCGAAGGGCGCCTGACCCGCGAAGGCCAAGAGGTCGTAGCCCAGGACGAAGGCCAGGGCGCTCGGAATTGCCGCGTCGTTGGCCGGCGACGCGCGCAGCACCGAGGCCACGGCCACCGCATCGACCACCAGGTGCGCCGCCCCCAGCCACGCGGCGCCTGGCAGGGTGGTTGTATCATTTGCACTGGAATTGGGCCGCGACGACACGAGGCCATTGTCCAGCAAGACGCGATCCAAAGCCAACCTTCTTGTCACGGTCGGACTTACGCGGACATCGCCACCTGCTTTCTCCAAACCGCCATGACATGGGTGTCGGGGATCCGTCGCCCACGGGGCAACCAGCAAACCAGCCTAGCCCCTTGGTTTCCCGACGCCCTGATGTTAGGTTCGGCTTCTTGGTTGTTCTCCGAAAACGGCCGCTCAATTCCTGGAGGGCACATGCCCAGCGAGCGTGAGTACGAAGAGGCCTTGCAACACGATCCCGGCCAAAACGAGGCCTTTCTCTTTCTGCGTCGATCATATCGAGAAGCAGGGCGATTCGACAAACTGGTGACGCTCTACGAAAACCGCGCGCAGGCCATCAACGACCAGACCAAGGCGGCGGAGCTGTTCTATCTCGCGGCGGAGGTTCGCGTCGACCACCTGTCCGACGTCGGCGGCGCCGAGGCCGATCTCGCCCATGCGGTAAGTCACGATCCGACCCACCGCAAGGCCGTCAAGCGGCTGAAGGATCTCTACCGCGAACAGGGCCGGTCCGCGGACTACCTCAACATGCTCGAGGTCGAGGCCGTGGCGCTCGCGCGCGCCAAGGACTCGGCCCACATCACCGAGCTGCGCGCCGAGATCGAGCGCGCCCTCGGCCAGCAGATCGCTCGTATCGAAACCGCGCTGTCCACGCCCGGCCTGCGCGCCGAAGTTACTCCGGAGCAGCTCAAGGTGGTGGAGGCAGCCCGCAAGATTCACGCCGCGCTCGGCGACTACCAGGCCGTGTGCCGCTTCTTCGAGCTCGAGCTGGCGGGAACCACCGATCCCAAACGGCGTATCGCGCTGATGTTCCGGCTGGGGCGCGTGCTGGCCGAGAAACTCGGCGATCTGCCCCAGGCCGCGCAGAAGCTGAGCGAGGTCGTTCGGCTCTATCCGCGCGACGACAAGGCGTTGGATGCGCTGGCATCGGTCTTTGCCAATCCCAACTGGGTCGGCGCGGATGGTCCCGAGCGTGCCGCCGGTTTGTACAACCAGATCGCGCGCCGCCGCCACGAGGCCGGCGATGTGGACAATGCCGTGGCGGCTCTGCGCAAGGCCTTGGCCGCGGTCCCATTTCATGCCGAGGCGCAGTCGTTGCTGGAACGGGTGCTCACCGAATCCGGCCGCTTCGCCGATCTCGATCGGTTCTGGCGCGAGCGCACCGCCTCGGTCCGCAACAGCGAGGAGGAAATCGAGATTCTCACCAAGCGCGCCCATTTGGCCGAGACATCGCTCGGCGACATCGAGGAGGCGATCCGCAACTACGAGCGGGTCGCCACGTTGGAACCGCCAGGCGGGCCGGCGGCGCAACACCTGGCCAAGGTCTACGAAGAGCGACACGACTTCGCCAAGCTGGCCGAGCTTTCCGAGAAGCAACTCCAGCGCACGACCGATCCCGCGGCCCGCCTGGCGCTGCTGCGCGCGCTGGCGACGTTGTACCAAGACCGCCTGGGCGACGGCGATCAAGCCGCGGTCCACCTGCACGCCATTTTGCAGGACAACCCCAGCGACGCGCAGGCGCTGCCGGCCTATGCCGAGCACTTCCGCGCGCGCAAATCCTTCCGTGAGCTGGCCGATCTGCTCGAGTTCGCCGCCGAGCATGACCGCAAGCTCGGCAAGCCGGTCGACGAGATCATTCCGCGCTTGGAGGAAGTCGCGGTGCTGGCGGAAACCAAGCTCTCCGACATGGAACGCACGCTCGCGGTGTGGCGCCGGGTGGCTGCGCTGTCGCCCGGCTACGAGCGCGCGCGCGAGGCGCAGAAGCGAATCCTGCAGAAGACCAAGCAATGGGATCTCATGGTTCCCCTGCTGGTCGAGGAGGCCGAGCACGCGGCCGAGCCCGACAAGAAGATCGAGGTTCTCTACCGGCTGGCGCGCCTGCACACCGAAAAACTCGAAAATCCAGACAACGCCACCCAGGTGTATCTGCAAATCCTGGCTATCGATGGGCGCGAGGCCGTGGCCTTGCGCCACGCCGTCGAGGCCTACGAGAAGAGCGAACGCTGGGCCGAGCTGGCGTCGCTCTTGCGCACCCAGGTCGAGATCACCTCGGTCGACACCGAGAAGGTGAGCATCCTCCGCCGCATTCTCACCATCACCGTGGAGAAGCTCGCGGATCTGCCCGCGGCTTCGCTGGCCGCGACCAAGATTCTCAAGTTCGTTCCCGGCGACAACGAGGCGCTTCTGCGCCTGGAATCCATCCTCGAACAGTCGGGCGACAAGGCGCGGCTGGTGAAGATGCTGGAATACCACCTGCGCTATGCCGGCTCGGGCAACGAGAAACTCCAGCTCATCAAGCGCATCGCCGGGCTTCTGCAGGAACACCTCGGCGATTTCGCCAAGGCCATTCCGTATTGGGAAAAGGTCGTCAAGCACGTTCCCGGCGACGAGCAGGCCATCGAAGCGCTGCTGGTGGCGTACGAAAAGGTCAGCCGCCCGGAGGATCAGGCGCGCATTCTCGATTTGAAGGTCAAGGCCAAGGTCGGCGATCCGGCGGCGCAGGTCGAATCCTTGCGCCGGCTCGGCCACCTCGCCGAGCAGGAACTCAAACAAACTCGCCGTGCCCAAGAGGCGTGGCAAGATTTGCTCAAGCTTCAGCCCACGGATAGCGAGGCACTTACCGCGCTGTCGACCATCGCCGCGGACATGGGCGACAACGCAACCCTGGTCGAACTCTTGTGGCGCCGGGTCTGGATCGCCGCGACGCCGGCGGAAGGCGCCGCGCTGGCGCTCGAGCGCGCGCGCATCCTGGAGGAAAAGCTGAACGAACCCAGCGCGGCCGTGTCGGCCCTCGAACAGATCATCAACGAAATGGATTCCACCCATGTCGGGGCACATGTGGCCTTGCGGCGGGTGGCCGAGGCCATGCAGGACTGGCCGCGTGTCGTCGGCGTGGCCGAGCGCCACCTGGGACTTGTCACCGAAGCCAAGGATCGCATTGCGCGCGGTCTGGAGATCGGCGGGCTTTGTCGCGATCGGCTCGCCGACCCAAGCAAGGCGGCGCGCGCCTACGAGCGCGTGCTCGAAATCGATCCGACGCAGCCCGATGCCCTGGCCGCGCTGGCGGCGCTTTATCTCGAGAACGGGGATGGCGAGCGGCTCATTCTCACCGACGAAAAGCTGCTTGCCCTGGCCAAGGAGCCCGAGGATCGGCGGCGCCTGATGTTCGAGATGGCGGCCGCCGCCGAGACCATACTCAATGAGCCGCGTCGTGCCTTTGCGTGGTATCGGCGTGCCTATCAGGAGCAGCCCGATGCCGCGACCCTGGGTCGACTGGAGGACGCGGCCCAGGCGCATGCGCTGTGGGAGGATCTGATCGACGTCTACCAGAGCGAGGGCGCTCGCTCGGGCGATGCGCGCGAGCGTGTCGCGGTGGCGCGCAAGGTGGCCGATCTGTGCGAGGAACACCTGCAGTCGCCCGCCCGCGCTTTCACGGTTCTGCGCGAGGCACTGGCGCACGAACCCGCGGCAACCACCTTGCTCCCCGAACTAGAGCGGCTGGCGCGCGCGCTCGCGGATTGGCAGGGATTGCTCGATGTCTACGCGCAAGTTGGGCACGGCCGGCCCGCCACCGAGGAGAGGATCGCACTCTTCCGCCTGCGCGCTTCGGTGCGCGAATACGACATGACGGATCCGTCGGGGGCCTTCGACGAGCAGGTGCGTGCCTTCGCTCTCGATCCCGAAAGCGAGCCCACCCACCAGGAAATCCTGCGTCTGGCCGAGATCACGGGGCGTTGGGAGGACGAGCTCAATATCGAGGGGCAGTTATTCTCTCGCGCCGAACATACCAAGCGCAAGGTCGAGATCTCGCGGCACGCGGCCGAGTTGGTCGAGACGAAGATCAAGGACGATGTGCGTGCCTTCCGCTCCTATTTGGGGGCGTTCCGCCTGGCTCCCGACGATCAGGGCATCATCGACTGCCTGTGGCGCCTGGCCGAAAAGATCGGGCGCTACGTCACGACCCCGGCGCCTGAACCTCTGGCAGCGCCAGCCGTGACCCCCGCAACACCCGAAGGCGCGAAGCCCGAAGACGCGAAGCCCGAAAACGCGGGGAGCGGCGAGCCCGAAGCGGCTCTCCCACAAGAACTGGAACCGCCCGCCAGCGCCGAACCCATGCTCGAACTCGATCCCGAGCAAATCTCCGGCGAAATCGACATCGACGAGATCGATATTCTCGAAGGCACCCCGCCACCCCAGTCCGTGAGCGTTTCCTTGGCGCCGCCCATCCCGGCGCGCTTCGAGAGTCCTTGGCAGGAATGGGTGCAGGTCTACGAACTCCTGCCCGCGGACGTGATCACGCGACACCACTACCTCATCAAGGTGGCGGATATCTGGATGCGCGGCGCGCACGACGTGGATCGTGCGCTCGCCGCGCTTGAGCGCGCGTTCGTGCTCAACCCCGGCGACGAAACCGTGTGCGCCGAAATGGAGCGCCTGGCGAAGAACGAAGATCGCTGGGATTTCGTGTGCGCCGTCTACCTGCGCGCGGCCGAGCGCGGTTCGCGGGCCGAGATGGTGCGCTTCAATCTGCGGGCCGCGCATATTCGCGAAGAGCGCGAAGAGCGCGACCTCGCCGAGGACTGCTACCGCGCCGTTCTCGTGCGCGACGCCAACAACGTGGATGCGCTCGACCGCCTGGAGCACATCTTTCGCAGCGCCTCGCGCTGGTCGGATCTGGCGTACGTGCTCGAACGGCGCACGCTGGCTGGCGACGCCCGGTTGGAGGGAGAGGAGATGCGCAAGAAGGCCTTCGAGCTGGCCGAGCTCTACGAACAGCGCCTTGAGCGTCCCTACGAGGCGGTCGATACCCTGGAGAAGTACATCGCCAGCATCGACGAGGAGAAGCCCAACGAGGAAGGCGCAGTGCTTGACGATACGCTGGCGGCCGAGGCGCGCGCCGGGTACGCGGCGCTGGCGCGGCTCCTCGGCAAGGTCGGCCTGGCCCAGAAGGCCGCGGCGGCTCTGCAGCGCGAGCTGGAACTGGCTGGCGATGGAGAAGGCGCGCACGAAGCGCGCGGCCACCTGGCCGAACTCTACGAACGCGAGCTGTCGCTCCCGGCCAAAGCCATCGAGGTCTACGAGGCGATGTTGGCCAATTCCCCGGGCGACAAGGCTGCCTTGGCCGCGCTCGATCGCCTGCACACCGCGGCCGGACACTTTGCCGAGGTCGCCGATGTTCTCGAACGCCGTGTCCGCGTCGCCGAAGGACCGGATCGCACCGAGCTGATTTGGCGGCGCGCGCGCGTGCTCGAAGAGAAATTGGGTAACCCCGATGCCGCCGCGGCTTGTCTGCGCGAACTCGGCTCCGAGGCTCTTTCCGATCCCGATACCGCCGCGGCGTTGCTGCGCAACCTGCGCAACGCGGGCCTGTCCCACGAAGCCCTGCGTATTCTCGAACAGCGCATCGTCGCGTTGCGCACGGCCGACGGAGACGCCAAAGTCATCGCCGCGCTCTACCTGGAAAAAGCGCAGCTCAAGGCCGACGACCTGGAAGACGCGGAGGGCGCGCTGCAAGCCTTGGATGCGGCGCTGGCCATCGCTCCCGACGATCCTTCGGTGCTTTCCGCGCTGGCGCGCTTTCATCTCAAGCGCAACGATTTCAAGGCCTACGCGGCCGCCTTACTCCGCCAGGCCGATGCGCTGGCCGGCCAGCCCGAGCAGGTCGGAGTATTGCTCGAAGCCGCAGCCGTCTTCCGCGATCAGCTGTCCGACGGTTTGCAAGCGCGCGTCTGCTTCGAGCGCGCGGTGGCCGAGCATCCCAACCACCCCGATGCGTTGGGCGCGCTCGCCTCGCTGGAAGCCACCGAGGGCCGTGCCGAGGAGGCCGTCGGTCTCTACGAACGCCAGCTCGAAGCCACCGAGGCGCCCGCGGCCAAGGCCGTGGTGCTGACCAATCTCGCGCGCGTGCTCTGCGAGAATCCCGAGCTGCTGAGCGAGGCCGAGGCGCGCCTCGATCAAGCCCTCGACCTCGATCCGGGACATCTGCCCGCCGTCATTACCATGGCGGACATTTACTACCGCGAGCAACAGTGGAGCAAAGCCGAACGCCGCTTGAACGAGGCCTTACGCCGCCTGCGCGGACAGCCCGTGCAGACCGCGCGGCTCTACCACCGCTTGGGCGAGGTGTACGAAAAGCTGGGCCGACTCGAGGAAGGCTACCGCCAGCTCGTCGAGGCCGATCGGGCCATGCCCGGCCAGCTCATGTTGCGCATCGCCTTGGGCGAGAACCGCTTCCAGGCGCGGCGCTGGCGCGAGGCCACCACCCACTTCGAATCCATCGCCGCGCACGAGATGGCCTTCCAGTATCCCGAGGAGGTTGCGCAAGCGCTCACCCATGCCGCGCAGGCCGAGTTGCGGCTGCGGCGACCCGAGCGCGCCGCGGCCCTGCACGAAGCGGCCCTGCGTTTTTAGCCAAGCCACCCGCAGACCTTGCGCGCGCTGGCCGACCTGGCCATCGAACGCGGCGACAAGCTGGAGGCCGCGCGCTCCCTGCGCCGCGTGGCCGAGTCCTCGGCCGACCACGACGAGCGCGTGCAGATCTTCGAGCAGATCGGCGATCTTCAGCTCGCCCTGGGCAACAAGGAAGCGGCTCGCGCGGCTTACGTCGAGGCGGCGGCGATGCTCGAAACCGTGAAGCCGAGCCACCTCGGGCTGCTGCAAAAGCTCTTCGATTTGCAGCGCGCCGATGGTGCGGTCGGCGACGCCATCGCCACCGCGCGACGGATTACCGATGCCGTCACCGATCCCGGCGAGCGCGCGGAACGCCGGCGCGAGGTGGCGGGTCTGCAAATGGAGACCGGGCAGTACGCCGACGCGGCCGGGATGCTGGAAAAGGTTTTGGAAGACGCGCCCACCGACGAGGCGGCCATGCGCCAGCTGTGCCAGGCCTACGAACGTGCGGGCCACGACCAGGAGTACGCGAGCACGCTCGAACGACTCCTGCCAGGGCTGCCCGAGGTCGCCGAGGTGGAGGCACGGCAAGGCCGCGCCGAGCTGTGGGAAAGGCTTGGGCACGCCCTCGCGGGGCGCGAGTCGACGGCGGCCATCGCCGCGCTGGAGAGGGCGATTGCCGTCGATCCCGAGCGCCTCTCGGCGCGCGCGCAGCTCGCCGCGCTCTACGCCAAGGCTCCTGGCTACGCGCAGATTGCTCGGGCCAATCACCAGGCCATCGTGCGCCTCGATCCGACCTGCGAGGAATCCCTGCGCGCCCTGGCGAGCGAGTTTCGTGCGCAGGGGCAGGCCGATATGGCCTGGTGTCATATCGAGCTGCTCGAACTTCTGGGCATGGCGAATGTCGACGAACGGGCGGTTCTCGAACAGCACCCACTGCCCGAACGGCCGACCGACGAACCCTATGCCGCCACCATCAGTGAGAGTGAGCGCGGCAAATCCCTGGCCCACCCCACGACCCATCCCATGGCCGATGTTCTCGCGGCCTTGTGGGAGGGCGTGCCCACGCTCAGCAAAGTCACGCTGGAAAGTCTCGGCGTCGCGGCCAAGGACAAAGTCTCGGCCATCTCGGATCTCGATGTCGCCAAGATTTTCAGCCAGGCGGGCAAGGCGCTCTCCAACCAGCGCGCCGGTTTGTACCTCCAGTCCGACGCCAACTTCGAGGGCGCGCGGCTGGTTTCGGCGGCGCCCACGGCCTTGGTCATGGACAAAGAGTTCGCCGCCCGTGCGTCGGTGTCCGAGCTGCGCTTCTTCGTCGGTCGTGCCCTCGAACTCTTGCGCCCCGAGTACATTCTCGCCGCCACCCTGGATCCCGTCGCGCTCGACGATTTGTTCACGGCGACGCTCAAGGCATTCCACCCCAAGCACAACCGCTGGCGCGCCGGTTCCGAAGACAGCGCGGCCGAGGAAGCGGGGAAGCTGAAGAAGGCGCTGCCCTATAAGCTCGCCAAGCGCATCGCCGAAATCTTCCAGGAGCACGCCGACATCGACATCGATTTTGGTCGCTGGCGCGCGGCGGTTCTAGAGACCGGTGATCGGGCGGGGCTACTCATGGCCGGGAGACTGCGCGAGGCCGTGCAGGTGGTTTGCCGCGAGAGCGCGGACGAATGCTTGCAAGGACCCGAGCATCTGCGCGAGCATGCGCACAAGCCCGGACCGCTGCGCGAACTTCTGCGCTATGCCATTAGCGAAGAGCACTTCCGGCTGCGCGAAGTTCTGGGCACCACGGCGAAGTTGTAGCCGGCACCCAGGCGCTGCATGCCGAACGCGACGTGGCGTTGACTTGCCGCTCAGGCCCGACTATAAGCCCCCTTCACTCGCGAGGATGGCGGAACTGGTAGACGCACTAGCTTGAGGTGCTAGCGGTTAAGAGCCATAGGGGTTCGAGTCCCCTTCCTCGCACTCTCCGAAACCCCGAATCGTTTCCAGCGGTTCGGGGTTTTTCTCCTTGGGGGCGCTTGCTGCTGTGGCGCTTCGCGCCGCCCTTCGTGTCGCCAGTATGTTGCCACAATTCCGGTTTTCCAGCGGCTGCGGCAGCCTGCAAGACCCAGCTGTGCGCGCAGACATTTCGCACTTTGTGTTCGCAATATCGGCATAGCTGAAATCATGGAGGATTTGGCACCATGGGAGGGCTGGCTTGCTGACCGCTGCACTGGTTGCAAGTCATCGCCCGGT
>Ga0224559_1000446_pt1 | contig 27912 bp, 49 predicted proteins | sample 714S33034metaG_FD_180676 | JGI IMG/M metagenome (GOLD analysis project Ga0224559, IMG submission 180676) | Peat soil microbial communities from Stordalen Mire, Sweden - 717 S3 30-34 | ecosystem: Environmental > Terrestrial > Soil > Wetlands > Peat | place: Sweden: Norrbotten County, Stordalen... | reverse complement strand
CCAGCAGAAGTACAAATATTATATGAAAATTGAGAGAGTATTGAGCAAGAGTTAAAAAATTTTACGGAGAATATTATAACACACGACGCGTAAAACTATGAAAAAATCCTTCACACTCATTGAACTAATCGTCATTATTTTCATTATTGTTATTTTTGCCGCAATGCCGACTGTGGTTAAGAAAGTCTCTGGCCATCATGGCCCACACGCAACACCCATGACGCAGCCTGCGCCACAGTCACAGGTTTTCTCGAACGCCCCATGAGTCATCCTATTAAAATGTGTTCACAAACGATATGAATCAATCACTTAAATAGTTATTGCTTTTTCATATTTTCTAAGCAAACACGGTCCTTCAAATATCCGAATTTTATCCAGCTAAAAATTTAAAAGGTCATGATGCGGCTTGTAAAAATTGTCGAAATTTTCGTCATTATGAAACTATTCGAGAACGTAAAGTTGAGCAAGGATTAGTAACCAAGTTTCCGACGTTGGCCAATCGTCAATTAATGGAAGAAGGTAAGCGGTACTGTCCAGGTTGTAAATCAGTTAAAGAATTAACTGAATTTTCAACTACAAGAACTAGACTTAAAATAGCTGCCCATTGCAAAGAATGTTCAAGAGCAAAACTTAGAATTTATCATGAAACCCCAAAAGGAAAAGAAGCGGCAAAAACTGCTTACATGAGAAACAAAAGAGTTTACAAGAATCAACATTTGATGAAAAGATTTGGCATTACTCTTGACGAATACGAAAATAAATTGACCCAACAAAGTGGTGGCTGTGCTATCTGTCAAAAAACACCCGAACAAAACAAAAAAATGTTGGCTGTTGATCACGATCATATCACAGGCAAAAACCGAGATTTATTGTGCGCCAGTTGTAACATTCTTATAGGATTTATTGAAAAAAATAAACTTGACTTTTCATCAATTTCGAGATACCTTAGTAAACATGAATATCAACATCAAATTAGTCAATCCTAAGCGATTGACGGAAATGGACTTATTGGATATTTAAGTATCCCCAACCTCTATCGCCCAGAGGCACAGACTATTCTGTTATTTAAAGAGTGCTGGGCACTTGAAAAAATTCACGGGTCGAGTTGTAATATTAGTTTTGATTATTCAAACAACTCTATTCGCTACTTCTCAGGTGGGTGTGCTCATTCAGAATTCGTTAAAATCTTCGATGAGCCTACTCTGATTGAAAAATTCAAAGCTCTAGGACTTCCATCAGACAAAAAGATTACCTGTTTTGGCGAAGGATATGGCGGAAAAATGCAAGGTATGTCTGCTACCTACAGCAAACAACTCAAGTTCATTGCATTCGATGTACAAATCGGCGAAACATGGTTGAATGTGCCAGATGCCGAGAAGATTGTAGTGGGATTGGGGTTGGAGTTTGTTCACTATACCAAAGTCGGCTTAATCAAGGGTGAAGTTCCTACGACAGGAGATACCGTAGTTATCTCCACAGATTTGACTGGAGTTGATCGTGAACGGGATGCTTTCTCTGTACAAGCCAAGCGCAACGGTATTCTCGAAGATAAGCTTAGGGAAGGAGTTGTTCTTCGTCCTTTGGTTGAAATGACACTCAACAATGGCAATCGCGTCATTGTAAAGCATAAGGGCGCCGCTTTTTCGGAGACTCGTACTCCAAAGGTGGTTGAGCTTGACGCCGAAAAGATCAAGGTTTTGGAAGATGCCAAGGCCATTGCGGACGAATGGATGACCCAAAATCGTATAGGGAATGCGGTCAGTCACTTCACTCCAGAGGAACTATCCATGTCCAATTTTTCTAATCTTTTGAAGTATGTGGTTGATGACGTACTTCGTGAAGGTGAAGGTTTGATTATGGTTACGCCCGAAGTTCGCAAAGCAATCTCTAAGAAAGCGGCGGAACTGTGGAAATCACGTCTTGGTCATGCTGGTTATTAGCGGAAAATCGGGGCTTGACACGATGACAAATTAATGTTAATTTAGTTATGGGCTGAGATATGCTGAAAGCAATGATAAAAGTTACGAGTATTAATTGTGAGTCGCCCTCACATGAAAGTGATGAGTAAGAGTTGCGACTAAAATAGTATCTATCATTGTATAAATTGCTACAATGATGCTGGGGTTAGATTCCCCATCGCCAGTCCACCAATTTTGTCAGAGGAAAAGTCGGTAAATCATTGGGTGCGTCTTACCTGGTGATTGTAGGTACCTGATGGATGTTGAAATGACGCCATATCCATTGGAATCAATAGACGAGAAAAAAAAGACTGCCTTTATTGGGCATCACTTATTTTCGCTCTGACATTATTTTAGGTTAGAAAAGCTACTAACCTTGTTTGACTGAACCTAGGCGCAGCATCAACCGCAAGTGTACATTAAGCGCGGGACACCTCGCCAAAAGTCAAACTAAATTTTGAGTTGTTGGCAAATTGTGGAAGCGTGGAACTTAGCTAGTTCCTCGATTAGGGCGACCAATCCTAGCTATCGGGTATAACCATTAGGAATTCTCCTAAAATTGATAGCCAACTCACCAATTTGTCATGTGTCTATGCTGACCGTTAGAAACAGGTTCCGTATGTGGATTTAGCTATCCTAAATCGGATTAAAGAGTAATTTTCTCGCCGAGTAACGTTGACGTGAAGTAGAGCATATTTAGAGAGGCTGAGACTCATAAGCCACTACTTCGGCATGACAATCAATTTGCGGTGGCAATCTGGAATTGACAGATCAAAGTAAACTGAGAAAGCCCTAGTGAACCTTGCAAGTTCGCGTTAACGGATGTAGATACTTGCCCAGTGGTACTACTCAATGACTGGGAGTTGGGTTAACAACCAACCTACCGCAATTCAATTTCACAACGAAAAAGGCAAGTAAGCAGAGAGTAACAAGGCGGGTTTGGTCCCAAGTCGCCGATGCTGGCGAACGCCTGATGGTTCGAGCCCAAACGTTGTGATATTTAAAAAAATTATGAAAATCCATCAACCATTTTTTATGGCATTTATTCTGTTTGGTTTATTTTCGTTTGTAAACCAGAATGGACTGGATGAAAGAACTACTAGACTGGTTTCTATTTTTGAAGCAAATGTGTCTTTAATCTGTTTGACGGTGGCATTGACTCTCCGTTTAAAAAACTAAAAAATATTGACAATGAGACAAATTTATGTGAACATTAAATATGAAACAAATCTTTTTTAAAACAACCCGTAAATCAGGAGCGTCGCTTTATGCTGTTGGAAAGTATAAACAAATTTACAAAATTGGCAAACGTTATCAATTTAGTGAAAAAACTCCCGCTCATGTGTTTCTTTTGAAACAAGAAAGAGATAAATCAATGAGTTCGTATTGTTGGAATTATCATATTCCCAACTCTGTTGATAATGTTCCACCTGAACAAATTTTAGATGATCATGATTTAATTTATAAAAATCGTGCAGAAAAGACGATTGGAAATCGAGTCTTAATTTGTTATGGAGAACTTTCTCCTAGACGAGTTCCTGTTTGTAATATTGCGTTTAATTGGGATTTTCGTTATGCTATTGAAAAATGGCGATGGACATCAACTGATTTTATTGTGATTGGGGAGATAATTCCCAAATATAAAGACAAAGAAAATGGTAGAAACGATTCCGACTTGTTGAAAATTAACTCAGACATTGAATAATTTATGATCAAAGAAATTAAATGTGACCTTTTTCAAGCCAATGCAGATGTTTTGGTCCACCAGTGTAACTGCCAATGTACCATGGGGAGCGGCGTGGCTCGTACGATAAAAGAACTGTTTCCCGAAGTATATGAGGCGGATTGTCAAACCAAAAAGGGTGATTCATCCAAGCTGGGTACTTATTCGTATTCTCTTGTAAGTGGCGTACCACCCGAAGTTAATCCACGCATTAAGTGCGTTGTCAATCTTTACAGTCAGGATGCGTTTGGTTTGCAGGCCCGACATACAAGTTATGATGCGTTAGAAGTTGGTTTGTCCAGGCTTCGAGCCGATCTTGAAAAGAAGGGCGAACTAGGCAAGAAAGTAATTGCTCTGCCGTATCGCATGGGTTCTGATCGGGGTGGTGCTGACTGGAACGTTGTTCGAGCGATTATTGAATCAGTCTTCAAAGACTCGAAATTAACCATACTGATCTGTGATAATGGGTCTAGTACTTCACCCGCGAACGCTGTTTCAAAGTAATATTTATGGCAAAAAATGCATATAAGGTTGTGCGAGTTCATGACGGGTGTTACTTTAGTTCAAATTATTCCCTTGATGATATTATAGAAAAGTCTAAAAATCCAGAAGACTCAAATATTATTGAATATAAAATGAACACGGTGATTTATCCTGTGAAATCGCGGCCAGTTCTTTTTGTTTGCGCCACACTTGAAGAGGCTGAAAAAGCAAAGTATTTTCATAGTAAAATGAGACAAAAAACATATCTTATCTTAAAAGGAAGAGCGACTGATCTAAAAGCTGCTAAATCAATTGTTGAGTTTAAAGATGGAACTACTATTTTTGTTCCTTATTCTTTTAAAACCCATCTTTGCTCTTCATTTAAACCTTTGGAGATTGTTACAAGCAAGTGCAGGAGCCATCTATCAAAAGAATAAAGTCGTAGTTCCGAGCGTGGGGAAGCTATTTGTGTACGAGGTTAATATGAACGATAAACTAATCAAATTCTATACCGAAGATGGTGTCAATAATCAAGGGCTTACTTTCCATGAGATACTGGACTTGTCTGATAGAGATTTGGAAACGAATCATGAGTATATTCAATGGTTGTTCCCAACGTTGACACCAAGCGCATGTGTGGAAGGTTCTCCAGTTCTTGACGACGAGACGATTGCTGCATTAATTGGGAATGAAACGTTTCGTCATCGTTACCATGCGGCAATTATATTGATGTTGAACTTTTGGAATATTCCTTGTGATACCACGCTTAAGGTACAACCGTTAATGGGCAATAAAGAATGGGCCAGCGGCGGTAATCATAACCTTCGCCGAATTGCCCGTTTCTTGGAGTCAGTGACACTCCTTCGTTATAATGATGTCGCCAAGGATTTGTTTGGCAAATTATTGGAATACAGTTTGACACCAGAAGGCAGGGAAATTACCAAAACCAACATTTACTATTGGTACAAGTCTTTAAATGTATGATGAAAAATCCTCACATTATTGTTGACCCAAAGACTAATCGTTGTCTTTGCGGTATGTATGCAGGTGAATCTTTAAGCTGTAACCAGATTATTGCCTCTTTTGCTGCTATTGTTAATCTTGCTGAAAAAACAAATACATTAGATCATGGTTTGGCATTATCATTGGAAGTTGATCTTCCATGAAATTTGACAGGTCAAAGAAAATTTTTATAAATCCTTGACAAATGGGCAAGTTTTTGCGATATTCATTATATGGAACAATCAAACGACACAATTAAAATCGGCGATTCAGGGAGTATTTTTGAGGGAACCCGTGAACAGTTTCATGCTATCCACGGTTATAGTACAGATCAAGAGATTATAACGTATTGTGAAGGGGAAAAGTATTCTCTTTCAATTACCCATCGTTACTTTGACACGGCCAGCGAACTATATCTGGCTGATGCGGCTGTTGCCTGCGCCCACTCAGAATTGCCTTCGCCCACTCAGAGTTCTGACGCTCAGGTGGCCGAACTAGCCGAACTGGCCGAACTGGCCAAGAGCCAATTAGCAGTATAATTTTAAAATTTAAAAAAATTTATGATCAAGCTTGCGTTAGCTTGACGACCATCATTTTTATGAACATCGAAGTCACTAAAAAACTACTCGCACGTTATGATTACTGCGAGAAAATCACTGATGAAGAGTGCGAGGCATTATACAAGTTCTACTTGGACTTGTCTAATAAGCTTAAGTTGCTTGGGCCGACATTTGATTTGGCATATCTGCCGCTAAAGGTGTTGGCGGATAGATTTGAGGGTTACTCAGCGGCCCGTTCCGCGAAGAAACGCCAAGAAAACGGGCTAATACCATGATGGAAGCTTGATAATATGTCTATCTTTTTATTTGCGAGTCTCTTGATGATTGTTTCCCTTGGGATGATCACAATCCTCCTGAGCAGTATTGAATTGTTGTCTGTAGAATATGCTAGATGTGCCCTATGGTTTTTGTGGACATTGGCTGCGTTTGCAATAATTTTAAATGTTTGTTTTTGATAAGTTTTAAATGTCAATAACCGCCATGATAAATGTTTTGAGTCTTTTTGACGGAATTAGTTGCGGGCAAATTGCTCTCGAAAGAGCAGGAATCAAAGTTAGTAATTACTTTGCATCCGAGATTGATAAAAATGCTATAAAAGTAACTCAACACAATTATCCAAGTACTATTCAATTAGGTTCGGTTATTGATGTGAAAGCAGAAAATTTATCCAAAATTGACTTATTGATTGGTGGTAGTCCATGTCAAGGGTTTAGTTTTATGGGTAATCAACTAAATTTTGACGACCCAAGAAGCAAACTATTTTTTGAATATCTAAGGCTTCTAAAAGAGTGCAATCCTACTTACTTTTTTTTAGAAAATGTAAAAATGAGAAGGGAATATCAAGATACCATATCTAAAGAATTGGGTGTTGAACCTATTTTAATAGATTCGGGATTAGTATCTGCACAACATAGAGAAAGGCTGTATTGGACAAATATATCTAATATCACACAACCAAATAATAAAAATATCTTATTAAAAGATATCCTTGAATCTGACATTTTATTTTCAGAAAATGATAAAGTATGGACATATAATGCAGATAAACCATCCAAACAAAACAAAAAGGCAAAATGTTTAAGGGCTTGTGCTGGCGGTATTACCAAAGGTATTGGAGTTTATAGCGCAGATAACAAGCTATGGAGGAAAATGACTCCCATCGAGTGCGAAAGATTACAGACAGTTCCAGACAATTATACAAAAAGCATTTCAAATAACCAAAGATATAAATCCTTGGGAAATTGCTGGACAGTTGATTTAATTACTCATATATTCTCTTTTTTACCCAAAGAATTGAAAGATTAAATCTATGCTAGATGCACCCTATGGTTTTTGTGGACATTGGCTGTGTTTGCGATCATTTTAAACATTTTTTAAATTCGGTATTGACACAGGCACAAGTTTTTGATAAATTTTAAATATGACCACCCACCAAGCAATTGAAGCCGCTCTTGGCTCTAACACATACAAGTCACTATTTATAGAGATTTGAATGCCTCACTGAATATCCTTAGACAAGGATTAAATTTAATGGTCGGAACGACCAAGTTAGCTGCTTGTCCTGATGTAAGACCTATTAGTAATAATGGGCAATTGGTTGGAGCAGAAACCCACCTGCTTTAGCGGGTGGGTAGTTCATCATCTTGTGAATACAGGGCTCAAAGAATTTAAGGGGCGATTAGTTTCGCTGACAGAAAAAGAAGCGCACGTCCTGAATTACGCCTACGCACTAAATGGCTTGCCAAAACGTTATCGGGTCAGCCTCTCTAAAGAGAAATTGTAACTTTATGCACTCACTAATACAAATTGTTAGTCTGTTTTACTCCATCTGGTTTGGCTTTGTCAACATTGGTAAAGTATGCTACCAACAAAGCATATCTAAATCCAATTTGATGATTATGGCGTTCGCCGTCTCGATATTCATTTGGATTACCTGGTTATATCATGTTTGATGAACTACCATATACTAAGGAAGAATGGGATACTCCCGATGAACAAGAGGAATGCGACGCAGAATATGCGGCGGAATTTGATGAATCACTTTGGAACCCAATGAACCCGCTGTCGCATTTCAGCCCAATGCACAGTATGAATCCATTTGACTTGATATTTTAATATGACCACTAACCTAAAACCTGTTCGAGCATTCAAGGTCTTTACCCGCAATTCTGTTGGGGTGTTGACTAGTATTGGAAGCGGATTATTGCATCTTGGACTTGTTAAAGAGTATCCAGAAGGCAAGATAGTTCGTTGTGAACTTGGTAAAATGTTTGTTTACAAGTCCATGAACGATGCCATTGTATTCTATGATGATCGCAGAGTTCAAATTGACACGGCTGAGATTTGGGAAGTAAAAACTTGGAATCCAAAAGAAATTAGGTCTACTCCGTATGTTTGGCTCGCTTCGTACCCGCCTATTTGGCGCCCCTGCGAAGTTTTATTAAATGATGTAAAAGAGTTTTGGAACGCCTACGAAAATAACGAAGCAAATCTTTATGATTCTCACTTTAATATTTCCGAATTAAATGCGTGCTGTGTTAATGCGCTCCGTTTGATCAAAAAAGTTTTCCCCACATGATATGCCAAAACTTGTAATCATCATGGTGTTGTTCCTCTGCGCCAGATGGTTCTGGCATGAAGTGGCACATAAGACGTGATTAGAGTGAAATATGCTAAAACTTCCCCCATTAATTTTAGAACGAATTTATTGGCGACACTATCATGTGACGCAGAAGTTAAATCATTGGTGGTGCCTGCCATCTCCTTCTCTCAAATGGAGGAAAATGCTGGAGGCAATTCCAAACACAGGTATTTGCGCCTCAAATTTGAACGATTTTTCGACTAAATAAGCACTATGGAACCAACAATTAATCCAATGGTAGAATTTTACCGTGAAACCTATGCGGCAGAGTTCAAGAAACTATCCAAAACTATGCAAGACAGAGTATTGGCTTGTAAGGCAGATGATACTCTCATCGACCCCGAGGTAGAGGAATGGATAGGTAAACTCTGTGAGCTGGCTGAGGTCAAAGAAGCCGCGCCGATTGCAACAAAAATTTAAAAAAATTTAAAATAAATTCTTGACCCAAACACAAAGTCATGTTAGATTAGCGACATGAACAATAGAATTATAGAAGAAGTAAGGTCCCGAGCGTTGGCATTTGTCAATGACAACGTCCTTCCAGATAAACAGTTAATCCTGATCGAGACTGCGATGCTTGTGGGCGCTAGCATTGCACTGGCGGAAGAGACTCGTTTACGAGAATTAACGGCTTGACATTCCATCAAATTCAACATAAATTTAAATATGATCAAAACAGAAATCAAAATGCCGCCAAATGCGTCGCAGCCGTTGTTTCCCCTTCTTGCTCGTTTGCGAGATAATATCAGCAGCCCAGAAAGTTGTGGTACCGTGGTGTTGTTTACCGATCAAAATACAGGTGTGGTAATTTTAACTTCCAATAAACTTTTTTTACTTGGTGAATGTTCAAGTAATTGGGCTGCTGTTAGCTCCACCCAAATCTGGGAAATACTCCCCAAAGGTACCGAAATTACGGTTACAGTGGAATAAATTTTTTATGAATGATATTAAATCTCGAAAAAGCGGCAGTGGCCGCAAAACAGGCAGCGGATCATTTGGAAAATTAACGTTGGCCGAACTCTGCGCCAAATTTTCTGACAAAAACACGCCCATTGTAGTCGGTCGAATCTGGGCACAAACTATTGGATTTAACAATCTCGTGACGCAGCCAGCAGGTAAACTGTTGGTTGCTGCAACAGTTGAAACACCAGACGAACCCCTGGTAGAAGCTCGGGAACTTGATTAAAATAAAACCATATAACATAAAATGAAAATCAAAATCTACTACGACAAACACAACCTGCTTCGAGTGAAGTATATTTTCCGAAAATAATTTATGGTTAAATCACTACACTATTGGAAAATTCATGGGCGAGTTGCCAAACGACTACTTGGCGATCTCGACCGATACACACAAGCGCTCATTGCGAATGACGCTCTTCACTTAAGCGAAACCTTTAAGTGGTTCGAGAACAAGGTGGCTAACGATACGGAAAGACTATTTTCCGATGAACATTACTATGACAATAGACCTGAGACTTTTAAATACTCTCGTGTCGAACCGTTGGACCTTCAAATCGGTCAGCTAACCTGCCTGCCCGATTGGGCAAAGCCGTAAGCTTCGTCAGGGGATGGTTTGGGTGTCGTCGTTCGTCTATTATCCACCCAGGCTGTCTCCTAACACTAATTTTAAAAAAACTGTTGACGCCGTACCAAGTCCGTGTTAGGTTGTGATATGAACGAAAACCAAGCGATCATTGAGGCGGCCCTGAACAACCGTTTTGCCCCAATTATTGGTCAGATTGAGATTAAGCGTGAACTTACGTATCGGCTGGATAATTATCTGGCGACGAAGCGTGTTCCGCATTTTCTGATTCACGGCCCCAAGGGCAACGGGAAAACTACTCTCGCCGAGGAAATAGCAAAAAGCTTGTTTCTTATTGGTGAGAATGGCCAACCTATTGTTGGTTTAAACGCTAAAGGAGCTCTTAGCGTCAAGAAAAAGCCATTATTGGAAATTAATGCATCATCCATCAAAAATTTAACCCAGTTCGTTCAGGGCTATTTGGTCAAGCACGTTGTTGATAAAGACATCACCGTATTTGTTGATGAAGCTTCCGAACTCCCAAACGACGTGCAAATGGCTTTGCTTTCCATGTTGGAGGACAAAAACAGCAACGGCAAAACCTCCTATACTCACGATGATTATACGGTTGATTTAAACTTTACCAGGCAAACATTCATTTTCGCAACCTCTGAGGCTCACAAGTTGTTTCATGCTCTAAAAGATCGGTGCAAGCCGATAGCTTTACAACCCTACACGCTGCCTGAACTGGGGCAGATTGTACAAGCGAAAGCTTCAACTGTTAAGTTTGTGGATAATGTTTTGGAGGACATTTCAAACGTGTTGCGCGGAAATGCCCGCGCTGCCAAAAACATGGCCATAGATATCGTTTCCACAGGGAAACAATTGTTTGGTAAGTCCGAATGGAAGGAATTCTGCTACAACCTAAACATTTTACCCCTTGGACTAAATGCTATTGAATTGGAAGTGCTTCGATTCTTGGATGGTAATTTGAGTGGGTTAAGCCTGACTAACCTGTCAGCCAAGACTGGTATGAGCAAGGACAGCTTAAGACTCGACTCTGAGAACTACTTAATGAAACAGTCTCTACTTGAAGTCACTACGGGTGGGCGGGTTTTGACTGCAAAGGGTCAGAATTATCTTAAAAACTTAAATACAATTCGGCATCCTCAAACTGGTATCGCATGTAATACCAGTTATGTACAAGAAATATTATAGTCCAGCGAAGTTTGTTGACCTTCAAAATAAAAGGTTTGGTTTTTTGATAGCAATTGAATTTGTTGATTTTAGAGATTTACCATGTGGTAAATACAGCTTCTTTAGATAGAATAGATTCGAGTAAAGGTTACGAATCTGGTAACATTCAGTGGGTACACAAGCAATTGAATAACATGAAACAAGCTTTGCCTGAAAATGAGTTTTTTGAATGGATTAAATTAGTTCATTCATTTAAAGACCTTGCTCGAAATCACCACTAGCGGACGTATGCTGACCGCCAGGGACAACAATACCTGAAAGATTTGGACGAAAAGCATTGACGCGGACACAAGTTTTTGATAAATTTTAAATATGAACGATATTCTTAAAAAAATCAACCAAATTAACAAACGCCAGCCAGCCACAATTAAGCAGTGGCTCAAATCCCGCGCCGAATACGTGGCGTTGAAAAACTCCCTGCCGTCCACGGAGGGGTGTCCTAGATTTATTTTGGGTCATCTTATGCCCGTTGTGGGAAGTTGCGCTCATTTAATTCCGTCGGGTATGTCTCACCTTTTTTCTGTTTTCCCCGACCGCTTTGAGGGGAAAATAGATTACAACTCCATCAAAGTAAAAACTCGCCTAGGATGGAGAACGGCCACTCGCGGCAAGCATGAGGTTCATGTGACCTCTATTGCCGTCTTCAAGGGAAATAAGCTTGAATGGTTGGTTGGTCCAAGCGACGTTGTAAAGACTTTTGTTTTGCCCGACGGTTGGAGTTGGTTCAATGATAGTTATGGAGTGGGTGTCAAAGATCGGGCAGGTGTGGATTTTCATCCTATTTTCAATAGTGAATTAACTGTTGAACATCTTTTATGCTATCATTCATACAACAAAGCGCTTCGTCAGAATCAAATGTATGATGTCAGCCTAAGACAGGCCACGGTGCAAAATTTGGATTCCACTTTTGTTACCCTGGAAGATTCGGCGCGGGCGGGAAATTGTATCGAAGGTTCGCTTGCGTTTGCGGAACGAGTTTTAGGCTTAAAACGTGAAGACGTTTTGGGAGCTTCATATTTCCTGAAGGTACTAGCTCGAAAAGTATGGGACAGCAGAGATTATCGGGCTCAAAATGCCTGTGTCCAAGCTTATATGAGGGAAACTAATGTTTCCATCTAAAGACCTTGCTGGCCGCATTATTGCGCCACAAGCAGCCTGAATGTTCACGGGTTGCGTGACAGGAGTGTTATTGGTTTATCATTCCTGTCACTTTTAATTTATGATAATAATCACTTCCCAAGTCATATATGGTAATGGAACATTAGACATCTCTTGTGATTCTAAGGACATTTTTGAGGTTCTTTCTCTTTTAGAGGATTGTCCGAATGTTAAAGCTTACAAGATCACCGTACCAAGTATTGGTGTACTGAACGACAAGCAGCTACAGTACTCCTACAATGGATTTCGTTTTCCCGCTGGGAAAGCAGTCGAGAAATTCGATTGGAAATCCTATATTAACTAACCTTATGAATGAATATTTTTACATTGTTCATAAAAAACTTAGTAATCGCCGCAAGCATTATATTTGCGACGGACTTTGGTATGCCGAGTCCAAAGAAATTGCTCAAAAAGAAATTGCCTTTGCGCGCGGCTTCCCCGCCGATTTAATTAAATTGACGTTTCGTAAAAAAATAACTCCCCGAACAGATTAGGGGTTGTAATGATAAGCTCAATCTGGCCCGCTTTGCCCAGGCCGAAATGGCCCATTCCAATTACGGGACGCCCTTAATTTGTGTGTCAAGCTGAGTTAGTGGCCCAAACAGAAATGGGAGAAGAAAGATATTGAATTGCCTTTTTGGTTTTTGTTTTTCTTTTTGTTGGATATTGTTATCTTAAAAGCCTCATAAACCCATCCCAAAGCCCCATAGAGCGACAATTATCAGAGAGGTAGGGAAGAACCTCCCGATACGAGGATAACAGGTCTCAGAGAGGCAATGAAGAGGTAAAGAAGAGGGTAAAGAAGAGGTAAGAATAGGCATAAAAGCTAATGTTTATGGGGATTTGTGCTGTTTGTGTGATAGTTAATGTGCTGTTTGTGTGATAGTTATGTGCTGTTTGTGTGACTTTTTGGTCTGTTGAAGACACCAGAGTGCGAAATTTATTTAAATTCTTCAAAACTATATCCGTCACGGATACAGTAAATACATTGTAAATACATTGTAAATACAATTGCAATGAAATTGCAATGAAATTGCAATGAAAATGCAATGCAATATCACTAAAATCCACATGAGTGGTTCCCCTTTCCGAGCGATACTTACCCCGAGAAAAAAATATAAAAACCCTTGCAAACATTAGCTTTTTTAAATTGACTCCGCGTCAAGTTTATGACAAAATCATTAAATAATAATCAAATCAATCGCATTAAACGGTCCAAGTGTGACCAAGGAAGTTGAAAATAATAGGTTTTGAATCATCAGGTGACGCCTTTGCCTGACAATTTGCACTAAAATTGGTTCAAATAGAAATTGTATTTACCCCTGAGAAAAAGTATCAAAAACCCTTGCAAACATTAGCTTTTTTGAAAACCCATTTATGCCAAAAATGAAACAAATAAGCAAAGAAGCTTATGTTGCACTTAACGACCTCGTTAGGGCCGTTGACGAGGCTGAAAAGGCTGGTTTGTTCGACTTGGACACTAGCGCAGCGTCGTCTGTACCCCATTTGTATCGCCACAAGGTTCGCGCGTCTCTTTCCATGGCGAAAATGATTCTCGCTATGGACGAAATTGAAGAGAAATAAATTCAAATAACACAAGCTCAACCACAACCTGTTGTGGTGTAGGGGAGAGGGGTAGTAGCACATATGGTATAATTTGCTCGCAAATAAACAATTACGGATGTGGGGCCACTATCGCAACCACAACCTATTGTGGTGCCCGTCACGGTTGAACGTTTCGCTGCTGGAATTTTTTAAATTGACTCCGCGCCAAGCTTGTGTTAGATTTTAAACATGAATATCACCAAAGAAAAAGTCGAACGCCTCCAAAAACTCCAAGAACAAATTCATGAGGATTTGGACGAGTTCAAACAAATTTGCCTCGATTCTATGAACTGTAACAAGTACAAATAATTTAAATATCGTACGTTAGGGCATATTGAACCCGCTGTAAGTGAAGATACCGAATGGTTTACTAAGTATTCTTCTATTGATTCCCTCGAAAAAGTAGTGAGGGAATTGCGGAGTAAAGTTCTAATGGACGAACAATAATTAAACAAAATATGACTTGCTCAAACTGTGGCGGTTTAGTGACATGGCGCGGCCCATTAGTTAATCTAACTCATACCCAATGCGCTAATTGTGGTGGTATTAATTGCCAGATACCCGAAGTGATTAACGACGAGGACGACGAGGATGACGAGGACGAAGATGCCTGCGGGTTTATTATGTTGAATTGAATATTTCACAAATAAACGATACGAAAAAACCCGCAAGCAAGATGCCTGCGGGTTTATTTTATGTTAAATTGTTTTAGTGGCTGTGCCAGTATAGAAACGTTTGGATGCCCCACCCAATCAATGCGGCGGCCAGGTTGATACCCACGACGATGCCAATGAACTTTGACTTGGATAGTTTTAAATCTTCCATATCTTTTCTAAGTTCAGAGAATTCAGTCCAAGGAACGAAGTTTCCTTTTATTTCTGCAATATCCTTGCGTAGTGCGGAGATGTCACTCTTAAGCTCGGTCAGGCTGTTGATAATCAGAGCACGCCACTCTTTTTGAAACTCGTTGATGTCGTCGTTCATGCCCTGTATTACACAACTTTTTTGCATTTTAAGGCAAATTTGAACAAATAATGGACGAAATAAATAAATAATGGGAGTTTTGGGGTTTTTTGACAGTTTCGGTGGCAACCGTCAAAATAAAAAAAGAGCGATCACTTGATCGCCCTGTGGTTTAGGCGGGATTAACTGGCAGATGTTGGGGTGGATAGGTGATTGGCGGGAGAAGTTAATCGCAAAATCGCCGCGGCATCTTCTTCCAGGAATGCACGATCTTTGGTTACGACGACAGAATTAACTACGTCTTGATTTCCTGAATCTTCCAAAAGTGGATTTAGCCTATCAAACGCATTAGCAGAGATACCGTGTGAATCATCCAGCAAGTCCAATGCGAAGTCGCGCAACTGTTTAGGTGTAAAGGTTTGATTCATAGAAAAAAGAGGGTGACCAAAGTGTGAGCTTTAGCCACCCTTGAGTTTAGTTGACGGGCATGACGGGCGTTTCCGCGACGGGCGCGACGGGCGCGACGGGCGCGACGGGCGCGACGGATGCAGCGGCCGCAAGTGCCTTACGTTCCGCCCACTTCGCTTTCTGGCCCGCGCTGATTTTGGCGCGGACTTCGGCGCTGAACTTCCGTCCCGTCCCCGATCCCGACTTTTCACCGCTCACAATGCCGAAAATGGCATTGTATTGACTCGTCAAACTTTCCAGTTCCTTGGTCAGGGTTTCACGTTGCGCGTGAAACTCCGCATCCAAAGTGGACACCTTGCCATTGATGGTTTCGATTTGTTCCTGCATCGTGGCAGCTTCCCGCAGTTGAGAGGGATTGACCGCCGTTACTGACGTGTTATTTTTCATGTTTTCAATTTAGCATGGACTTGTCATGGGGTCAATACCCATGTGAAGATTTTTTTACTCTTTTTTTTATAATTTTATTGGGGGGTTCGCGCAGGGTTCCGAACAACCTGTGAAAAAATTTTAAAAAAATTGTTGACGTGCTCGTAAAATCTGGTAAAGTATGGGCATGAAAAACAAAATTGAAATCGAAACTGAAACCGAAATTGCATTGCTGCCCATTGGCCCGCGGGGCGTGCAGGTCTATCCAAACATGGACGTGTGGCTGACGTATCAGAATTTTGGGTCTGCATGGCTAGGAATATTGCGTGGCCCGACCGAACAAATTGAGCAGGTGTTTAATGGTCTTTTCAACCTGCGCGCCACCAATGGCGAAATGAATTATTTTGACCATTGCAAAACCGTTGCAACATTTTGGACGAGCAAACCTGCGCTGATCCGATTTTTTAGAAATCAGTATCTGCTGGTGCGCGAGCCTGACAATTACAAGGATGAAATCAGTGCAAATCTAATGAACGAAGCGCGTTTGTATGTGCTAATCCACATGAGCGGGCTGGCCGATGGCGGACACGAAGCTTTGATGGATTTTAGCGACACATTTTTTGAGACATCAGAATATAGTATGGGAAAAGTTTCGGCAGAACGGCCTGATTGCGACATGAAAGACGCAATCATATCGTACGCGTATCGCGATCGTACCAATGAAAAAAATAACCAGGAAATTATTGACTTGGCTGCAAGTTGATCATATATTCACGCTATGAACAAAAACAAACTATCGTTTAGTAAAGGTAACGCCAAACTTGGCAAACACACGGCAATTTTTTCCCTGCCAGCGGGCCATACCTGCCCTGCCGCGCATTTGTGCATGACTAAAGCAGACAAAGTAACTGGCAAAATCACCGATGGCAAACATGCCCGTTTCCGCTGTTATGCGGCGCTGGCGGAAAACATATTCCCCAGTGTCCGCAAGTCGCGATGGCATAATCTCACCCTGCTAAAATCGTGCAAAAACGCGACGGAAATGGCGGAACTGATCAAACGCTCGCTTCCGAAAAAAGCCGCGCTTTGCCGCATTCATACCAGCGGTGATTTTTTCAATCAGGATTATTTTGATGCGTGGCTGTTGGTTGCCCGTCAAACTCCCAATTTGGTGTTCTATGCTTATACTAAAATGTTGCCGTTGTGGATACGGCGGTGGTGCTCTATTCCCAGTAACGTCAAACTGGTTGCCAGTGCGGGGGGCTTATACGATCATATGATTGCACCGCATAAATTGCGACGGTGCATTATTCTCACTGACCGCGCCGCCATTGCCGCGAACACCCTGCCGATTGACCACGATGACAGCCACGCTTGGAACAGTGATGGCGATTTTGCTCTGGTCATGCATGGGATGCAAAAAAAGGGAAGAGCTGCCAAAGAAGTGTATGCCCTGCGAAACGAGGGCTGGAGCGGTTATAAAATCACTTATTTTAAACATTACAAAAAATAAATGAGGGAGAACCATGCCAAAATTTGTAATTATTCTCGTGCTATTCATGGTACTGCGCCATTTTTTCACGAAAAAACTTTAAAAAAATTCTTGTCACATGCGCAAGTTCAGGGTATGGTGTTTATTATGAGTAAAACTATTTTGCTTAAAACTGCAACGAAAATTATTGACGGGAGTTCGGCTATAATTTTGGACGATGACAACCTGATGTATGTGCAAACCGATTTGATTGGCGAACCTGACAATGTTTTTTTGGATTGCCGCTGGTTTGCCGATAGTGGGGAAGAATACGTTGTGGAATTCCTTGAAAAAGACAACCAACGGGTTTCCATAAGGGGGGGCAACATGTTTTTGATTGACGGCGATGGCGATCAATGGAAACTAACCATTTTAATTCCTTCAAAACTTTCTTAGTCTCAAGTTGACATGACAACAAATTTTTGATAAATTAACCATATGAACAAAAACACCAAACGTATCCGCGCCATTGTCCGCAAGGATGGCAAGGATGGAAACCACGAAACGATTCTCCTTGTTCCCGCCAAGGGCTATCACAACAACCAAAAGGGCGAGTTTGTCACTCAGCGAATCCCTACTGCAATTCGCGGGGCCAAGGGGATTGTGTCGAGCAATTCTCGGCGCAACGCCGCCATGGTTGTTTCGATCAACGAGGACGCACATGGTCGAAAAGATTCGCGCACCACGCATGAAATTTTGACGGCTGGCAAGTTTGCCAATCTAAAAAACAAACACCGCACATATGCATCCATGACGGATGCGAATAAGCGGTAGGCCAACGAATGCATGAAACCAACCAAAGGGCCAAATAAAGACCTGCCCGCGAGGGCACTAAAAAAATAATGTTTAAAGTAGGGGGGCGTAGCCAAGTGGTTACGCCCCCGTTTTTGTCCCATGGAGCCATCGCAATAATTGTGAAAAAATAGTTTGACCGAATCAAAGTTTGTGTTATAGTAATAGTATGAACATTGACGAAACGACCATTAAAACATTGAAAATTTCTGAAATTGCGCAGCGGGTACGCAGAGATTGGAAACGCGTTTATTTTGGGGCCGAACCCTATTTGGGTATCATGTTTTTGCTTGATACCTTGGACGATGACTATGGGGCCGATTCTGGCCGTGAAATCGTGGCGCGTTTTCTTTGTAATGCAACCAATTGGCGCGGCCCCGTGGCACGCCTGATTAAAGCCGAATTAAATCGGCGACTGAAAATTAATTGACAACTAAGCAAGTTTTTGCTAACTTTATTCAACGTTGGAAAACGAAGCCAACTGAATCGGCTTTTGGGGTCGCTCAATTAAGTCGCACCGTAACTGTTCAGGGTGTAATCTGAATAGCTTAATTTTTGTTGATATGACGATAATCGAAAAAGCACAGGATTTTGCGCATCGCGCCCATGATACAATTAAACAGGTGCGTAAGTACACTGGTGAACCTTATTGGATTCATACTGATGACGTGGCTTTGAGAGTCACTAATCTATTGGACTGTGAAGCAGATAATCACGCTCATATCAGTTATGCCCTAAACGTCGGTGAATCCATGATCTGCGCGGCTCACTTGCATGATTATCGTGAAGATGTCGTGACCGAACTGCAACGTCAGGGTCGTTTGGTTGAATTGCGCGATTTTGAATCTGAATACTATCAATTCAATCCTGATACTCATCTGTTTGTCACTGAACTTACAGATGTTTATACCAAAGAGTCATACCCAAAACTGAACCGCCAGGCTCGTCACAAACTGGAGAATGAACGGCTCGGCAAGATTTCCAGGCACGCCAAAACAATCAAGCTAGCCGATCTCATTAGCAACACTAAATCAATCGTGGAAAACGATAAGGATTTTGCCCGTGTTTATTTGCGCGAAAAACTGGCGTTGCTACCGTTTTTGTCCGCAGGCGCAAGTGAATTGTTGAACGAAGCGAGCAATCAAGTGATTGCAGGCTTTGCCGCGATTGGCGAGCCCCTGCCAATTTACGGCGGCCCTGATTGACAATGCGACAAATTTTCGATACAATGGTGGAATGAAAATTATTCTCGCCATCGTTATCGTAATTTTGATAGCATCGGCCCTTGACGCCAAAGACATCCCCTTGTGTTGCTTGTCTGACACCCAAGCCGTTCGTATTATCATGGGGGAAGCGGCGGGGGAAGTCTATCGGGGGAAACTCGCGATCGCGTGTGTATTGCGCAATCGAAACTCGGCGAATGGTTTCTATGGTGCGAAACGTTCAATTGCGTGGTGTGAAGCGCAAGGCCCGAAAGCCCATGCAGATTCATTGCGTGCATGGCGCGAAAGTGCAAATAACGACATAACTGGCGGGTGTACACTTGAGGGGGGCATGATGGATGATTGGTATTTTCAACATACGCTTCACCTTAAACCCGTTCTGACGATTGGACGGCAAAGGTTTTACAAATTAAAATGATTTTGAGCTAAATAGGCCGAAATAAACATCAGCGGGTTTTGGCCCCCGTAATTCCAAGGTGGTTTCCTTGGGTGTTTTTTGACACCCTTGGCGGGACCGCCAAAGATTTAAAAAACTTTTTAAAATTTGTTGACATTGGCCCGAATTTTTGATATAGTCATCGTATGAAATATGAAATTGTAAAACGTGGTTCTGGTTTTTGGGTTGTCACTGATACTGGCGTTGTGGAAAATGCCGATGGAGATATTGGCGGCCCATTTGACACTGAAAAACAGGCAAAAGACTGGGTTATGGTGCAGACAATATCTGTTTTGGTAATTCAATTGGTTAAGGCTGGCTTGCAAGCTGGGACCATTCATACGAAAGCCAAGCTTTGGGCGAAAGTCAACCATGAGGATAGTTTTTGTTTGGTCATTCGTTCAACTGTTTATGATGCAATGCTTGATGTTATTTGTGACCGCATTGACGCTAAAGACGCCACTATTATTGAATGGTGGAATAATGAATGCGGAAAAGAATTTCCGAGAATTGTCTTGCGTACTAGCCAAGAACTTTATAAGCTTTTAAGAAAATCGAAGATTGACTATTAATGAATGTTAAATTTTATCAAGTCGGCGGCAGCGTGCGGGATAAGATTATGGGGATTAAACCCCATGATATTGATTTCGCGATTGGAGCAGAATCATTCGGCGCCATGCGTGAAGCTATTCTCGCCAGGGGTGGAAAGATTTTCTTGGAAATGGAGAAATTTTTCACCATTCGCGCCAACCTGCCAGAACTTGGTTCGGCTGATTTCGTTTTGACACGCAAGGATGGCTCGTATAGCGACGGGAGACGCCCTGCCCATACATGAGAGGCGGAACAGAAAACAGGATTGCAAGCGTGTAATTAAGGCTTGCGATTGAGTTTTTAGAGTGAAATCCTCCATCTTAACACAATTTTATGAACAATGAACATCAACTGACAAATGTTGAGAAAGTCACCCGTTTTATGGAAGGTGACGGCATGAACCAGGCTTTTGTGTTGCAAGCTCTTAACTACTACGCGAAACAGATTAAGGCGCAAGAGGCCAAAATCAAAGCACAAAAAAATTTGTTTTTCAATTCCAATGATTGGGTTAGGTGCGCCTATGATTGGGAATTAGCGGCGAAATGATTCAACGTTGGTGGCATTAATCACCGCCAACATTTTAAAGTTTTTTAAACTATAAAAAGCTGCCCGCTAAAGTCTAAAAAATCGCAGGGGCTGTCAACCCCTACAATTGATTAGTCAATATCTTCGCACTCCATCAATTCCTCGCAAAGAATCTGACCAAGTGCTTTTTTCAGCTTTTCATAGTTTACCTGACACTCGTCATATATGTTGCAGGCGCTGATTGAATCGGTGTCATATCCAAATTCCGCGCACCATTGACGGAAAGTCATGTTTGCACCTTCACCATCTAATCGCAGGGAATACAGTACGTCGTAGGCCGTGGGCGCGCATGGTTAATGATTGCAATGAAATCAGTCTGTTCGGTTTCGGGATTAAACCCGATGCGGACAAAGTTGACGGTGATGGTTGCTGCAATTTCTTTTAATGTGCGTTTCATGCAAATAGACTATCAAACTAAATGGAAACATTCAACAATTATTTTTGTTTTTTTTGAGATTATCATGGGCAACCTTCACGAGTGTAAAAAACTGACGATAGAGTATGCCCCTATCGTCAATTTGTTAATCTGCCCAGATTGCCGAACGGCCAACATGGCAGTTCATAATCACCCATCGCTCGGCTTCAGGGTAGGGCATGGGCTCGGCGAACGTATGGGAATATGTGACACCATTGAGTTTGTATTTGATGGTTTTGATTTTGTTCATAAAATTAAAGGGTTTTGACGGGCAGCAGCCCGCGCACAAACTTGCAATTGTCATGGTCGCCCACTTGTATGGGCACTGTGCGCCCAGAAAAGTAAATGGCACAGTACATGCCGACACAATACGATCTCAGTATAAACTTCACCACTTCCGTTTTTCCGTCAGTCTCTTCAGTAACTTTAACAAACGAAGGGTAGTTTTTACCAGGTTTGATTTCAGCGAGTTTTGTTTTCATGTAAAGAGATTAACATAAATTTAAACCATTGCAACAAATATTTTGTATTTTTTTACAGTATGCGCGGCAACCTTTTATAGTGTGAAAAAAGACCCGCACTTGCGGGTTGTGAACTTACAGAACTTCGTCGGCCAAAAAGCGAAGCACTTCGCCAAAATTCTTTGCATCAATTTCCCTGGCGAACGTATAAAACCGTCCCCATTGGCGAGCCGTAACCCAACCATTAACACTATGGCACTTCTTTTCAAGCAGGGGGATTGCAGGGCGCCCCCGCTTGCTCTTGGTTTTGGTTGAGCGTTTGTTTTGGTTTACCGTAACGTTTATGTTCATGCTCTAAAAATACCATAAACTAGAAACTATCGCAACAATTATTTTGATTTTTTTTAGAGTATTAGCGGCAGCCTTCTTATATGTATAAAAAAAATAACACCCAAGGAAACCACCTTGGAATTACGGGGGCTAAAACCCGTTAGTGTTTGCCGTTTTATTTGTGTATGCCAGCGAATGGCGAACGCTGGACTATTGGCGGCCCGTACAATCTTTCGGTCATATATTTATCGCAACTGCTATTATCTGGTTTGTCTAGCTATAACGTCCCCAGTTTTACAGTTCGGGCCATAAATTAAACTTCACTAATCGCAAAGGAATAATTTTTTTTCTCATTGTCATCAAAAACAACACTGCACCAAATGGAACCAAATTCATGCAAACATCCGTCAGGTATTTGACCTTTAGATTGTGCTTCAAAAAAATCTTCGCGACGGATATAGTAGAGTCTTTTCATTGCCTGTGTCAAATTTCAGTATAGGTCACTGAAACATCCTTATTGGGATATTTCTTTTTAGCCTTTTTTTCGGCGGCATTGTGAGAACCTGCCCTCACATATTGCGCTTGTTCAACGCCGTCCACATAAACAATGTAAGTTTTCATTACTAAGATATTAGAGTGAAATTGTTATTTAATCAACAATTATTTTGTATTTTTTTACAGTATGCGGGGCAACCCGCCAAGGTGTGAAAAACATGGCGGTATTATCCGCCAGTTGATTTTATACTCGACCAATGAACTGAAAATGTTTCGCGGTGGTCCGACCAGAAAACACAGTATCAAAATGATCTGTATCGGTAGTGTGAGTCAAAGGGGAAAGCTTATCCGCTTTTACCGCGCGATAAACATAAGCTATTTGTGGTTCGCCTGATTTTAGAACATCAATAATACGCAAGGCAATGGCCTCCGTGGGTATGATTTCGGGTTTGCCCTCAACAATGGGTATCCCATTGGATATTTTGACATACTCTTTGTTTTGACAATCAAAAACGATTTGATTTATTTTCATGTAAATAGAGTAATAGATATTTAAAACAATGCAACAATTATTTTGATTTTTTTCACAGTTTGGCGGGCACCATTTTATAGTCTGAAAAAGACTGCCGCGTTCGGTAACGCGACAGTCTCAACAGGCGGACCCCGCTCTTTAGTTATTTTTATATGGCCATTTATTTCTGCTGGAAGTTAAAGTAAAAACGGGGCCAGTGTTGGAATTCAACAATGCCCTTGGCGCGGTCAGTCCGCCGAACAACCCCACAAAAGGGAGCCATAAAGCTCTTGACTTCAAACTCCTTTCGGAATTCTTCAGAACCCCAAACGTTATTTACCCCATGAATGGCCTTAAGCCGCTTGGCTTCAGCCATGGGGTTGTTAGATTCAACAGCGGCACTGTTTTGCTCAACCAGGCCACGGCGTAAAGACTCATCAGACGTATTGTTCATGTGAATAGATTAACATATATTTGAAACGGTGCAACAATTATTTTAGTATTTTTTAGAGTATCGGCGGCAGCCCGCCAGAGTCTAAAAAAGAAAGCCAGCGGATTAGGCTGGCTTGTGTTGTTAGCCGATTATTTAAACATCAATTATGATGTCGCTGAATTTGATTGGTGTACTAGGAATGGCAAGCAAGCGATTCAAGTTATGTTCACCGCGTGCAGCAAGGTCCAATGCACCGCTGATATAGGTATTGGCCTTGCTGGCCATTTCAAACCGCTGCAAACGTTCAACGTCGCGCGTCCAACGAGTAGCGGCATTGTACAGGCGGTAAAGGTTGTTTCCAAGACCAGCTTCATCCGCAGACGGATTGCACCAGTTATGGTGCATGAAACATACTGCGCGTTCACTGGCCCCCTTGGTTGAGCCAATGGCGAACAAGTTGGAACAAATGTTAGATACTTTATCAGTATCCAAAGGAATAGCCAACATGCGGCCAATTGACTCTGCAACGTAGCTTTCGCCTGTGGTGATGGCCGAGCGGATTTCCGTTTCCAAAAAACCTAAGTCCAAATTTTTAGCGTGCCGCTTGAAAAAGGCAAAGACCTTGTCGGTTAACATCATGCCGTTAAGGCAAACGAGCCGCTTGATAAAAAATTGAAAGCCTGCCTTTTGTGTTCCATTATGTGAAGAAAGCAAGCGTACATAGCAGGCAAAACTTTCGCCCTTGATACTTACATTACCGACATGATAGTCAGCAAAAAATCGCCCGCCATTGTTGGTGACAAAAGCCTTTTCGCGGGTAAAGCCCGCGCCATACTTGATGAGTCCGCCCTCAAATGCGGCAACAAGGGCGGGATAAGCCGTTGCCTTTTCGTCGCTGTATTGTCCAACCATTTCGCCCGTATCAGTGCGGATTACTGCGTGAATGTCAGTAGGGACACCAGCGGACGTTTTGAGAATTTCCTGCGTAATGGGAAAATCCCATTTATCGCCCTGCCCATTGTCCATTTTAAGTTTCATTGAATATGTTTGCATGTTATTTTTAATGTTGTTGTTTACCGTGATAAAAATTTAGCGGATGTTTGTTTCAACGTCAAATAAATAATTCACTAAATACGTTTTCCAAGGAAATATATTTTCGCGCCAACTTTTGGATTTTTTTTAGACTAAGTGCGGCACCTTTTTAAAGTTTAAAAAAACCCCAAGTCATTTAGACTTGCAGCAGGTGTTTATTATAATGACAACTATTGCCAAGACGATAACAAATTTTGGCATGGTCAATCGCAAATTTCCACGCAGACATAAAACGGGCGGTCAAGCATCCCCCGCTGGCATAGATAGTTTTCATGCTTATTAAGCAAGACACAATTAGAGGCTACGGCTCCATTAATTAACGGATAATATATCATGGAAAAGCAAATTTTACGCAATGTCACTTTTGTCCACCCCATGCGGCTCGCCTTGTTGCGCAAAGAAATATGTAGGCGAATCTTGTTGGGCAATTGTTCATAGTTGCTCTGAATTCCCATGATGGCCGCAATGAAGTTACTGCAAACAGACGTAATTTCGTCCTGAATGATGGTCAATTCATCATTGCGATAAAAAGAGCCAAATTTATTAAGTTTAATGACAGCAGGTAATTTGTTCATAATGGTTATTGTTTACTATGTAAAGAAATTAACACCAAATAGAGTAATTGTCAAAAATTATTTTAAGTTTTTTTAGACTAGGCACGGCACCTGCCGATAGTCTAAAAAATTGCCGCCAATTACGGCGGCGGTGATTAGTGTTTCTGATAGGCTTTTAAGATAGCCTGTTTATAGATAATGCGATAGCCGTTGCTATTCGCCCACTCGCCAGCCGCTCTGTAGGACTCTTGCGACTTGCTATTCGCGTGTTTCGCATAAACCACTTCGTTTCGGGCGACATCAAACACCTGATAGACATAAAAAGCGCAGTCTTCGTCGCCGTAGTCATACAGGATAACATAGCAAAGGGGACGATTATCTTCTCCGCCAATTTCTTGTGGCTCAACTTGCGCCATGTGGCTTTCGGCGAATTGTGCATCTAACGTTAAGAATTGATTTGCAATCATTTGTTTACTTTTGGTTAATTGTTGACCGTAACCGATGTTGTTTCCCAGTATTATTTAAAGTGGCAACGCGCAAACAACTAAGTTTCTACCACTATAAATAAATTATCACACCTGGAAAAATAATCAACAGTAAATACGTTTTTCATTGAAATATATTTTCGTTTAAATAGCAATTTCGTCAGGGACTGGCGTAAATAGTGCTTTAAGCAATCGCCATGCCAACTTTCGGATTTTTTCAGACTTTCGGCGGGTACCGTTTATAGTCTAAAAAAACGAATCTTGGCAAGCTTAAAGCGTGCCAAGTTTTGCGTTTACCGTGGTTGCCACCCCAAGCAATCACCGCAACGAACGCCAATAAGAGAATGACACCCTGTCATGTTAGAACGTCTAACTTTCGTTTTAATCATTTCACCAGTTTTTGTAATAACGGTAAGCTTAAAATGCGCTTGGTTAGGTATGTCCGCCAAGGGACGGCATTCTGTTTTTTTATTCATAAGTTAAAGATTGAAAACCGAAATTATTGGCTGGATGTTTTGTAATTGATTAAAAGATTATGTATCGCGTCAAGAAGAGTATTGCCGCTTGCGCCATCATTGCAAACTTGTGCGTCGCATACACCATGAGGGCAATAAACAAAAAACGCAACATCCGTTCTCACATATAATGCGTTACGGCATGAAGGGCAATGAAACGGCAAACTAACATAGCTATTTCCTTCTTGAATGATGATCGGCTCATGTGTTGCGTTTAAGTTAAGCATAGTTTTTATTATTTAATGTTTATCGTTACATAAAGAGTAATCTGGAATCATTTAGTTTGCCAGGAAACAATTTAGATTTAATTTAGCATGAAACATAACGTTGGCACGATTTTCGCATAAAATAAAATGAAATATGTTTTCACCCAAATAACAATTTTGTCGGCCATTGGCATAAATAGTGCTTTAAGCAATCGCCATGCCAACTTTCGGATTTTTTCAGACTTTCGGCGGGACCCCTTTTTAGTCTAAAAAAATTTAATTGTTTGGTTGGCGCACAACTTGCTTGCGTTAGTAAACACAAAAAAAGCGCAAGCGGCAAAAAACCGCTTGCGTTGTGGGGGGATTAGGTAGTTTTCCAAGCGCCGCAAATTTTAGCGTGACGTACCAACATTTTTGCACTGTGAATGTACGCTCGATACGCAGCGTCGTTGCACTTTTGCAATTCCGCAGCGTCAAACCAAAACTTGCGATGACACAGCGCCTGTTTGATCAGACTCCTCACTACGATAGCCAATGATGTTTTAGACATATTTTTTTTTGTTTTAACGTTTACCGTATTTATAAATTATCACTAAACCATTTAATTCACCAGAAAACAATTTGAATTTAATTAAGCGTGCGGTGCAAGTTTGGCATGAAACTAGCTTGCTCGTAGTTGGCGCGGATATTGCTAGTACATATACGAAAAGATTTTTAAAGATTTTTTTTGCAAACGCGGTGATTACATGGTATTTTTTATCAGTCCTAAGCATACAGTTTAGGATTAGCCGATGGCGGCGGAAAAAATTGACCATGATAAAAACAAGTTCATTCATTGCGGGGCGGGTTTATTCAATAATCTACAATAGCGCGGTGGAAATGGTTAGGGTTCGCGCTTTGGAATTCGGACGAATTCAGGAATTAGCACGCGCGGGAATTGCGCTTGAGAAAACGGAAAACGGCAAGTGCATTAACCCGTTAGACGGGGCGCTTGTAGCGGTGCGGCGCGTTTCGACCATCCAAGCCGCGGGCGAAAAAACATGGGAGAATTACAAGCGAAAAGCGGGTATCGTCACCGAAAGCGCACAGCCATGGTGGACTGTCACCCCCGAAAATTCGTGCGTTGTGGCACATAATAAAACAGGTGTGGAATATTTGCGCGGATTACCGCGCGGCATCACGCTAGAACAGTATATGGTTAATGGTATACATGCCACGCCCCTGCAAATCGAAACTATCGGGGCATTCAAAAAAAATCAGTCTAACGGTCCCGCAGATTTTGTCTTGCTCACGTTAGATAAACTGGAGAATGTTGATAGCGGGACGGGCGAAAGCGAATAAGCTTTCCTAATGGTAAACCCCAACACCCCTTGCGGCTAGAAACCGCAAGGGGTTTTCTAATGTCAATTTGGAACGCATTTTCGTTTAATAAGGTGCGCCAAGCGGGGCGCAAGCAATTTTCGCGCCAAGCGGGGCGCAAGCAATTTTCGCGCCAAGCGGGGCGCAAGCAATTTTCGCGCCAAGCGGGGCGCAAGCAATTTTCGCGCC